>OEKD01000165.1_pt4 | contig 11488 bp, 7 predicted proteins | sample 1487541 | NCBI WGS metagenome assembly OEKD01 (sample SAMEA104379579, study PRJEB20068) | metagenome | biome: 1000743; feature: 77; material: 1998 | place: USA | collected 2012 | depth 25 m | reverse complement strand
CCTCGGTGCGATACACGACGCGGACGATGGTCCCGCGGCCCGCTGGTCTGAGACCGAGACTCGGTGCCTCGCCTGCGGGGCACTCATCGAGCTGCCCGCAGACGCGGCCACGGCGCCGGACACGCTGGTCGGGCGGCGCCTCGCGGGCGGCGAGCCGGATCCCGAGGCCCTCGCTCGACCCGGGCGCGGTGGTCGTCGAGGCGGCGCTCGAAACGGGACCGGGAAGGCCCCGACCCGCACGTCGGCGTCGCGCGCGAGCGCCCGCGGTCGCCGCCGCGGCACGAGCGCAGCATCGGCCGCGGACGCGTGACCGACTCGCCGAGCGACACGTCGTCCGGCGAACAAGCCCGCCGTCGGTTCATCGAATCGCTCGAGGCGCGCGACCGGTCCGAGCATACCCGGCGGGCGTACGGAACGGCCGTGGGCGCGTACCTCGAGTGGCTGACGGGCCGCGGCACCGACTGGCGCGCGCCGGCCCGATCGGAGCTGCGCCTGTATCTCGCGCTGCTCACCGAGGGTCACGCCCGATCGTCGGTCGCCCAGCGGCTGGCGGCCATTCGGACGTTTCATCGCTGGGCCGTCCGCTCCGAGCTGTCACCGGGCGATCCGTGGGGTGCGATCGCCACCCCGCGGCTGGCGCGTCGCCTGCCCCGAGTCCTCGAGGCCGACCAGATCGCGCGCCTCCTTGCCGCGGTCGACCGGGACCTCGCGGAAGCCGCTGACCGGGCGGGCGGACGCTCGGGGCCGCGAGCCGACATTCCACTCGCGCTCGCCCTGCGCGACCGAGCGCTCGTCGAGACCGCCTACGCGGCGGGGCTCCGGATCAGCGAGCTCGCCGCCGCGTCGATCGCCGACCTCGACCTGCGTCGCGCCGAGGTGCGGGTGACGGGGAAGGGTCGCAAGGAGCGGATCGGGCTGCTCGGACGGCCCGCGTGCGCGGCGCTGGCCGAGTACCTCGCCGACGGCCGGCCGGTGCTGCTCGCAGTCCATCGTGTCGCCACGGGAGCGATGGCGCCGCCGGGTGAGGTGTTCCTGAACCATCGCGGCGCGGCCCTGGGCGTGCGCGGGCTCCGGTTCCGGCTGGACCGGCTGCGGCGGCTGGCCGGCCTGCCGGAGGGCATCAGCCCGCACGCGCTCCGTCACTCGTTCGCGACCCATCTGCTCGACGGCGGCGCCGACCTGCGGGTCGTCCAGGAGCTGCTCGGCCACGAGAGCCTGGCCACGACGCAGGTGTACACACACGTCTCGCCAGCTCGTCTCAGGAGCGCATACGCGTCGGCCCACCCGCGGGCGCGACGGGGGCAGTCGGCCGGCAACCATCCGTGACCTCGAGCCGGATGCTCGCTCGCGCCGGGCTGATCGTCACCGGCGCATTCCTCGCCTCGCGAGTCCTCGGCTACGCTCGCGTCGCGCTCATCACCGCCGTGTTCGGCGTGTCGGGCGAGCTCGACACCTTCTACGCCGCGTTCCGCATCCCGGACCTGATCTTCCAGCTCGTCGCGGCCGGGGCGCTGAGCTCGAGCCTCATCCCGATCGTCGCCGGCCTGCTCGCCACGGACCAGGACAAACGGGCATGGCGGGTGGTGTCGACGGTCACCAACCTGATGCTGATCGGGCTGCTCGTGCTCTCGGTCGTCTTCGCCGTGGCCGCTCCGGCGATCATCCCGATCATCACGCCCGGCTTCGACGTGGTCCAGACGGCCCGGACCGTCGAGCTGACCCGGATCATGCTCTGGAGCCCGGTGCTCCTGGCGATGGGCGCGCTGGCGACGAGCGTGCTCAACGCCCAGGGTCGCTTCGCCGCCTCGGCGTTCGCCCCGCTCGGCTACAACCTGGCGATCTGCTTCGGTGCGGTGGCCCTGGCACCGGCGTTCGGGGTGGGCGGCCTCGCGCTGGGGGTCGTGGCCGGCTCTGCGCTCCACCTCGCGATCCAGCTGCCGCAGCTCCTCCGGCTGGGCTACCGCTACGAACCCGAGATCCACACCGCGGATCCCGAGGCCCGCAAGGCGCTCGCGCTGCTCGCGCCGCGGGCGATCGGGCTCGGAGTGAGCCAGCTCACGTTCGTCGTCTCGACGACCCTCGCATCAGGCCTCGAGCCGGGCTCGATCACGGCCTTCAACTACGCGTTCACCCTGCTCCAGGTCCCGATCGGCGTGATCGGCGTGCCGCTCGGGATCGTGGTCTTCCCGGCGCTCGCGCGGGAGCTCGCCGTGGGCGCCGTCGACCAGTTCGTGACCCTGCTCGTCCGCGCCCTGCGGCTGCTGCTGTTCGTCATGCTGCCGGTCACGGGCCTAGCGATCGTCCTCCGTCGGCAGGTCGTGGCGATCCTCGCCTTCGGCAAGTTCGACGCCCACGCGGTGGACCTGACCGCCTCGACGCTCCTGTTCTTCCTGCTCGGGCTGGGCGCGCATGCGCTCATCGCCGTCCTGGCCCGGGCCTTCTACGCGCAGCAGGACACCCGAACGCCGGTTGCCGCGGCGATCGTCGCGGTCGCCGTGAACGTGCCCCTCGCGATCGTCCTGGTCGGGCCGCTCGGGACGGCGGGGCTGGCACTCGCGATCGCCGTCGGCGCGTGGGCCGAGGCCGTTCTGCTGGTCGGGCTGCTCCGGCGGCGGGTCCCGGAGCTATCGCTCGCCCCGGTCGTCCGGGTGACGCTCGAGGCCGGTCTCGCCTCGCTCGTCGCCTCGGCGGTGGCACTGGCGGTCGTGTACGTGCTCGACGGCGTCATCGGGCCGGCGCCGGGTCGTCTCGTCCTGCTGGCCCAGGCCGTGATCGCGACCGTCGCCGGCGGCGCCGCCTTCGTCGCGATCGGACTCGCGTTGCGCATCCCGGAGCTGCCCGCTACCCTCGGGCTGATGGTCGAGCTCGTTCGACGGCGCCGCTCGCCGAGCGGGTCGTGAGCGCCGCGGCAGGCACCGAGACCGGATCGCCGGCACCTGCCGACCCGCCGACCGGCGCGGACCCCTCGTCCCGCCCGACGCGCCGGACACCGGATGCGCTCGAGGTCGACGACGCTGCCTGGGACGCCCTGGTCGAGTCGTCCGACCCCGGCTCCTACCTCCAGCTGAGCGGCTGGTCGCGCGTCAAGGCCGTCAACGGCTGGACGGCCGTTCGATTCGCGGCCGACTCGGCGGACGGGGCGATCGGTGCCCAGGTCCTCGTCCGCCGACCGCGGCCCCTGCCGTGGGGCTTCGCCTACGCGCCCCGCGGACCCGTCGCGGTGGCCTGGACCGCGGAGTCGCTGGCGGCCCTGACGGACACGATCCGCGCGCGCCTGGGTGAGCGTGCCGGACGCGTGTCGCACGTGCGGATCGATCCCGAGATCGAGCTCGACGCAGGTCCCGACGCCGGCGGCGCCGTGCGGCACGCACTGCGCCGCGCCGGCTGGCGCCCGGCCGATCCGATCCAGCCCGCGTCCACGCGGCTCATCGACCTCGCGGTCGGCGAGGACGTCCTGTGGTCGGACCTGCGCAAGAAGTGGCGCCAATATGTGAACAAGGCCCGCTCGGGCGGGCTGCAGGTCGTCGACGCCGGGCCCGAGCGGTTCGGGGAGTTCTACCGGATCTATCGCGACACGGCGGAGCGAGCCGGGTTCCTCATCCGGACCGAGGCAGCCTATCGCGACGTCTGGGATGCCTACGCCCCGGGCGACCGTGCTCGCCTCCTGTTCGCGCAGACTCCCGAAGGAGACGCACAGGCGACGCTGTTCCTGGTCCGAGCCGGGCCGCGCATCGTGGAGCCGTACGGGGGCATGACCCGTGCCGGCGCCGAGAGCCGCGCGAACTACCTGCTCAAGTGGGAGGCGATCCGCTCGTCGAGGGAGCGCGGCGCGACGAGCTACGACCTGTGGGGCCTCGCGACCGGCGGGATAGCCCACTTCAAGGCCGGGTTCGGCGGTCGCGAGGTCCGCTACGTCGGCGCCTGGGATCTGGTGCTCGATCCGCTCGGGCGACGGACGTACATGGCGGCGCAGCGCGGCTCGACCTGGCTGGCACGCCGACGCGCCGGGCTGCCGACGGCGGGCGGCGCGGCCGGCGCGGCCGCCTTCGAGGGCGACGGGTGACCGAGGCCGACCGCTCCGACCGTACGGAGCCGGTCGGGAGCGTCGGGCGGGTCGGGTCGATCCCGTCCGCCGGGCGGACCATCACGGTCCTCGACGAGCCGCCGGACGACTGGGACGCGCGGGCGGTCGACGTCCCCGGCGGCCACGTCCTCCAGTCGAGGGCGTGGGCCGAGCACCAGGCCGCGATCGGGTGGCGGCCGCATTACGCGACCCTCGCCGATGGGTCGTCCGCCCTCGCCGTGAGCCTGCCCTGGCCGCTCGTCGGCGGCGCAGGTGCGTACCTGCCCCGTGGTCCCAACCCGTCCGGCGGCGCCGAGGCCGTTGCGGCGCGGGTCGCCGGGTTCGGGTCGTGGCTGGCCGGCCAGGGCATCGACGTGGTCGCCCTCGACCCGGAGGTCGAGGCATCGACCGGCCTTCGGGATCGGCTCGCCGCGCTCGGCTACCACCAGATCGAGGAGCTCCAGGCGTCGCGCCACCGGATCAGCCTGCCGCTCGAGGGTGCGGACGATGCCGCGATCCGATCCGGGATCGCAAAGTCGACCCGCCAGCGAATCACGAAGGCGGAGAAGGACGCGACGATCGTGGTTCGCCACGACACAAGGTGGGCTGCGGAGCCCGCCCCGGCCAGCGATCCGGACCGGCTCTGGGTCGCGCCCGTCGAGCCCGACGCGGCAGCCCTCGAGCGGTTCTACGGGCTCCTGCTCGAGACCGGCGAGCGGCGTCACTTCAGCTTCGGGGCGCGCGACCGCTCGATCGCCTGGTGGCTCGCCGCCCTCCGGGCCGGACACCTCGTGTACCTCGAGGCGCGGTCCGGCGACGTGACCGGCGAGGTCCTGGGCGGGCTCGTCCTGTACCGGCACGGGGAGCGAGTGTCGACCGTCAACTCGGGCGATTCCGCCGAGACGCGGCGGAGCCATCCGGGCACGATGCACCTCCTCCGCTGGCGCGCGATCCAGCTCGCGCTGCTCGAGCGGCGGGCCGAGATGGACCTGGGCGGGGTCGACCTGCCGGGAGCGAGAGCCGAGCCGCTCGAGGGCGACCCGACCTATGGCCTGTACCGGCACAAGATGAGCTTCGGCGGACGATGGCTGGAGCTGGTCGGGGCGCACGAGCGGGTCGCGCGTCCGTGGCGCTACGCGGCCGGGCGGATCACGGGTCGGCTCGTCCGGCTGCTGGGTCGCGACGGATGACGATCGCGGATCGCCTCGCGGACGCGGAGCCGACCGACCGACAGCCTTTGGGCGAGCTCGTCGACCGGCTCGAGCGGGTCGGCCTCGAGCCTGCGGCGCGCGCGGACGGCCGGCCGATCGGCGCGCGGGCCCTGGCCGGAATCGCGGTCCGGTCCGTCACCGACGACTCGCGAGCGGTGCGGCCGGGCGACCTGTTCGTGGCCATCCCGGGCGAGCACGCCGACGGCCACGACTACCTCGCACGCGCCGCGGAGGCCGGCGCCGTGGCGTCGATCGTCGAACGCCCGGTGCCCGATGTCGCGTTGCCCCAGCTCGTCGTCGAGCGGCCGCGACGGGCCCTCGCCGAGGCGGCCGCGTGGCGATTCGGTGACCCCTCGCGCGAGCTCGGGGTGATCGGCGTGACCGGCACGGACGGCAAGACCACGACGACGTTCCTCGCCGTGGCCGCGCTCGTGGCTGCGGGCGTCCCCAGCGGCCTCGTCGGGACCGCGGCGCTGCGGATCGGCGGGCTCGAGGAGGCCAATCCGGCGCACGTGACCACGCCCGGGGCGCCGGAGCTGCAACGGACCCTCCGGGCGATGGCCCGAGCCGGCGATCGGGCCGCCGTGATCGAGACGACGTCGCACGGCCTGGCCCTGGATCGGGTCGCCGCGATCGCCTATGACGTCGCCGTGTTCACGAACCTCAGCCACGAGCACCTGGAGCTGCACGGGTCGTTCGAGGCATACCGCGCGGCGAAGCTGTCGCTGTTCGAGCGGCTGGCGGCCCGCGATCCCGCTCCCGGCTCCAAGCCGATCGGCTGGCCCCGGACAGGGATCGTGAACCTCGACGACGCGTCTGGCCCGCTGTTCGGCGCGGTCACCCGCGAGGCCGGCGCGCGGCTCCTGACCTATGGCACGGACCCGAGCGCCGACGTCCGCGTGACCCGGATCGAGGAAGACGCCCGGCGCCTGCGGGTCGCGTACGAGGCGCCGTCCGGCGCGGCCCGCCTGGAGCTGCAACTGGCCGGACGCTTCAACGCCCACAACGCGCTGGCCGTCGTCGCACTCGGCGAGGCCCTCGGGCTCGATCCCGGCGCGGTCCGGGCGGGGCTGGAGTCCGTGGCCGGCGTGCCCGGCCGGATGGAGCGGATCGAGGCCGGCCAACCGTTCGGGGTGATCGTCGACTACGCGCACAGCCCGGCGTCGCTCGAGACGGTGCTCGACCTGCTTGCTCCGATCGCGGCCGCTCGGGGCGGCGAGCTGATCGCGGTCTTCGGCTCGGCCGGCGAGCGCGACACCGCCAAGCGCCCGATGATGGGCCGGATCGCCGCCCAGCGCAGCCGACTCGTCATCGTCACCGACGAGGACCCGCGCGGCGAGGACCGGCAGGCGATCCTCGACGAGATCGCGCGGGGCGCCGAGGCCGCCGGCCGCCGCCGCGACCGCGACCTGCTGCTCGTGCCCGACCGGGCGACCGCGATCCGCACCGCGCTCGAGCGCGCCCGGCCGGGCGACATCGTCCTGCTCGCGGGCAAGGGCCACGAGCGCACGATCCTGTACGCCGACGGGGCGATCCCGTGGGACGAACGTGGCGCGGCACTCGCCGCCCTCGCCGGGCTCGGCTTCGAGGCCCCGTCGGCCGATGATGCCGCCGCCGAACGGACGCGGGACGGCGATCGGCCGATCGTCGCGGGCAGCTGACGATGCGCGGCTGCCTGACGTTCCTCGTCTTCGTGGCGGTCCTGGTCGGCGTCCTCGGCTGGGTTGCACTCCCGCTTGCCGCGTCCGTGGCCGTGAACGCGGCGCTGACGGCCGGCGGCGTGTCGGGCACCGGGACCAGTGTGGTGGTCACCGCGGACCCGCCATACGAGCTCGTCACGCTGCACGCGGACGAGGTCCGGATCAGCACGACCGACGCCACGTGGGGCGGCTTGCGGGCCGCGACCCTGACGCTCGACCTGAAGAGCGTGGAGCTGGGCCGGCGCACGTTCGCGTCGATCGACGGCGAGCTGACCGGGGCGACCCTGGCGACGACGGCGGGCACCGATGTAACCGCGGGGCGGGTCACGATCACGGGCTCGAGCCGCCAGGCCGTGGCTGTCGTCACGATCCCGGCGGTCGAGGTCCGGGCGCTCGCCGCGGCCGCCGCCGAGAGGACGATCGGCACGGCCCCGAGCGCCATCACGTTCTCCGCCCCGGACGTCGTCACGCTGACGGTCAATGGCAGCGCGATCGCCGGACGGCTGGCCGTCGACCCGGCCGGCGGCCTCGTGCTCCGGGTGCAGGGTGTGGGGACCGTCGACGTGCTCCGCCCCGCTCCCGGGCTGCCCGTGCATCTGACCGGCGTCCGGATCGTCCCGGGCGGCGGCGTCGAGCTCGGCGGCACGGTCGATCTCGGTTCGCTGACCGGCTGATCGGACGCTCGCGGTCGGGCTTCGCCGATCGGAACGCCCGTTCGAGCACTGTATCCTCTGAGTGATGGCCAGCCCGCGGACGCACACCGACAGCCAGCCCGGAACGAGCCGGGCAGGTCGTGCGGCGCCACGCCCGGATCCCGGCGATCGCCGATCGGCATCCGGCTCGCCGTCGCCGGCGCCGGCGCAGCGAACCGCGACCACGAACGGGTCCGCGACGACGAAGCCGGCGGTGGAGGCCGGAAAGCGGACCCGGACGGCCGCGGGCGCTGCCACGACACCGCGTCGCGCGAACGGTGCGGCCACGCACGACGCCCGACCCGCGGGGACCCCACGCAGCGGCACCCGGTCGACGCCTCGACGGGCCGGGGGAGCGACGACCGACCTCGACGTCCTCCAGGCGAACCTGCTCGACGCGCTGCGCAACCATTACCCATCGGCCGACCTCACACCGGTGCGCGGCGCGTTCGACCTCGCGGTCGAGGCGCATGAAGGCCAGCTGCGCGCCACCGGCGAGCCATACGTGACCCATCCGATCGCCTCGGCCCAGATCCTGGCCGACCTCGGCATCGACCCGGTCGCGGTCGCCGCGGCGCTCCTGCACGACGTCCCCGAGGACACCGAGTACAACCTGTCCGACATCGAGGACCGTTTCGGCGCCGACGTCGCGCGCCTCGTCGACGGCGTCACGAAGCTGTCCAAGTTCAGTACCCACAGCCTCGAGCAGCAGCAGGCCGAGAACATCCGGAAGATGTTCCTGGCGATGGCCGAGGACATCCGGGTGGTCCTGATCAAGCTGGCCGACCGGCTGCACAACATGCGCACCCTGTACGGGCTGCCCTCGGACAAGCAGCAGCGCATCGCCCGCCAAACGATGGAGATCTACGCGCCCCTGGCCGAGCGCCTGGGGATCTGGCAGATCAAGTGGGAGCTCGAGGACCTCGCGTTCAAGGCCCTCGAGCCCGAGCGCTATCGGGAGCTCGCGCGCCTGCTCGACACGCGCCGCAAGTCGCGCGAGGGCTACATCGAGCGGGCGATAACGACGCTCCGGCCGGCGCTGGCCGAGGCCGGCATCCAGGCCGAGTTGTCGGGTCGGGCAAAGCACCTGACCAGCATCGACAAGAAGATGCAGCGCAAGGGCGCGGAGTTCGCCGAGATCTACGACGTGTACGCGATCCGCGTGCTGGTCGAGGAGGTGCGCGACTGCTACGCCGCGCTGGGCGTGGTGCACTCGCTGTGGCGTCCGATCCCCGGCCAGTTCGACGATTACATCGCGGTCCCCAAGAACAACTTCTACCAGTCGCTCCACACCGCGGTGATCGCCCTCGATGGCAAGCCGCTCGAGATCCAGATCCGGACCCACGCGATGCACCAGGTGTCCGAGGTCGGCATCGCCGCTCACTGGCGCTACAAGGACGGCAGTCGTGCCGACCGCGAGTACGACGCCAAGCTGGCCTGGCTGCGCCAGCTGATGGACTGGCAGCACGACGTGGCCGACGCCCGCGAGTTCGTCGAGGGGATCAAGCTCGACGTGTTCCAGGACCAGGTCTTCGTGTTCACCCCGAAGGGCGACATCAAGGACCTGCCGGCCGGCGCCACGCCGCTCGACTTCGCCTACCGCATCCACACCGACGTCGGCCACCGGACGATCGGGGCGAAGGTCAACAACCGCCTCGTGCCGCTCGACTACCGGCTCCGGAACGGCGACATCGTCGAGGTCGTCACGACCAAGGCCGAGCACGGCCCGTCGCGCGACTGGATGAACATCGTCCGGACCTCCCACGCGCGGGAGAAGATCCGCCAATGGTTCAAGCGCAAGGACCGCGACGAGAACATCGTCCACGGCCGCGAATCGCTCGAGCGCGAGCTTCGCCGGCTGGCCAGGACGTCGATCTCGGCGGTCGGGTCCGAGCGGATCGCCGAGGTCTCACGCGGCTTCAACTTCGACACTCCGGACGACTTCTTCGCGGCGGTCGGATACGGCGCGATCAGCGCGCAGCAGGCGGTCACCCGCCTCGGCGTGCTCGACGACGCCGCGCTGCAGCTGCCGCCGGTCGCTGCGCCGGTCCAGCCGATCCGGACCGGCGGCGTCCGGGTCAAGGGAGTGGGCGACCTCCTGGTCCGGTTCGGGAAGTGCTGTCATCCGATCCCGGGCGACGGGATCGTCGGCTTCATCACCCGGGGCAAGGGCGTCACGGTCCATCTCCGGAGCTGTCCGACGATCGCCAACGAGCGCGAGGTCAGCCGGCTCATAGAGGTCGAGTGGGAGGCCGAGCCGACCCAGACCTACCCGATCGCGATCCGGGTCGAGGCGTACGACCGGACGGGCCTGCTAAACGACATCACCCAGGTCGTGGCCGAGCATCGTGTGAACATCGTGGCCGCGGCCGTCCACGTCGCGCCCGATCACACGGCCACGGTGACCGCGACCCTGCAGGTGGCATCGGTGGCCCAGCTCGCCAAGGTCATGAGCCGGCTCGAGCAGCTCAAGGACGTGCTCAGCGTCCAGCGCGACCTCGGGTGACGACAGGCACGTCGGCGCACGGCGATCGCGCCCGGACCACCGGACCGACGGCCTGAGCCCGGTGCCGACGTTTCGAGCTCCGCGCGGGACCCGTGACCTCCTGCCCGCCGACCGCGCGGTGTGGAGCCGGCTCGAGGCGATCGCCGGCGACCTCGCGGCGCGCTACGGCTATCGCGAACTCGAGCCGCCGATGTTCGAGCAGGCGGCGGTGTTCGAGCGTGGCATCGGCGAGGCGACCGACGTCGTCGAGAAAGAGCTGTTCCGGATCGCGCAGCGCACCGACGACGGCGAGTCGTGGGCGCTCCGCCCGGAGGCCACGGCGGGCATCGTCCGCGCGTATGTCCAGCACGGCATGCAGACCTGGCCGCAGCCGGTCAAGGTCAGCGTCGTCGGGCCGATGTTCCGCTACGACCGGCCGCAGGCCGGCCGATACCGCCAGTTCTGGCAATGGGACGTGGAGGCGATCGGCGATCCCGGGCCGGCCGTCGACGCGGAGATCATCGAGCTGGCCGTGCGCTTCTACCGGGACGCTGGCCTGGCGGGCGTGGCGGTCCACCTCAACAGCATCGGCGACCCGGCCTGCCGGCCGGCGTACATCGAGGCGCTCCGCGCACACTACCGGCCCCACGTGGCGACGCTCCCGGCGATCGAGCGACAGCGGCTCGAGCTGAATCCGCTCCGTCTGCTCGACTCGAAGGACCCCGCGATGGCGGCGCTGAACGCCACCGCGCCGCTCCTCATCGATCACCTGTGCGAGCCGTGCCGCGAGCATTTCGGCGCCGTCCGCGCCCACCTCGACGCGCTCGGCGTCGAGCACACGCTCGATCCGCGACTCGTCCGCGGCCTGGACTACTACACCCGGACCGCGTTCGAGTTCCATCCCGCCGGGCCGGAGGGTCAGCAGTCGGCGCTCGCCGGCGGTGGTCGCTACGACGGCCTCGTCGAGCTCCTCGGCGGCCGCCCGACGCCCGGGATCGGGTTCGCCCTGGGCATCGATCGCGTGGCGCTCGCGCTGGCCGATGCCGGCGTGCCGGCGCCCGACGAGCCGCGCCTCCTCGCCGTCGTGGTCGGCGCCGATCCGGACGCAACGGCCGAGCGGCTGCGCCTGGCCACCGACCTGCGGGCGGCGGGGCTACCGGTTCGGGCCGAGCTCGGGCGACGCCGCCTCGGCAAGGCCCTCGAGGCCGCGTCCAGGGAGGGCGCCCATTTCGCGGTGATCGTGGGCGACGAGCTCACCGAGGGACAGGTCCTGCTGCGCGATCTGCTGGCCGGCAGCCAGCGCAGCGTCCCGATCGGCGACCTGGTCCGCGAGCTCG
>OEKD01000010.1_pt1 | contig 11535 bp, 14 predicted proteins | sample 1487541 | NCBI WGS metagenome assembly OEKD01 (sample SAMEA104379579, study PRJEB20068) | metagenome | biome: 1000743; feature: 77; material: 1998 | place: USA | collected 2012 | depth 25 m | reverse complement strand
TCGAACCTACGACCAAGCGGTTAACAGCCGCCCGCTCTACCACTGAGCTACGCCGGAGCGAGGGACCGCCGAGGGCGGTCGGAGGGCGCCCGTCGGGGCCGCCGCGGGCGCCATCGTAGCACGCGAATCCGGGTCGACCGACCGACCCTCCTCGCCCGTTAACGTCGCCGCGCGCCGTCTTCCCGGGTTCTCCCGATCGCGTTCACGAGCCCTCCACAATCGACCACCACGATCGCGTCATCAACCGTTCGGACTGAACAAAGGAGATGACATGAGCGGACGAACGATCTTCCGGATCGTGATCGGCATCGTGGTCGTGGTCGCGTTGGTCGGCCTCGGTGCAGGCCTCTACAACGCGGGCATCGACCAGGGCGTCGTGCAGGCCGGGCGCGTGCCCGCCGGGGCGGCCGTCCCGTACGCGGGCTACGGCTATGGCTGGGGCTTCGGCCTCCATCCCTTCTTCGGGTTCGGCTTCGGGCTGCTCGGCCTGATCTTCCCGATCCTCTTCTTCGTGCTGATCTTCGGGCTCATCCGGGCGGCGTTCGGCGGATGGGGTCGCGGTCGCGGCTACGGCGGCCACGACGGCCACGGGGCCTACGGACCGGGCGGCTGGCAGGACGAGCGCCAGCGCCGATTCAGCGAGCTGCATCGCCAGCTGCACGAGGAGGAGGCGCGCGGCGCGACCGGCGAACCCGGATCGCCCGCCGGCGCCACGAACCTCGGCGGTCCGACTCCGCCACCCGGCGCCTGATCGCCGGCTGACCTCCCTTCCCACCGACGGCCGTCCGAGAGGGCGGCCGTCGTGTTCGTGGCGGGCCCTACGATGGCGCCGATGAAGACCGTCCTGATCGTGGACGACGAACCGAAGATCGCCCAGCTCGCGCGGGACTACCTCGAGCATGCCGGGTTCGCGGTCCTCACGGCCGGGGAGGGGACCGCGGCACTCCAGGTGGCCCGGACTCGACACCCCGACCTCGTGGTCCTCGACCTGGGCCTGCCGGGCATGGACGGCATGGACGTCGCCCGCGAGCTGCGCCGCGAGTCCGACATCCCGATCGTCATGCTCACCGCGCGCGACGACGAGATCGACAAGTTGCTCGGGCTCGAGGTCGGGGCCGACGACTACCTGACCAAGCCGTTCAGCCCGCGCGAGCTCGTGGCCCGGATCCGGGCCGTGCTGCGGCGCTCCGAGCGGGCCGCCGATCCGGGCGACCTCATCGTGGTCGACGGCGTCACGCTCGACGTCCCGCGGATGCGGGTCGAGGTGGACGGCCGAGCGGTGGACCTGACGGCGACCGAGTTCCAGCTCCTGGCCACGATGGCCCGCCAGCCCGGCCGGATCTTCACCCGCTCGCAGCTCCTCGACGCGGTCCGGGGTGTCGCGTTCGACTCGTACGAGCGGGCGATCGACGCGCACGTCAAGAACATCCGCCGCAAGCTCGAGCCGTATCCGCGCGAGCCGCGCTACGTGCTGACCGTGTACGGCGTCGGCTACCGCTTCGCCGATCGGCCGGGCTGAGGTGGCGACTCCACCGATCCCCGAGCCGCCCCGGGGCCGCCCGGCGTGGGCCGCGCGCCGCGGCTGGGGCCCACCGGTCCGCCCGCCGTGGTGGCCCGATTCCGAGCCGTGGCCGCCGCTCGATGCCGCCGGACGGCCGGTGTGGTGGGGTCGCCGGCGGGCCGTCCGCCGCCGCCTCGGCTGCCTGCTCGGCGCCATGACGCTGGTCGCCGTGTCGCTCGGGGTGCTCGGGCTGTGGCTGCTCGGGCGCATGCTCGGCCTCGTCGGCGCCGGCGGGTCGGGCTTCGCGCGGATCGACAATCTCGTCGGCGCTGCCGGGCTCGTTGTGATCGGGGCCGCCCTGATCGGCTCGGCGATGCTCGGCCGTGGCGTCCACCGCGCCGACCGGCCGCTGGGCGATCTCGTCGAAGCGGCCGGCCGGATCGAGGCCGGCGACTTTACCGCCCGCGTTCCAACAGAGCAGCGCGGGCCGCGCGAGCTCCGCGCCGTCGGTCGCGCGTTCAACACGATGGCCGCTCGGCTCGAGGCCGACGAGACCCAGCGCCGGCGCCTGCTGGCGGACGTGAGCCACGAGTTGCGCACGCCGCTCGCGGTGATCCAGGGCAACCTCGAGGCGCTCGTGGATGGCGTGTACCCGGCGGACGCCGCGCACGTCGGCCCGATCCTCGACGAGACCCGGGTCATGGCCCGCCTGGTCGACGACCTGCGCACGGTCGCGCTCGCGGAATCGGGCATGCTGCCCCTCCATCGCGAGCCGACGGACCTGGCCGTCCTGGCCGAGGAGGTCGGAGTCTCGTTCCGCCCGACCGCCGAGACGGCCGGCGTCCGACTCGAGGTGGCCGTCGACGACGACCTTCCGTTGCTCGACCTCGACCCGCTGAGGGTCCGGGAGGTGCTCGGCAACCTCGTCGCCAACGCGCTGCGCTACGTGAGCCGTGGCGGCTTCGTCCGGATCGAGGCGCGCGCGACGCCAGGCAGCGGGACGGCGGGCGCCGATGCCGCGGCGGGGGATTCTGTCGTGCTCCGCGTCGTCGACGACGGACCGGGCATCGCGCCCGACCTCGCCGCGCGCGTGTTCGAGCGGTTCGCCCGCTCGTCCGACTCGCGTGGTTCCGGGCTCGGCCTCGCGATCGTCCGGGGCATCGTGCTGGCCCACGGCGGCACGATCGAAGCGGAGCGCCCACCGGCGGGCGGGACCTCGATCCGGATCACCCTCCCTGTTCACCCGGGCGCGTCGCTCTAGTCTTCGCGGAGGCGCCATGACGTGCCGCGCGCGGTGCTACGGTTCGAGCATGCGAGGCGATCGGGTCGAGGTCGTGGTCGACACCGGCCAAGGCTCCCAGACCTTCGAGATCCTGGCCAGCCGCGCCGGCCGCCGGATCGAGATCACGACCGCGCGCGGCGTGGTCGAGGTGACCGAGGTGACGCGCGGCGGGACGCCGGTCCGGACCGGCCGGTTCATGGCCAGTCGCCTCGTGGCGCTCGTCGAGCACCCGGCCAACGAGGCCGACGACGCTCGCGTGGAGGTCGTCACACGGCGCCGGATCGGGTCCGCGGACACCGATCGACGAGGTCGGGCAGGGCGCGGGGCGGAGGCCGTCGCCGGCCTGTTCGATGCGCAGTCCGCGTCCGGCGATCCCGACACCGAGGGCGTCTGAGCGGCGCGAGCAGCGCGAACCGCGCCAGGCGCCGCGCGGGCAGGCCTCAGACCGTCTCGAGATCCGTTGAGGGCGCCGTTGCAGCGCCCGGCTCCGCCGCGAAGAACGGTCGCGGCAGCCAGCCGAAGGCGCCCGCGAGCGCGACCGCCGGCACCTGCGCGATCCGCGTGTTGAACCGATAGACCTGGTCGTTGTACAGCTCGCGACGATCCGCGATGAGCGTCTCGAGTCGCGCGATCTCGTCCTGCAGCGCCTGGACGTTCGTCGCGCTCTTCAGGTCGGGGTAGCGCTCCATCACCGCGAACAGCTGGCGGATCGCGCCGCTCGTCGCCTCGGACGTCACGGCCTGGTCCGGGATCGGCGCGGTCGGGGAATAGGCGGCCCGCAGGCGCGTGACGTCCTCGAGGACCGTCCGCTCGTAGCTCATCTCGTCGCGCACGGCGGCGACCAGGTTCGGCAGCTCGGAGTGGCGCTGCTGGAGGGCGACGTCGATGTTCGCCCAGGCCTTGTCGATCCGCTGCTGGAGCGCGATGACGGCGTTGTACGTGGCCAGGGCGAGGAACGCCACGATGGCGACGACGATCACGAGCGCGAACAGGGCGGCGGCGCCGAGCGGGCTCACACGCGACCCGTCACCGCGAGCGCAAGGACGACCGCGGCGGCAATCGACACGACGGCGCCGAGCAGCCCGACGTAGAACCGGTTCTCCTGCCTCGCGGCGGCCATGGCCGGCGGGCCGAGCGCGATCGACAGGTCGACGTAGGCTGTCCGGGCGAGCACGATCGAGTCCGGCGCGAGGTCGAACGTCCGCGCTGCCTCGCTCGCCTCGGCCGGCGTGGCGAGCGTCTCCGGCGTCGCGTCCGGGTCGAGCGTCGGGGCCGTCGCGGGACGTCCGATGCCGAAGCCCGGGATCGCGGCATTGCCCCACGCGTGGGCCCGGTCGGTGGCGAGCGTGCCCGATTCCTGGGCCGCGGCGAGGTCGGCGGCGACCTCCGGGTCGGCGGTCGGGTCGGTCGAATCCGCGCCGCCGGCATCGGCGCCGGCCGGGTCGTCGAGCTGGTCGAACCGCACCGCCTGGCCGACGATCGTGACCGTGTCGCCGGGCGCGATCCGCGCTTCCTGGTAGGCCAGGACGCCGCCGCCGGTGGACAGGCTGGCGTTCACGATCACGTCGCCCCCGGCGCTCGAGCGATGGACCGTCAGGAGCGCCGCGATCTGCTCCTCGCGGCTTTGCTGGCCGGCCTGGACGGCCGGCCCGGCCCGGAGGTCGAGGCCGGGCGGCTCGCCGCCCATGAGCCCGGAATGCTCGTCGAAGGCCAGTGGAACGTCGAATCGGGCACCGCGCGGGAACACGCGGATCGAGCCCGTCGGGTCGCGCACCCGGAAGCCGACGGAGCGCTCGTCCCGATAGCGGATCTGGCTCGAGCGCTCGCCCTGCTCCCGGACCTGGGAGCGGTAGTACACGCAGGTCACGCTCTGGAGCGGCGACACGAGGCTCACCTCGGCCGGCTCCACGACGCCACTCACCCGGACCTCGCCCAGGGCCAGCGATTCGATCGCCGACGTCGACGTGTCCGCGATCCGGTTGGCTGCCTCATAGCCGCGCATGCCCCGCACGAGCAGGGCGAGGCCGCCGGCGACGCCGACCGCCGAGCCGGCGATCAGCTGCGCGTCGGCGACGGCCACGGGCGGCTCAGCGATCCGGGCGTGGGCGGAACGATCCCGCGATCAGCACGACTCCCAGCCCGACGATGATGATCGGCCAGATGAGCCCGGCGTCGATCTCGGGCACATAGCGCCGGACGAGGAACCAGCCACCGACCAACACGAGCAGGAGCCCGAGCACGATCGCGCCGCCGGCGCCCCGCTCACGGCGGGCCGCCCGGCGCGCGGCGCGCCAGTCGGACCGGCTCATTGGCTGTCCTGTCGTCGGCGATGGCGACCCGGGGCCCGTCGGTGCCCCCGGCCCGAACGACGCCCCGCCCGGCGGGGTGTCGCTCGCGCCCGGCGCCGGTCCCTGATCACCGGCCGACGGACCCACGCCGCCGGCGGCCGCGACCGACGGGCCGTAGCCCTGGCCGGAACCAGCGGGCCCGCCCTGCTGCCAGGCACCTTCGGGCTGCCAGGGTCGGTGATTGGGCGGAACGTAGCCCTCCGGCTCCTCGGGCACGACCAGGGCCATCGCGATGTAGACCAGGAAGAGCACTCCGCCCGACAGGATCGTGAGCACCACCCAGGCGACGCGCACGATGGCCGGGTCGAGGTCGAGCCGCTCGGCCAGCCCACCGGCGACGCCGGAGATCACGCGATCGTCGCGCGACCGGTACAGACGCTCGTTCATCGACAACCCTCCGCGGGATTCAGGGCGATGCGACCGGCATTCGCGGTCGTGGACAGGTCGATTCGAGTCGTCGCCGCGTCGAAGCCTGGAGTCTGCCACGTCGAGCCTGACTGCACGAGCCCCGAGCCGGCCAGGTCGTACGAGCCGAGGGCGCCGCTCGTCTCGATCCGGACCGCCATCCCCGCCGGCGCGCAGAGCAGCAGCTCCCCGGCGTTCACGGTGGCGGTGCCGTCCGCGCCGCCGGCCGGCAGCGTGATCCGGGCCGACCCGGCATTGACGGTCGTCGACAGGTGGGCCGAGGCTCCGGTGCCGAGGTCGACGATCGCCTGGCCTGCGTTCACGGTGAGGTCGAGCCCGGTCACGCGGGCTCGCCCGAGGGCGAGCGTCGCATGGCCGGCATTGACCGTCGTCGACAGGTCGATCGTGGGCTGGCTCGGCAGCTGAACAGCGAACGCGCCGCCATCGCCGAAGATGTTGAACAGGCCGTTCGGGGACCCGCGGACCGCGAGGTGGTCGCTGCCGGCGTCGATCGGCGGTGGCTGCCCGTCACCCGAGGTCCCGGAGACCGACCACGCGGTCGGATCGCCGACCGTGACGTCGAGGCTGCCGCAGGCGGGGCTCAGATCGACGGAGACGGCCTGGGCATCGAACGTGCCGCCCACGGTCGGGAAGCTCCGGCCCGACGAGCCGCACGACAGCGACGAGAACCCGAGGTCGCCGGTCCCGGTGATCGCGCCACCGATGATCAGGCCGAACGTCAGCGCAATGAGCAGCCCGCCCGCGCCGGCCGCCGGCGTCGCTCGCAACAGCAGGCCGAGGCCGGCCCCGATCACGATCAGGGGCCACAAGTCGCCCCACGAGATGCCGCCCGGGATCAGGCCCTCGCGGGCGGCCAGCGGCACCGCTCCAAGCGCCACGAGGAACACGCCCCAGTTGAGCACACGTCGGTCGACGCGCATGGTCACCCTCCTCGGACCTCTCTCGGCTCGCAAGCCGACTGTATCGCCACCGCGCCAGTGCCATGTGCATCCGCGATACCGTGCCGAGCAGACTGCCCGAACCACAGGGAGGTGGCACGACCATGGACCGATACGAACAGACCACGACAACGACGGGGGATCCGGTCGACCCGGTCGTCGACCGGCCCGTGGCGGCGCGAACGACCACCGAGCGGCGGGTCGTCCGTGAGGGTCCGAGCGGCGGCGAGATGGCCCGGCGGGTCGTCGTGCTGCTGTTCGGGATCCTGCAGGCGCTGCTGATCCTGCGGATCGTGCTGCTGGTGCTGATCGCGAACCGCGATAACAGCATCGTGAGCGCGATCCTGAGCATCACGGACGCGTTCGTGGAACCGTTCCGCGGCATGTTCTCGCTCGACCGTGTGACCGCCGGCCGGTCGATGCTCGACATCGCCGCGGTCGTCGCCCTGATCGGCTGGACGCTCATCGAGGCGCTGGTCGTGGCCGTGCTCAGCATCGGTGCCCGACGGAGCAGCGCGACCACCGTCTGACTCACGCTCCCGCACGACGACCCGGCGACGGACCGCCGGGTCGTCTTCGCGTGCGACCGGGCCTGTGCTAGCGTGAGGCACACGACGGGCCGCGATCGGGAGGGCAGAGCATGCGTCTGAGCGGCTGGGGGAGCGCCGCGCCGCGCCGCGAATCGATGAGCGCGAAGGTTCTCGAGGCGATGAAGCCTGTCCTCGCCGCGCTCGGCGCCGAGCCCGACCCGGAGTGCTGGGTCGCGTGGGGCGACGATCCCGAGCAGCGCTATGCGGTGCTGATCCCGACAGCCGCCGGCCTGGTCGTGTGCCACGTGCGGGTCAACGTCGCCGGCGAGGGTCCGCGAGCCTCGGGCAAGCTGGTTCGCTGGGGCCGCGCCCAGATCGGCGAGCTGGCGGTCGAGACCCAGGCCGGCCACCGTCTCGTCACGACCCAGGTCGAGGGGCAGATCCTCCGTGGCGCCGATACCGAAGCGGATCGCGTGGCCGCGTTCGTGCTCTCCGTCCTCGCGGTCCAGGACGGGCGGCCGCTGCCCGCGACCAGGGCGGCACCGCGCCGGCGCAGCGGATCGGGCGCGGCCACCGGCCGCTCGACGCGCGCGCGCGCAGTGACGGCGAAACCGCGCCGCACCGGACGGTCGCGAGCCGCGGGCTCGTCGGGCGCCGCGAGCTGACCGCATCGGACCGGCCGGTCCGAGTGACGGCCCTCGATCGATCCGTCCGACCCGGCGGCACCTGGCTCGTCGCGGGGCTGCCGGTGCTCGCGGTCCCCGGGCTGGCGCTGCTCGTGGCGGCCTCGGCGATCCCGCTCGGGATCGTGCACACGACGACCGGCTGGTTCAACGACTTCCACAGCTACTGGCTGGCCGGCCGGCTGCTGATGACGGGCGGCAATCCGTACGACCTCGCGGCGCTCGCGGCGCTCGGGCGGTCCGCGGGCCTGACATTCGTGGTCGGCGGCGGCTACTCGTACCCCGTGCCATTCGCGATCGCGTTCGTGCCTCTCGCTGGGCTGCCGTTCGATGTGGCCCTCGTGCTGTTTGAGGCTGCCTGTGCGCTGGTCGTCGCGCTCACGGTCGGCTGGTGGCTGGAGCATCACCATGCAGGGGCGCCTGCCGCGCGTCGCCTCGTCGCCGGGCTGGCCGTGGGCGCCTATGCGCCGGTCGCCGGCTCGCTGTACATGGGCCAGGCCAACCTGCTGCTGCTGGGCCTCATCGCCCCCGGCATCGCGCTCCTGGATCGAGCCCCGGTCCGCGCCGGGCTGGCCGTGGCCGGGAGCGCGGTCGTCAAGCTCGTGCCGGGCGCGCTGATGCTGCCGCTCCTACTCGCCCGGCGATGGCGCGCGCTGCTCGGTCTGGTCGGTGGCGCGATCGTCCTGCTCGGGCTCGGAGGGGTCCTGGCGCCCCGCGCCTCGGCCGGGAGCAGCGCCCTGGCCGCGCTGTTCGAGCCGGACCCGTACTGGACGAACCAGTCCCTGAACGGCCTCGTGAGTCGGGCGCTGATCCCGTCCGATCGAACGGCCGCGTTGCTCCGCGGCGTCGATGCCGGGCTGTGGGCCGCCGCGGCGACGGTCCTGTTCGGCGTGCTCGTCGTGCTGCTGGTAGCACGCCGCGCAGACGCGATCCGGCGCGACCGGTCGACGTTCGCGCTCGCGGTCGCCGTCACGCTGGCTGGCGCCGTCCTCGGAGCGCCGAAGGATTCGTTCTGGAACCACGTGCTCGTGCTTCCCGCACTCGGGCTGGTCGTCGCGTCGGTCGCACCGGATCTCGACGTCGGGCGGTTCGCGATCACCGACCGCGTGCTGCTTGGCGCGTGGTTCGGGCTGGCGATCCTGCAGGGGCTCATCGGCCCGATCACCGGTTTCGCGGACGGCCCGTTGGCTGGCCTGCGAACGGTCCTCGGCAGCGCCGGCGTCGTCTCGCTCGCGGCCCTGTGGCTCGTGTCCGTCCGCTGCCTGGAGGCACGGGCGCGCGGCCTCCGGCAGGACACGGTCTGACGACGAGCCCGCGACGCCCGCCTGCGATACTCCGCCGATGCCGTCACGCGCCCACAAATCCGATCCACCGAGGTCGGACGACGTGCCCCGGGCGGCCAGCGTTTCGCGAGCCAGCGTGCCGCGGCCGGCAGCCGCGCCGGGCGCGAGCATCGCGCGCTACCTCACGGCGCGCCTGGCCGCCGCGTTCATCGTGCGCTGCTACCTGCGCGTCCGCGTCGAGGGCATCGAGTGCCTGCCGGACGGGCCCGCGATCCTGTGCTTCAACCACCAGAACTGGGCCGACCCGTTCGTAGTCATGGCCGCGCTGCCGTGGCATCCGCGCCTGTTCTTCTTCGGGCCGAAGGAGGAGGACATGGCTCGCGGCGGACGCAACCGGATCATGGCCTGGACCGGTGCCAGCGTGCCCTACAAACCGGCCAAGAACGACCTGCTCGGGGCGACGCGGCGGGTCGAGGCGGTGCTCTCCACTGGCGCTCGCCTGGCAATCGCGGGCGAGGGCCGGATCCATGCCGGCGAGCGAGCGCTGCTCCCGCTGAGCGACGGTGCGGCGTTCTTCGCGCTGCGCGCCGGTGTGCCGATCGTGCCGCTCGCGATCAACGGCATGAGCTGGATCCGGTTCGGGCGTCGGGTCCGTGTTCGGGTCGGCGCGCCGATCGCGGCCGAGGGACGACCGACCCGCGAGGCCGTCGACGAGCTGACGGCGCGGACCTGGACCGCGCTGCACGAGCTCGTCGCTGACTTCGACGAGCCGCGTGTGCCGGGCCCGATCGGCCGTGCCGTCACCGAGTGGTTCAACGATTGGCCGGAGGGCCGCCGCCCGAAAGCGGGCTGACCGACCCCACGATCGCTCGCACCGCCGGCGTCGGCGGCTCGCGGAGGGCGCTCTGGCATACTCTGGCGAGGGGCGAAGTGGCGAGGAGGACCATGGCGGACACCGGCCTGTCGGCCAATCCGAAGGAGTATCGGGCGCGGCTGGCCGACCAGACCGACGACCAGATCGACGCCTGGTCGGCGGAGCTCATGCGCGACGTCGCGAAGCGCCGTGGCGTCGTGCGCGTGATCGACGACTTCCTCCGTACGGCAGGCTTGACGGAGCTCGAATTCGAACGGGTGTTCGCTTCCGGTGGCGGTCCGGCCGCGTCGATCGGACGGGATGCTCACGGCCGGCTGATCGTGCCGGCGATCGCCCTGTGGGCGCTCGTGCCGGGGATCCGCGCGACCGTGGGCAACGGTCGCGCGGATCTGATCGAGTACCTCGTCGCCAACTTCGACGAGCTCGTCTACGTCTGACGGCTCCCTCCAGGGCTCGGCGGGGAGCAGGAGACAGGTCAACGGCGGCCGATCCGAGCGGCTCGTGGGCCTGGTTCGGGTGGGGCACCCGTTCCCGTCGGTGCTCGACGGGCTCGTCGTCGCCGCCGTCGCGATCGTCGCCGGCGCCGGCCTCGGCACCGCGCTGCGACTCGGCCTCGCGATGACCGCGCTGCAGGTCGCGATCGGCGCGCTCAACGACCTGCGAGACGCTCCCCTCGATACCGGCCGGAAGCCGGGCAAGCCGATACCGGCCGGTGCCGTGAGGCCGGCCGCGGCGGCCGCGATCGTCGCCGGCGGGCTCGCCGTCGGGCTGCTCCTGTCAGCGATGTCGGGGCCGAGCACCCTGCTCGTGGCACTTGCCGGGGCCGGCATCGGGTTCGCGTACGACCTGTGGCTGAAGGGCACGCCATGGTCGTGGCTGCCGTTCGCGGCCGGGATCCCGCTGCTGCCGCTGTTCGCGTGGCTCGGCGCCACAGGCAGCCTGCCCGACGCCCTTCTCGCCCTCGTCCCGCCTGCGATCGCGGCCGGCGCGGCCCTGGCGATCGGCAACGCCCTGGTCGACGTCGAGCGCGACCGGGCCGCCGGTGTTCGGTCGGTGGCGACGGCGCTCGGCCCGACGATGGCGTGGGCCAGCCAGGCGATCCTGTTCGGGTTCGCACTCGCGGTCCTCGCCGCCACGGTGCCCGGCGGCGGTCTCGTGCTCGCCGCGACCGCCTCTGGCAGGGGAGGGACGTTCGTTGCCGGGCTGGGCGCAGTCGGCGTTGTCCTCGGCCTCGGCGTCTCTCACAGCCCCTCGCCCGATCGGCGCGAACGTGGCTGGGAGCTCCAGGCGATCGGCACCGGCCTCGCCGCAGCCGGCTGGACGTGGGCCGCCGTGTCGAGCGGAGCACTCTGAGACAACCCCTAACGTCACGCCGGCGGGCTCGTTGTGACAGGTGCCCCGGGGGACCGGCCGCACGCCGGCCGACGCCACACCGCCGCCGTCCACGGGAGACCAGCCATCGTGAAACGGATCCACGTTCTGCCAGTCGCGCTCCTCGTCCTCGCACTCTCGGCCGGTGCCGTGTTGGCGGGGCACTTCGTGCCGAGTGCGGCCTCGACCGGTCTCAATCGAGCGACGAGTGAGTCGGGCATGAGCCTGCCGGCCGGGCTGACCGCTCCGCAGGCCTCGCCCGACGCGTCGGAAGCACCGGACGCGTCGGAAGCACCGGA
>OEKD01000058.1_pt1 | contig 11538 bp, 11 predicted proteins | sample 1487541 | NCBI WGS metagenome assembly OEKD01 (sample SAMEA104379579, study PRJEB20068) | metagenome | biome: 1000743; feature: 77; material: 1998 | place: USA | collected 2012 | depth 25 m | reverse complement strand
GTCGTGGCGGAGACCGTGTTGCTGCTCGGCGACAGGTTGCCCGCGCCGTCGCGCGCCTGAACCGCGTAGGTGTGCGTGGTGTTCGGGGCGACGGTCGAGTCTGTGTAGGAGGTCGCGGCGCCGATGGTCGCGAGCGCCGTACCGTCGCGCAGGATCACGTTGTTCGTCACGCCGATGTTGTCCGTGCCGGCGGCCCAGGTCAGCGCCACCGAGGTCGCCGATGGAGTCGTGGCGGCCAGGCCGCTGGGAGCGGTTGGTGGGCTGACGTCGATCGTCCACGAGCTGGTCGCGGGCGTGGGATCGGTGGCTCCATTGGCGGTGGACACCACGGCAAACGTATGCGCCCCGGCCGCCAGGCCCGGGTACGCCTTCGGGCTCGCGCAGGCCGCGGCCGTGCCGCCATCGAGCGTGCAGTTGAACGTTGCGCCCTGCGTGGTGGAATGGAACGTGAACGTCGCGGTCGTGGTGGCCGTGAGGGCCGCCGGGCCGCTGTCAATGACGGTGTCCGGTGGCGGCTTCGCCGCGGCGACCGGTTGGAGGCTGCTTCCCAGCAGGAGGGCCGCGGCGAGCCATGGGATCGCCCATTTCCGGCCCGGAAGGTCGAGCCGTCGTCCGCCGACGCGGCGCACGTTCACCTGCCCATCAGGACGGGGAACCAGACAGCCGACACGTGCATCGATCCAACCCCCTCTCGCCAGGCACATCGGAGCGTGCGTGAGCGAGGTGCGCGCTTCCGGGGTCGACGACCCGACCCCTGCCCCAATCGATTCGGTCGCGAATACGACCGCATGAATGCGAGTCCCATACGGGACCAGCGAACGGTACCAACGCTCAGGCCGTCCAACTAGTACCTTCGACCCATTCTGGCTTCGATCCGTTGCATGGCGGCACCGGACATTTGGGTTGGGGCCTGGGCTCGGTGCAAGCCGCGCGCGCTCCGAATGTCAGGCTGGGAGGTGCCGGTCGGCACTTTCCGACGGGCGGACTTGGTGGGATAGTGGCGCGGTCCGATCGATCGGACGGCTGACCGGCGAGGAGATGTCCGATGACCGCCAAACGAGGCGACGCCATCGTCGTCGAGAGCGAGCGGGTGGGCCTTCAGGCACGCCGGGGCGAGATCCTCAAGGTGATCTCGACGCCCGCAGGCGTCCGCTACGAGGTCCGCTGGGAGGATGGCCGCGAGACCACCTTCACGCCCTCGGGCGGCAGTGCGCGCGTCATCAGCAGGACCGCACCGCACGCCTGACGGGCGCGGGCGTCGGCCGGCTACTCTTGGCCCGGCCGAGGTGGCGGAACGGCAGACGCGGCCGACTTAAACTCGGCTGCCCGCAAGGGCGTCAGGGTTCGAATCCCTGCCTCGGCACCACATTCGTCACGTGGCCGTGATGGGCGGGCGGTCCCCACAGATGCGGCGACGCGTCCCCATCGCCGATGCTGGAACCGGCGCCGCGGTCCGGACCCATTGAGCGGTCCGCGGCGCTCCAGCTACACGCGTCGTGACTTGCTTGGCACGCCCCCAGGAGCCAGTCGATGCCGAACGAACGGCCACGGGTCGTGGTGATCAAGGAGCGCGGCGGACACGGCTGTGTCATCACGGTCATCCTGGCGATCATCGCCTGGCCCCTCGCGATCCTGTACTGGGTGCTCCGCGCGCTCGGCTGGGCGGCCGGTTCGCTGATCGACTGGCTGACCGGCGGCCCGTTGCGTCGGCGTTGACCCGCGGGCGACGGGCCGTCGCCGTGGCGGCTGGTCCGTCAGTGGCGCCGCAGTCCCGACAGCAGGCCACTTCGGCGGCCGTTGTTCGATTCCGCTGCCGCCGGGATGGCAACGCCCGGATCCTCGCCGAACGCCAGGGTTGCGATCCGGTGCAAGCGCTCAGCGGCGGCCGACTTCGGGGCGCCGGCGACGACCGGCCGACCCTCGTTCACCGCCTTGAGGTACACGAACGGGTCGTACGGCAGCTCGGCGGCCACCTTGGTCCCGAGCGAGCTCTCGACGTCGCGCAGCCGGAGAATCTCCCGGGCGCCCATGTTGTTCAGCACGAAGACCGCCTTGGCGGGCACTGATCCAGCCTCGTTCAGGTAGTCGAGCAGCGTGTGCAGGGCCTTGAGCGCCGTGATCTCCGGGTAGACCGGCAGGATCAGGGTGTCGGCATGCTCGAACACGGTCATGGTCCGCTCGTCGAGGGCCGAGCCGGCGTCGACGACCACCGAGTCGTACGTGCCCAGGATCGTCTCCAGGAGGGCATCCACGTGGGCCGCCGTCACGAGCTCGGCGAGCTCCGGCGAGCCAGGCGCCGCAAGGACGTGGAGGCCGGTGTCGTGGCGCGTGGCATAGGTCCGCAGCAGCTCCGGCTCCCTGAGTGCCGGCTCGTCGCGAACGACGTCGGAAAGGGTCTGGCGCGGCGTGACGTCGAGGTGCGTCATGACCTGCCCGAACTGCAGGTCGAGGTCGACGATGCAGACCCGGTCCGGATGGCGGAGCGCCATCGACAGTGCGACATTGGTCGCGATCGTCGTGGTGCCGACGCCACCCTTTGGCGAGTACACGGCGACGACCCGACGGGGCCGCATGAGGACCGGCAGACCGGCATCCCCGGCGAGCGCCGGAGCGAGCTCGCGCGAGCGCTGGAAGCGGAGCAGGAGGGCCTCGACGCGGGCCTCCAACTCGCGGTCGTCGAACGGGCGCGCCACCACGTCGTCGGCGCCGGCCTCCAGGTAACTGATCCGCGTCTCGACCGCGTCGTCGCGAGCCAGGCAGAGGACCGGGATCGAGGCCAGCGATGCGGTCGCCCTGATCTCCCGGCACAGGTCCAGCGCGGCATCGGGTTGCGCGAGTTGATCGATGACAACGAGCTGGAACTCGCCTGCGCGCCGGAAGGCCACTCCGGCGTCGGCCACGATGGTGACCGTGTAGCCGGCGCCGGCAAGGGGTCCGCTGACCGCCTCGGCGGCGGTCGGGTCATCCTCGACGAGGAGGATCGTGCTGGCGGGCAAGGTGGCTCCCCGGTTGCTGGACGGTGTGCGCGTGACGATCGCGTGGACGGCGAGAGGATACAACGAGCGCCCCTCCGGTCCTGACAGCGTCTCGTGCTAGACTGCCCGGCCAGATCCTTTCGGCTCCGACCGGTCGGCAGCGCCGACCCACAGCGGGGCAGATCCCAGTGGAAGGAGTGTCCTAGGCGCATGCGCCGCTATGAGTTGATGCTGGTCATCCGGCCGGACGTGCCGGACGACCGCTCCCAGACCCTGATCGACCGCATCACCCGCCAGATCGTTGCCGCCGGCGGGCAGATCGTGAAGGTCGCACCGTGGGGCCGCCGTCGCCTCGCGTACCCGATCGAGCACCACCGCGAGGGGTCGTATCACATCATCCTGTTCGAGGGCCCGGCCCCGATCGTGGCTGAGCTCGAGCGCGGGCTGCTCATCACCGAGGAAGTGCTCCGGCACCTGCTCGTGCGCATCGAGCGACCCGTCCGGGCTGCGCGCCGCGACGCCACCGGCGAGGCCGGCGACGAGACCGACGAGGCCCAGGGTGCCGACGGCGGCGACGGGGCCGACGGGGCCGCGCCGCCGCCGACCGACGAGCTCGACGTGCTCGACGAGGACGACCGGACCGGCGCAGAGATCGACGAGTCCGAGAGCGACGCCGCTCCGGCCGCGATCGACTGACCCGCCCGAACCGACCACGGAGGACTCGGCGATGTCGCTCAACAAGGCGATGATCATCGGCAATCTCGGACGCGACCCCGAGATGCGCTACACCCCGTCTGGCCAGGCTGTCACCCAGTTCACCGTCGCGGTCAACCGCAACTACAAGAACCAGGACGGCGACTGGCAGGAGGAGACCGAGTGGTTCCGGGTGGTCGCCTGGGGCCCGCTTGCCGAGCGCACCGCCGAGTACCTGCGCAAGGGCCGCAAGGTGTACGTGGAAGGCCGGCTCCAGACCCGCCAGTGGGAGGATCAGAGCGGCCAGAAGCGGTACACGACGGAGCTCATCGCGAACACCGTCACGGCGCTCGATCCACGACCACGCGACGACGGCGACCCGGGCTTCCAGCCGCGGTCCGATGAGCGACCGGCGGGCACCGGATCGTCCGGCGGCGCTGCGGGCGGACCGGGTAGCCCAGCCGGCCAGGGGGGCCCCGGCTCGCCTGATCGCGAACCCGCGCCCAGCGGCTCCTACGAATCCTCCGACCTCGACGACCTGCCCTTCTGAGCACGGAGATCTGACACGCGATGCCACCCTCAGCGAAATCCCGCAAGCGCGACGACTACTACCGCGACCGTCGCCGACGCAAGGTCTGCGCGTTCTGCGCCGACAAGACGGTCACGATCGACTACAAGGAAGTGAACCGCCTGCGGCGCTACCTGTCGGAACGGGCCAAGATCGAGCCGCGACGCAAGACCGGCACGTGCGCCGGCCACCAGCGCGAGCTCTCGGTCGCCCTCAAGCGGGCCCGGATCGTCGCGCTGCTTCCGTACGCCCCCCAGCACCTGCGACCCTGATCGACCCGCCCGTCGGGTGCGGGAGCGAGCCGGAGGCCGTCGCCGCCGGGCCGACTGACGTCGGCCCGGACGTCCGCCCGCACCACGGACGGACGTGATGGACATCGTCGTCCTGATCGTGGCGTTCGTCGTCATCCTGGCCGGCGCCGAGCTGTTCACGAACGGTGTCGAATGGCTCGGACACAAGCTCGACCTCGCCGAGGGGGCGGTCGGGTCGGTCCTGGCGGCCGTCGGGACGGCCCTCCCCGAAACGATGATCCCGATAGTGGCGATCGTATTCGGTGGCACGGCCGCCGCGGACGCGGTCGGGGTGGGCGCGATCCTCGGCGCGCCGTTCATGCTGTCCACCCTGGCGATGTTCGTGACCGGCGTCGCCGTGCTCGTCATGGCCCGTCGGCGGCCGGCCGGCGACGTGATGCCGGTCGACGTGACGGCCGTCGCGACCGACATGCGGACGTTCGCGGTCGCCTACGCGGTCGCCATCGGTGCGGCCTTCCTGCCAGCGGGCGTCGACTGGCTCAAGCCGCTGGTCGGTGTCGGGCTATTGGCGACCTATGCGTGGTACGTCCACGGCCATCTCAGCGCCGAAGCGAGCGACACGGGCTCGGATCTCGAGGCGCTGCGGCTCCATCGCCTCGATCCGGTTCACGCGGCGGCACCGGACCTGGCCCCGCGCCTGCGGATCGTCAGCGTCCAGGTCCTCGTGGCCGTCGGGCTGATCCTCGGCGGGGCCGTGGCGTTCGTGGGCTCGGTCCAGGACATCGCGCGCTCGATCGGCGTCGACGGGACCCTCCTCGCGCTGGTCATCGCCCCGATCGCCACCGAGCTGCCCGAGAAGGCCAACTCGGTCCTCTGGATCCGGAAGGGCAAGGACGCGCTCGCGATCGGCAACGTGACCGGGGCGATGGTGTTTCAGAGCATGATCCCGACCGTCGTGGCACTCGTCTTCGCGCCGGCCATCTGGTCGATCAACGCCGGCTCGCGCCTCGCGTTCGCGTCGGCCGGGATCGCCTTCCTGTCATCGGCCGCGATCTTCGTGCCGATGGTTCGGACGGGGCGGCTGCGCGGCCGGGGCCTGCTCGTCGGCGGGGCCTTCTACCTCGCCTACGTGGCTCTCGTCGTCGGCCGGCTGAGCGGGATGTGGAGCTGAGGCCGGCCGAGGGACCCTGCGGTCGTGCCGGTCGGCCGGGGAGCCCGCGTTATACTCGGTCGGCGGTCCGATCAGTAGCCGGAGCCGCTCGAGCGCGGCCCGGTCGGGCTGCCGCATCCGACGAGGAGCTGCACGTCGCATGCTGACCCAGAACGAGACCATCGCCGCAACCTCCGAGCCCGCGACAGACGGCGCGCCGGAGCCGCGCGACCTCGACAGCCTGATCTGCTACTTCGAGGGCGAGTTCCGGCCCCTGCGCGATGCCAGGGTCAGCATCATGACCCATGCCTTCATGTACGGGACGGCCGTCTTCGAGGGCATCCGCGCATATTGGAATGACGAGGCCCGGAAGCTGTACGGCGTGTTCGTGCCCGAGCACATGGCGCGCATCCGGAAGTCGTGCCGGATCCTGCTCATGGAGCCCGTCCCGAGCGTCGACGAGCTGGTCGGGCTGGCCGTCGAGACCGTCCGCCGCAATTATTATCGCGAGGATGTCTACATCCGGCCGCAGGTCTACAAGGCAGATCGCGCGATCGGCGTGCGACTCCACCACCTCGAGCACCGCCTGAGCATCATCGCAGTCCCATTCGGCAACTACATCGACACCGACAGCGGCGTGCGGGTCATGACCTCCAGCTGGCGCCGCAACCCGGACGATTCGCTGCCGGCCCGCGGCAAGGTCGTCGGCGGCTACGTGAACATGGCCTTCCAGAAGTCCGAGGCCGAGCTCAACGGGTTCGACGAGGCCATCGTGCTGACCCAGTCGGGTCATGCCTCCGAGTCGTCCGCGGCCAACCTGTTCATCGTTCGAGACGGCGTCCTGATCACGCCCCCGGTATACGACGACATCCTGGAGGGCATCACTCGCAAGGCCCTGCTGCAGCTTGCGGCCGACCTCGGCTATCCGGTCGAGGTGCGCACGATCGACCGAAGCGAGCTGTACATCGCCGACGAGGTGTTCATGTGCGGGACCGGGGTCCAGATGAGCCCGGTCGTCGAGGTCGACCACCGGCCCGTCGGCAGCGGGACGGTCGGCCCGATCGCGCGGGCCATCGGGACCCGCTATTTCGACGCGGTGCGGGGGCGGCTGCCCGAATACGCGCACTGGCTGACGCCGATCGAGGGTGGCTGAGCCGCAACCCGGACGCGCCGGCGGGGCGCCTTCGGGCGCCGTTGCCGATCTGATCCAGGCGCCGCGCCAGGTCACGCCTCCGACGCCGATCGAGCCCGTTCGGGCGATTGCCGGTCCCGCGGACGCGGACCAGGGCTCGGTCATCGCGATCGTTCCGGCCGTCGACTCCCTCCGCGGCCCGGGCGGGCCGAACGTCGACGATGTCGAGGCCCTCGACCCGACCGCAGTCGGCCGCTCGCGACGGGCGCAACGGCTCCTCGAGGTCGTGCCCGGCGTCGTCACCTGGTCGCTCATCCTCGCGCCCGTCGCGCTGTCGCTGCTGGTGCCGGAGATCGTGGCCTGGTTCGTGCTCACCTTCGACTTCTACTGGTTCTACAAGGCGGTGATGCTCACCGGCAGCGTGGTCGTGTCGTTCCGGCGAATCCGGCGCGTGACCGAGACGGACTGGCGCGAACGAGCCTATGCGCTGTCGGACCCAGCGGCCCGACGGGCCGAGCTCGGACGGCTCGTGCCGGCCATCGCGGCGCGGGTGCACGAGCTTGGCCGGGCCGGCGATCGTGATGCCGCGCGAGGCGGACGACGCGAGCTGGCGCGCCTGCGCGAGGAGCGGCGCGAGCTCGATCGGCTCCTGGCCCGGCGCGGCGATCCGATTCCCGACCCTCGCCGGCTGTGGCACGTCGCGCTCATCCCGACGTACACTGAGCCGTTCGAGAAGCTGTTCGAGACCGTCGCCGCGCTTGCCCGAGCCGACTGGCCGGTCGAACGCAAGATGGTCGCGATCATCACCCGCGAGACCGACACGGCCGGACGGGCGAATGTGGCCCGGCTGCGGGAGCTGTTCGGCGACCGATTCCTGCACTTCTTCCACATCCTCGACCCGCTCGAGCCGGGCATCGTGGTCGGCAAGAGCTCGGCCATGGCCTACGGCGGGCGGTGGCTGTACCGGGAGCTCCTCGGGCTCGGCTTCGACCCGGCGCAGGTCGTGGTCACGGACCTGGACTCCGACTACCGGGTCCACCCGCAGTACTTCGGCTACCTGACCTGGACCTTCGCCACCGACCCGGACCGGTTCCGTCGGCTGTACCAGCCGGTGCCTATGTTCCACAACAACCTGTGGGACACGCCGTTGCCGGTCCGGCTCGTCGCGGTCGGCGCCACGCAGGTCCAGATGTGGCGCTCGCTCACGCCCGAGAAGCTCATCTCGTTCAGCTCGTACTCGGTCTCGCTGCGGACTGTCCACGAGGTCGACTACTGGGCGACCGACGCGATCCCGGAGGACAGCCGGTTCTACTGGAAGTCCTTCTTCCGGTATTCGGGCGAATTCCGAGCGGTGCCCCTGTTCATCCCGATGTACGGCGATGCGGTCCGCGCCCGCTCCTATCCGCGCTCGCTGGTGGAGCAGTACACGCAGATCCGGCGCTGGGCGTGGGGCGTGACCGACATCCCGTACTACATCCGCAACGCGCTGGCCCACTCGGAGATCCCGCGCGGCCGGCGGGTCCGGCGGTTGGTCGACCTGTGGCTGGACCACATCAACTGGGCGATCGCGCCGTTCGTGATCCTGTTCGGGTCCAACCTGCCGCTGTTCATCAGCTCCCAGTTCGGGGGCGGAACGTTCGCGAAGACCACGCTCGGCCAGAACCTGCCCGTGTATGCCACGTGGCTGCTGACCGGCGCGTTCTGCTGCCTCGTCGTGCTGATCTACGTCGAGGACCGGATCGCCCCGCCGAAGCCCGCGTCGTGGGGACCGTGGCAGCACGCCGTGTCGTGGCTGCAATGGATCCTGCTGCCGGTGGTCGGGCTCGTGTTCAGCAACCTGCCCGCCCTGGACGCTCAGACGCGCCTCATGACCGGGCGCTACCTCGAGTACCGGGTCACCGAGAAAGCCTGATCGGCCTCGCCGGATCGGTGCGGGCGCGGCGTCAGGAGGTCGCGGTCAGGGCGCCGGCGGCGGGGTCAGGTTCGGCGTCGCGGGAGCCGTCGTGATCGCGATGTCGACCGTGGCGGCCGGATCGGTGACCGCCTGGATCTGCACCCCGAACAGTTTCTGGAGGTAGGCCACGGTGACCGGGAGGCGCGACTCGGCGCCGTTGTAGACCACGATCCGGGTCGTCCCCGCGCTGCCCGGCGCGCGCTGGTTCGGAGCCGACGCGAGGAGGCCCTGGTACAGCAGGTAGGCCGCGATGTTGCTCGCCTGGCCCTGCTGGCCCGAGCCGTTGAGGACCCACACCCGGGCCGCCTCCGACGACAGCGCCTCGCGCTGGGCCTCGGCGTTCGGGTCGGTCCCGAAGGCCGCCGCGACGGCGCTCCGGATCCGTGACGGGTTGATCTGCAGCTCGTAGATGCCGTTCACGTAGCCCTGGCTGCCGTACAGCGGCGGCGCGAACACGTACGAGTGGATGCTGTGGGTGTCGATGCCCTCGGCCAGGCCCAGCAGGTTGGGCAGGATGCCGACCGGGATATCGGTGTGGACCGCGGTCTTGAGAGCGGCGACCAGCGAATCGAGGTTCGGCAGGATCTGGGCAACGTTGGTCTGCTCGCGCAGCGAGAGCAGGACCCGCTGCTGGCGCTGGCCGCGGTTGAAGTCGTCGGAGGCATGGCGCGAACGGGCGTACTGGAGCGCCTCGTCGCCGGTCATGTGCTGCGGGCCGCTCGGGACATAGAGTCGGAGCAGGCGCCCGTTGTCACCCGGGTACTGGTCGTCCACGACCGGGTTCTGGACATTGATCGTGACTCCGCCGACCGAGTCCACGACGCTCCGGAAGCCGTCGAAGTTGACCTCGACGTAGTACTTGATGTCGAGCTGGTAGAGGTTGCCGAGGATCGCCTTGAGACTGTTGAAGCCCCGCTGGCGTGCGGTGCCCGGCCACAGGTCGGCGCGATTGACGTTCTGCGTGTACCAGCTGTTGATCTTGCCCTGGTAGGTCGATCCCCAGACCGCCTGGGACGGGCCCGGCGGGACGGGCACACCGACGGAATCCCGGGGCAGGCTGAACAGCGCGACCTGCTTGCTGGCCGGATCGATCGAGACCACGATGAGCGTGTCCGTGTTGAACGTGCCCTGGGCCGGGCGCTGGTCGGTCCCGATGAGCAGGATGTTGAGCCGATCGGTGCCGTTCCACGGTGGGGCCGTGGCCTGCGCGGGCAGCGGCGTCCCGATCGAGCCGGCGGCGCTGGCCAGGGCGTCCGTCGGGGTCGCCTCCGCTGACGCGCTCGCGTCCGGGCTGGCGCTCGGTCCGCCGGTGTCGTCGCAGGAGGCCGTGCCGCTCGAGTCGAACACGCAGTTGACGAGGCCCATCGCCGTCAGGTCGTAGCGAGCGACCACCGCGTGGGCGCCGCCCATCACGAGCAGGACCGCGAGCAGCCCCGCGAGGGACAGTGGGGCGAGGACAAGCCGTGGGCGGCCGAGGCGGCCGCCGCCGGACGAGTCCCACGCGTTCAGGAACGTGGTGACCCGCCACGCATCCACGATGGCCGCGGCCCGGTAGACGAGGATCAGCAGGTCGATCAGCAGGATCGGGCCGAGGTTGGCGAGCAGGAGCCCGAACAGCTGGCCACGGTCCATGCGCAAAGCGATGCCGCCGACCAGGGCGACGAACAGGATCGGCGGGGCCGCGAACGCGAGGGCGCGCGCGTACGCGCCAGCGTACGCGTGACCCAGGCCCGGGAAGATCAGCGAGAGGAATGCGGCTCCGAGCGCGCTGCGGGCGCGCGGGCGCGACTCCTTCGGTGACGGCATCGCGGGGTACGATACGCGAACCCGTCCGCGGGCGCTGCCGATCGGCGGGCCCGATCCCGGTCGATCCCGACCCGGGACGGCGTCCCCGGTCGGCCGGCGGTCCGGCCCGCACCGATCGTGACCCGAGGCCAGATGTTCCACCCGGTAGACGCGAAACCCGATTTCGTCGCGGCCGAGCACGAGCTCCTCGCGACGTGGCGCGAGCGCCGTACGTTCGCGCGGCTGCGTGCCCAGAATGCCGGCGGCCAGCGCTGGAGCTTCCTCGACGGGCCGATCACGGCCAACAACCCGATGGGCGTCCATCACGCCTGGGGCCGGACGTACAAGGACGTCTTCCAGCGGTTCCACGCGATGCTCGGCCACGACCAACGCTTCCAGAACGGCTTCGATTGCCAGGGCCTGTGGGTCGAGGTGAACGTGGAACGCGACCTCGGCTTCACCTCGAAGCGCGACATCGAGGACTACGGCATCGCGGCCTTCGTGTCGCTGTGCAAGCAGCGGGTCCTGACGTTCGCGGCCCGCCAGACCGAGCAGTCGATCCGGCTCGGGATGTGGATGGACTGGAACGATCCCGACGAGTTGCGGCGGCTGCGCGACCTGCTGGCCGCCGAGCCGTCCGCGACGGCCACGATCGAGGGCCCTGACGGACCGGTCACCGACAGCGTCGAGATGCTCGTCGGGCGTCTGGGCATGCCCGACACGGGCGGCAGCTACTTCACGTTCAGCAACGAGAACAACGACCTGATCTGGGGCTTCCTGGCCGAGTGCCACCGGCGGGGCTGGCTGTACAAGGGCCATGACACGATGCCGTGGTGCGCCCGCTGCGGGACCGGCATCAGCCAGATGGAGATGAACGAGGGCTACGCCGAGCGCGACGACCCGGGCCTGACGGTGTCCTTCCCGCTCCGCGACCGGGCCGGCGAATCACTGCTGGTCTGGACGACGACGCCGTGGACCTTGACCTCCAACGTCGCGGCGGCAGTCGGCCCGGATATGACCTATGTCAGGG
>OEKD01000251.1_pt4 | contig 11665 bp, 10 predicted proteins | sample 1487541 | NCBI WGS metagenome assembly OEKD01 (sample SAMEA104379579, study PRJEB20068) | metagenome | biome: 1000743; feature: 77; material: 1998 | place: USA | collected 2012 | depth 25 m | reverse complement strand
CGGCGCAGGCGCTGCAGCCACGCGGTATCGAGGAGGTCCTCCTCCGCGGCGTCCTCGGCCGCCAGGCCGGCGTCCGCGGCGTCCACGGGAGCGAGGCGCTTGGTCAGCTCGATGTAGCCGTGAACCGGGTCGCTGATGAGGTTGACCGCGGCGAACGGGTGGCGGCGGGGCGGAGCCATCGAGCCCATTGTGGCCGCCGGCGTCGCACGCCGCGTGATATGCGTGACCGCTACGAGCGCGGGCGTCGGTAGCCGGCCAGCGAGCGCTCGAGCGTGGCGATGACGTCCGACCGGAGCTCGGCCGGCTCGAGGACCTCGACGTCCGCTCCCCAGGACAGGATCCAGAGCCGGATCTCGATCGTCCCGGCCACCCGAGCACGCCAGGTGATCGCGCCGTCCGGGGCGGGCTCGATCCGTTGCGAGGGGTGCCAGCGCGCCTCGCCGACGCGAGCCGCCACGGCGGCCGAGAAGCGCAGCACGACGTCGGTCTCGGGCTGGTCGGCGATGATGTCCCAGGCCCGTCCGAGCGTCTCCTCGAGACGCTCCTCGTCCGGTGCCTCGAACGGATCCGCGGTCAGCGTGAGCTCCCGGATCCGCTCGATCTTGAACGTCCGGATCGCTTCCCGCGTCTCGTCGAACCCGATCAGGTACAGAGCGTGCGTGACCAGCGACGGTTCGATGAGATACGGCCGTACGCGCGCCTGGCGCGCCTCGCGGCGAGGTTGCTCGGTGCCCCGGGCAAAGGCCGGCGCGTAGCTGAAGCGCACGACCCGCCGGTCGGCCCAGGCGCGGGTCAGGAGGTGGACGCGGCGGCTGTAGTCCTCGTCGACCGGGCGGCGGGCGAGCACCTCCAGGGTCCGATCGACCGGGCGCCGAAGGGCCTCTGGCAGGCCCTCCTCGAGCTTCTGGAACGCGGCCGCGAGGTCCGGGTCGTAGCGGTCCGCGTAGCGTGCCATGAGGCGGGCGGAGAGCACGACGGCCATCGCCTCCGACTGGGTCAGCCGCAGTGGCGGCAAGAAGCCGCCTCGCTCGACGCCCCACACGCCGCGCTCGCCCCAGACCGGCACCCCGAGCTCCGACTGCAGCGCGACGAGGTCGCGGTACACGGTTCGCCGGCTCATCCCGACCCGCCGCGCGATCTCGTCGATCCGAACGCCCTCGTCGCCGTGCGCCTCGAGGACCCGGATCACGCGATAGAAGCGCGCCAGCCGATCGCGCTTGGCGCCGGATCGCTCGTCGTCCAGCTCGTCCATCGCCGCCAATCCGTTCAGCCGCCGACCGGCGAGCCGATCGAGACCGGGTTGCCCCGGAAGGTCGCGGTCAGCGCGACCTTGAGCGTGCCCTGCACGCCGGCCGGGCTGAGGCCGGCCGCGTCGCCATTGATCGAGCCGACGAGCTGGCCGAGCTGGCCGTCGGCGAAGATCCAGTAGTCGAGCTGGCCCCGCCAGCGGTGCAGGTCCGCGCCGCCCACGAGCCAGCTGGACTCGGGAAGGGCCGCCCGGAATGTGGTTCCGTCGACCGCGATCCGGCAATGGCGCGCTCGGGCGCCCTCGACGAACTCGATGCCCCGTTCCTCGAACGTGGCCCGGTTCGCCTGGGTGAGGGCAGTGACGAGCAGGCGCTCGTCGACGGTCGCGTCGTCCAGGCTCGACGGTCGCACGGACGTCCAGTGTTGCCCGTCGTCCGACCGCCAGGCCGCGGAACCGAGGCGTGCCGCGCCCGGCGCCGAGTAGCTCGTCGGCGTGGCCACGCTCGCCGACCACCGCAGGTCCGTACCCTCGCGAGCGCCGCTCAGCTCGACCTGGCCGATCGAGCGCCGGTCAACCTCGGCCGTCAGCTCGAGCGACAGGCGAGCAGTGGGACCGACCTCGAGCGGACCGTCGCAGCGGGGCGGCACGAGCGCCGGGTCCGTCGGCCCGAAGCGCGAGTACGCAGCCGGCCGGTCACGCAGGGCGAGGTCGTTGCCGATCGCCACGGCCGCGAACAGCATCGCGGTCGCGAAGGTCAGGCTGAACGCGATCCACGCGCCGAGCAGGACGCGCGGACGGCGCAGCGATCCGTCACCCAACCGGCGCCGGGCGATGCCCAGGCCCGCGTACAGGCTCGTCCCCGCCAGGGCGAGGAGCCACGGGTAGGCAGCCTCGACCGACGGCAGGAGCGTCTGGGCGCCTTGGCCGGTGATCTGGTTCCAGATGCCGCCGATCGAGGGCAGCAGCACGAGGGCGTCGAGCAGGCCGAGCCACACGATCGCGGCGTGCGCCCGATCGCCGTGGGCGGTCGGGGGCCAGACGATCGCGGCGAGGGCAATGGCGACAGGCAGGAGCGCGACCGCGCCGACCACCCGGTCGAGCGGGCCGCCTGGTCGATAGCCGACGACCACGACGGCCGCGGCCGCGACCCAGCCGGCCAGCAGCCCGAGGCCGAGGAGGCGAAGCCAGAACCGACGCACGCGCACGATCGGCAGTCTACGGCCCGCGCCGTCTGTGATCCGAGGGGGCCGGCGGCCGCTGGCCCCGCCGCGCTGCCGTCACCGCCACCGGGCTGTCGGCGTCAGAGGGGCGGATCGACCGCCGAGAGTACCCCCGGGCATGGGACCTGCGGGGCATCGCGGCAACGGCATCCGCGGCCGAGAGTCCCCCTACCAGACCCGAGCGGATCGCTCCCGGCGGACATGAAGAGGACAGGACAGGACAGGACGTGAGTCATGGCAGGCCAGGCGCGCAATCGCGGTACACGGGACCCCGATCGTTCGGACCGGGACGCGCGATCGTGGCCGGTGCTCGTGGTGGCCTCCGCGGCCGGATCTGGCTCACGCACCGCGCCCACCCCGACGACGATCGAGCCGACCTCGGAATCGAGCATCGCGACCCGATCGACCTATCGGACGCTGGTGGTCAGGGGGCTGGCGCCTGAGGAGGCGGCCAGCCTGACCGCCTTCCTGTGCGGGTTTCCGGCCGCGCAGGGCTGGAAGCTGAACGAGGTCAACAACCTGCTGTTCCTTCGCGAGCTGGCCCGGGCGGGCCGGTTCGACCAGCTCGACGGCAGCCCCAGCGCGATCCACTGACCTGCGGCGGACGTCAGAGCCGCAGCAGGACCCGGCCAGGGCCGGCGGACAATCGAATATCCCGGCGTCGACGGCGTTCTCCCTCCTCCACCGTCGACGTCACTCGACCCGAAACGGCGCCAGCCTCCTCCGGCGCCGTTTCGGGATTCCAGGGGCTCGCTACCATCGACGGCATGCCCCGACCGTTCATCTCGCTCCTCACCGACTTCGGGCTGCGTGACCCGTCGGCGGCCATCTGCCGCGGCGTGATCGCCGGCATCGCGCCCGATGCGAGGGTCCTCGACATCAGCCACGAGGTCCGCAAGTTCTCGATTCGGGACGGCGCGCTGGTGCTGTGGTGCGCGCTGCCGTTCCTGCCCGTCGGGACCCACGTGGCGGTCGTGGATCCGGGGGTCGGCACGGCGCGCCGACCGATCGCCCTGCGGACCGGTCGGTCCGACGTCCTCATCGGGCCGGACAATGGGCTCCTGATCGCCGGCGCCGAACGGATCGGCGGGCCGCTCGAGGCGCGGGAGCTTGTCAACCCGACGTACCGGCTGCCGACGGTCAGCACGAGTTTCCACGGCCGCGACATCTTCGCGCCGGCCGCGGCCCACCTGGCGCGGGGAGTCGCGTTCGAGGCGCTCGGGCCGGTCATCGATCCCGCCACGCTCGTCGCGTCGCCGCTGCCGGCGCCGATCGCTCGTCCGGGCGCGCTCGAGACGTCGATCGTCTACGTCGACACGTTCGGCAACGTGAAGCTGTCCGGGCTGGCGGTCGATCTCGTCGCGGCGATCGGCCCCCTGGCGCCTGGGGACCCGCTCGCCCTCCAGCTCGGGCAGGGCCGCGAGGCGCGGACCGAGCTCGTGCCGTGGGCGGCGACGTTCGGCTCGGTGCCCGCCCGGTCCGGGCTCCTGTACGAGGATTCCTACGGGCGCCTGTGCCTCGCCGACAACCAGGCCAGCGCCGCCGCGCGACTCCGGCTCGTCGAGGACCTACCGATCGTCGTCCGTCGCGCCTGACGACCCCTCGACCGGCGCCGGACGCGCCACTCGGCCGTCGGGCCCGAGCCGCCCCGCGGCCGCGACGCCGAGCGCCCCGCGGGTGGCTGGGATGCGGCCTCCCTCGGCTACACTTCCGGCGGTCCGATCCAGCGAGGGAGAGCCAGCCCGCCATGACCACACCGATCCGCGCGGCCGTCATCGGCCTGATCGCCGTCGTCGCAGCCGCGTGCTCGGGCGCGGCGTCGCCGAGTCCCAGCGCAGCGCCGAGCTCAGCTCCCAGCGTTGCGACGAGCGCGGCGACGAGCCCGAGCGCGAGTCCGAGCCCGAGCGGGCTGCCGTCGTCCTGCCAGGCGGCCAACCTGACCACGGTCACGTCCGGGAAGCTGACGATCGGCACCGACAACCCGGCCTACCCGCCCTACTACCAGCCGCCGGCGACCGGCAAGGCGACCGCGCCGTGGCAGCTCGGCGACCCGACCGATGGCCAGGGCTTCGAGAGCGCAGTTGCGTATGCGATCGCCGAGAAACTGGGCTTCAGCAAAGACAGCGTGGCCTGGATCGTGGTCCCGTTTGCCAACTCGTACGCACCCGGCGCGAAGAAGTTCGATCTGGACCTGACCCAGATCAGCTACACGACGGACCGGGCCAGGGTCGTCGACATGAGCGATGGCTACTACACCCTCAACCAGTCGATCGTCGCGCTCAAGGCGAACCCGATCTCGTCCGTGACCTCGATCGCGGCGCTCAAGGCGTTCCGGTTCGGCGCCCAGGCCGGTACGACGAGCCTGAACACGATCAACACCGTGATCGCGCCGACCGCCCAGACACGGATCTACGACTCGAACGACGGCGCGATCGCCGCCCTCAAGGCGAAGCAGATCGACGGCCTGGTGGTGGACCTCCCAACGGCGTTCTACGTGACCGCCGCCCAGGTCGACAACTCCGTCATCGTCGGCCAGTTCGCGCCGCCGTCCGGCACGGACGCCGAGCACTTCAGCGTCGTGCTGGCCAAGGGCAGCTCGCTCACGACCTGCGTCAACGCAGCACTTGCGGCGATGAAGGCCGATGGCAGCCTCGACCAGATCACCACGGAATGGCTGTCCAGCAAGGCCAGCGCGCCGGTCTTCCAGCCCTGACCTCGGCGCCTCGGCGGCGCGCCTGATGTGACCGGCTTTCGGGGCCCGCCCGAGCGGGGCGAGCTGATCGCCCTGGACGGTTCCGGCGGACCGCGATTCGGCGGCCGTCGGCGCGTCCCGACCGGTGAGGCGATCCGCTCCCTGGCGATCGCGGCGGCGAGCACGGTCGTCGTGTTCGGGGTCATCGCCTGGGTCGTCGTTCACGCCCCGAACTGGCCGCAGGTCCAGCAGGCCTTCTTCGACGACGCGGTGTTCCGCGAGACGCTCCCCCAGGTCGTGGTCGCGTTCGGGACGAACATCGCGATGTTCCTGATCGCGGAGGTGCTGATCCTTGCCTTCGGGCTCGTGATCGCGGTCCTCCGCGGCCTGACCGGACCAGTGCTGTTCCCGCTGCGCCTGCTCGCGACCGCGTACACGGACCTGTTCCGCGCGGTCCCGAGCCTGCTCGTGATCTTCCTGCTCGGGTTCGGGATCCCGGGGCTCGGCATCGACGGCGTCCCGACCGACCCGTTCATCTACGCGGTCGTCGCCCTGACCCTCGTCTACTCGGCCTACGTGTCGGAGGTGTACCGGGCCGGGATCGAGTCGATCCACCCGAGCCAGGAAGCAGCCGCCCGCTCGCTCGGTCTGACCCGGTTCCAGGCCCTCCGGTTCGTGATCGTCCCGCAGGCCGTCCGGCGCGTGATCCCGCCCCTGCTCAACGACTTCATCGGGTTGCAGAAGGACACGGTGCTGGTCTCGAGCATCGGCGTGGTCGAGATCTTCCGCCAGGCCGGGATCATCGAGCAGGCGAAGTTCAACTTCACGCCCTATCTCGCCGTGGCCCTCGTCTTCGTCGTGGTCACGATCCCGTTGGCCCGGTTCACCGACTGGCTCGTCGCGCGCGACCGGCGCCATCGCGCCGTCGGCGGCTTCCGGTGAGTGGCGTCGTGCCGACGGCCGAGGGCACGTCCGAACGCGCGGCAGTCGAGGTCCGCGGCCTCCACAAGTCGTTCGGCGAGCTCCGGGTCCTGCGCGGCATCGACCTCAGCCTGGCCGACCACGAGGTCGTGTGCCTGATCGGATCGTCGGGCAGCGGCAAGTCCACCCTGCTCCGCTGCATCAACCTGCTCGAGCCGATCGACGCCGGCAGGATCGTCATCGAGGGCCAGGAGATCACGGCGAAGGGCATCGACGTGAACAAGATCCGGCGCCGGATCGGGATCGTGTTCCAGGCCTTCAACCTGTTTCCGCACATGAGCGTGCTGGCCAACGTCACCCTCGCCCAGCGCAAGGCGCTCGGCCGAAGCGCGGCCGAGGCCGAGACTCGCGCGACGGCGCTACTCGAGCGGATCGGGCTGGCCGACAAGCGCCATGAGTACCCCGATCGACTGTCGGGTGGCCAGCAGCAACGGGTCGCGATCGTGCGCGCCCTGGCGATGGACCCCGATGTCATGCTTCTCGACGAGATCACGAGCGCCCTCGACCCGGAGCTCGTGGCCGAGGTCCTGGCCCTGATCCGCGAGCTTGCCGCGGGCGGCATGACGATGCTCATCGCGACCCACGAGATGGGCTTCGCGCGGGACATCGCGAACCGGGTCTGCTTCCTCGACGACGGCCGGATCCTGGAGGACGGGCCGCCGGCCCGGATCTTCAGCGCTCCGCGCGAGGCCCGGACCCAGCAGTTCCTGCAGCGGATCGTCGACGCCGGTCGTCTCTGACCGAACCGCGGGACGCCTCGACGAAGAACCGCCACAGGCGCTCGAACGCGGGCGGCGTCGATTCCGTCCGCTCAGGATGGCACTGCACACCGGCGACGAAGCGCGGGCCCGATCCTTCGAGCGCCTCGACGATCTCGCCCGCGGGGCTCGGCGCGACGGCGGCCGGCACGAGCCCGGGCGCGAGGTCGGACCGGCGCACCGCCTGGTGGTGATAGGTGTTGACGGTCAGCGATCCGCCGCCGGCGTTGGTCGGGAACAGGATCCGCGTCAGACGCGAGCCCGGCAGGAGCCGGATCGGGTGCACGTGGGCGGGTCCGGTGCGCCAGCCCGGGCCCCGGTGGCCGCCGACGTCCTGGAGCAGGGTGCCACCGGCGAAGACGTTGATTGACTGGATGCCGCGACAGATCCCGAGCACGGGCCGGTCGTTCGACTCGGCCGCCGCCCATGCCTCGGCCTCGAGCTCGTCGCGATCGCGCTCGATGTCGGTCGAGCCCTCGTTCGGGCGGCCGTAGCGAGCCGGATCGAGGTCCTCGCCGCCCGACAGCAGCAGGCCGTCCATCGCGGCGAACGCCGCGCGTCGCTCGTCCGGCGTCGATCGCGCATCCAGTCGAACCGGCTCGCCGCCGTAGCGCGTGATCGCGTCGAGGTACAGCTGGTTCTTGCGCTCGGTCAGCGCGGGGTCGGACCGCTCGGCGGCAACGGCAAGGGTGACGACGATGCGCGGACGGTCGAGCATTCGGTAACGATAGCGTCCGACGCCGTCCCAGCCGGCCGCGCGGTCGTCAGTCGCCGGCGCTCGAGCTCAGCTCGGGCTCGGCCCGTTCGCCCCGCTCGGCGGAGCGCTCGGGACCGCGCTGGGCGGAGGGCTGCCTTCGAGGTCGGTCTCGTCGAAGATCACGCCGGGCCGGACGAGCAGGACCCAGCCCGGCTGGATCGTGTTCGGCCGGTAGCCGGTCGAGAGCGGATCCAGGCTCGCGTACCGGTCCCGGTTCCAGAACGCGATGCTGCGCGGGGTCGTCGAGTAGCGGCGGGCGATCGTGGTCAGGCTCTCCCCGCGCGCGACGACATGGGCCACGAACGGTGGCAGGGGCGTCGGCGTCGGACGCACGAACGACGGAAATGCCGACGTCGGGCTCGGCGCGACCGTCGCGGCCGGGGTCGGGTTCGGCACGGCCAGGGCATCGCAGGCCAGCAGGACCACCGGGAGCAGCGCGACCGCAGTCGCCAGGATCACGGTCCGCGCCGCCCGCGTCGAGGCGGCGGGCACGGTCCGGGCAGGCACGGTCCGGGCGGGCACGGTCCGGGCGGGCATCACGCGACAGGGACGCTGGCGCACGGATCGGGGTGACGCCGCGCGGGCACCCGGCTCCGTCGCTCGCGAGATCAGGCCACCGCCACCGTCGGCGGATCGACGGGCGTCGGCTCGGACAGCGTGAATTCCGAGGCCAGCTTGCGGCCTTCGGCCCCGGTCGCGACCCCACCGCGGGCGCCGCGCTTGGCCACGAAGCAGGCTCGGTCGGCGGCCAGCAGCACCTCTGCGGCCGAGCGACCGTCGACCGGGAAGCTGGCCAGCCCGATCGACGCGCTGCCGCCGACGCCGTCGTCATGCCAGCGCGTTCCGGGGGCGGCGATCGCCTCGATCGCCGCCAGGACGCGTTCGGCGACCCCGGCGGCCCCGGTCGCATCGGTGCCCGTCAGAAGCATCGTGAATTCGTCGCCGCCGTAGCGGAACACACTGTCGCTGTCGCGCCCGGCCCGCACGATCGTGTCCGCGACATCGCGCAGGAACCGGTCGCCGGCCTGGTGCCCGAGTGCGTCGTTGACGGCCTTGAAGTCGTCCAGGTCGAGCATGAGCAGGCTGAACGGCTCGCCCGCCGCGACCGCCCTCGACAGGCGTTCCTCGAACGTCCCATGGTTGAGCAGGCCGGTCAGGGCGTCGGTCCGAGCGCGCACCTCGACGGCCGAATGGGCCTCCGCGTTCTGGAGCGCGATCGAGACCTGCGCGCCGAACAGCTGGACCAGCTCGAACTCGTCCTCGCTGAAGCGGTCCTCCGTGCCCAGCCGCTCGAGGGTCAGAACGCCGACCGCGCCGGTCCGGCCGCGCAGCGGGAGCACGATCAGGCTGCCGTCGACGCTCTCGCCCGGGCGGAACTGGTTGACCCGCGGGTCGCCCCGCTCGTCGGCCACGAGCTGCGGCTCGTTGTGCTCGAGGACCCACGTGGCGATCCCCTGCTCGCCAGGCTCCCAGGGCTCCATGTAGCGGGTGGCGTCGACGCCCCAGGCGGTGAGTGGATGGAGCAGACCGTCCGATCCGGCCAGCTCGATCGCGATGTTGTCGCAGCGGACGAGGACGCCGAGCCGCTCCGTGATCTGGTCGAGGATCGCGCCCGTGTCGAGCGTGGAGACGATCGATTCGGTGATCTCGAGGAGCTCGCGCTGGCCGCGCAGCTGACGCTCGAGCGCTTCGGACTGGGCGCGCAGTCGCTCGGTGGCGTCCGCGTTGGCCATCGCCTGGGCGGCGAACGAGGCATAGATCACGAGCAGTCGCAGGTCGTCGTCGGCGAACTGGTGGAGCCCGAGCTTCGACAGGACGAGGACGCCCAGCACCTGGTCCTCGTACAGCATGGGCGCCAGGAGCATCGACTCGTCGAGGTCGTCCTGCGTGCCGGCGATCGTGTTCGTGCGCGAGTCGGCGTCGGCGTCGGGCAGGTTCTGGGCGAGCTTGTGGAGCGCGACCCAGCCGGTGATGCCCTCCCCGATGCGGACCTTCAACTGCTCCGGCGTCTCGTCGACGTACTCGCCCACCTGGCCCTGCATCGCGACGGGCACGAGATCGTCGCCGTACAGGCGATACACGCGGACGTTGTGGTAGTCGATGAGGGAGCGCAGCTCGGTGGCGATCGCGATGCCGATCTCGCGCACGCTGCTGAGGCGCGACAGGCGGGCGCCGAGCTGCTGGATCGACTGCAGCTGGGCCGCCCAGGTCGCCATCTGGCTGTAGTTGCGCGCGGTCCGCACCGCGACCGCCGCCTGGCTGGCCAGGGTGTCGAACGTGGCCACCTCGTCGGGCAGCCAGTCGTGACGGCGATCGTGGTACACCGCGAGCAGGCCGATCAGGTCGGGCCCGTCGAACAGCGGCGCCACCGCCATCGTGTCATAGCCCTCCTGGATCACCGCGGCACGGACGCCAGCGCTGCGCGGGTCATCCGCGTAGGCGGTCGCGAACAGGGGTCGTCGGGCCGCGACCGCGGACGCCGCCAGCGACGGCTCGGGGAAGTGCTCGACGGCGGCGAGGTAGGCGGGCGACAGGTTGCGCGCCACGTCGGCCACGAAACGCCCGTCGCGCGCCGGTCGGTAGACCGCGGCGCGATCGGCCTCGAAGAGCACGATCGCGTGGTCGACGAGCCCGGCCAGGATGTCGTCGAGGTCCAGCCGGCCGCGCACGTCCCCGGTCACCCGGAGCAGCGCATCGGCCCGGTGGAGCCGCCGGCCCAGGTCCGCCCGCGTCTCAGCCTCCCGAACGAGGCCGCCGATCTGCTCCGCGAGTGCGGCGGCGACATCGGCCAGGCCGTCGCCCGGCTGGCCGTCACCGAGCCGGAGCAGGAGCGCGCCCCAGGGACCGTCGCGGCTGGGGATCGGCGCCAGGATTGCGATCGGGGCACTCGCCAGGATCGGGCCGGTCGTGGCGTCCGGACCTGCGTCGACGACCACCGGCCGAGCGCCGGACAATGATCGCGCCAGGCTCTCGTGCGTGGCCGGCAGGTCGATCGGACGCGCGTCGCCGGCGAGAGCGCGACTTGCCAGCCGGCCGTCCTGTCGCTCGAGGATCGCGACTGCGCCGAGGTCGAGCCCGTCACGCACGGCCGCGGCGGCGGCGCCCAGGGCGCGGTCCAGGTCTCGCTCCGTCGCGACGATCCGCGCGACCTCGCCGAGCACGCGCAGCTCGACGTGATGCTGCTCCGATTCGAGGACCTGGGGTGGCGCCATCCCGGCGCTACCCGGCGGACGAGTTCCCGGCGCCGCGACGCCCGAATGGCCCGCGTGGACGGCTCGGCGCAGCATGGCCCGCACGGCATGGCCCGAGCTCGCGTCGAGCGGCGCGGTCTCAGCCGCGGCCAGGAAGCGGTGCAGGTCGCCCAGCCGGTAGCGCCGGTCACCCCGCGGGTTGATCCGGTAATAGCGCAGACGGCCCTGGTCGCTCCAGGCGCGGACGGTGTTCGGATGGACGCCCAGCAGGCGGGCCGCCTTGGTGACGGAGAGCGTCGCGTCTGCTGGTCGGTGGTTGAGGCTCGTCGGCACGATCGGCCTGTGGGAAATGTGAACTGGACGCGGCGAGCCTAGGAAACCCCACACTTCCTTCCAATAGGACGAAAGTCCCGAGCCTCAGCGATGCGTGCGCCGGTCTCCCGCTCCGGACTGCGCCGGGTCCGACGAGCGTGGTGTCGTCAGGCGGACATAGGCGAGCGTCGCGGCGACCGCGATGACTGCGATGAGCACCACGCCCCCGATCGCGAGGAGCGGCTGGCCGACGAAGCCGGGCCCCTGGCCGGCACTCCGCGTGTCGCCGCCGCCGGTCGCCGGCGTGGGGCTGGCGCCTGCCGCCACGGGTGCGAGCGGCCCCAGCAGCGCAAGCGCGAATCCGGCGACGACGAGCACCGCCCCGGTCGCGACGAGGGCGGCCACGGCCACGGCTCGCGTGCGCCGGCCCCCGGACAGCAGGCGCATCGCCTCCGGGATCTCGAGCGTGGTCAGGACGAGGGGTCGGCCCGCGCCGGCGGTCATC
>OEKD01000311.1_pt4 | contig 11893 bp, 8 predicted proteins | sample 1487541 | NCBI WGS metagenome assembly OEKD01 (sample SAMEA104379579, study PRJEB20068) | metagenome | biome: 1000743; feature: 77; material: 1998 | place: USA | collected 2012 | depth 25 m | reverse complement strand
GCGCTGGATCCGAGCGGACGCGGCGCCAGGAAGTCAAGCGCGAGGCCTCCGGCGAATGCCACGATGACCCCGCCCTCGAGGCTGGCGATGACGGTCCAGGTCACGGCGAGGACGAATACGAGGTGGAGGTGCGCCCCGCCGATCTGGAGGTAGGGCGCGATGGTCAACTCGAAGAGTGCCGCCACCACCGCCGCAATCGCGGCGAGAGCCTGAGTCATGTGCGGTCGACCTCGGCTGAGTGCCCAGTGTCGTGCGACCGCAACGAGCTTGCGCGACGACCGGCGTTCGGTGATGACGTCTTCGGCGAGTATATCGACGCTGCCACGAAGCCGGCAATGGCACCCATGGAGCCCGGCCTTCGGGACCGTCGGGTCTCCCGCCTGCCGCACGTGGCAGCCCATCCACCCACGTGCCTGCCGCGATGTGTGCGCCACGGCGTGTTCGGGCCGCCGCCCTGGTGGCGCCCGCGATCCCACGCCCATGTTCCACGTGAAACGCAGCACGACCCGGATAAGCGGCCGATGAGAGCGCGGTGCGATCGTCCCACGTCGCGCCCGAAACCGCCTCTCAAGGGCCGTCGGGAGGCTCGAAATGATAGAATTCGTTCTCGTGATCCCAACCATCGAAGGCCCCCGATGGGTCGAGTGATCGCCTGCGCCAATCAGAAAGGCGGCGTCGGCAAGACCACGACGGTGGTGAACCTGGCGACGTACCTCGCGCTGTCTGGGGCCCACGTTCTGGTGGTCGATCTCGACCCGCAGGGAAACGCCACGAGTGGCTTCGGGATCGACCGGACCGCGCTTGATCGCTCCGTCTACGACGCGATCGTCGACGATTCGTCGCTCGCCGCATTGATCACGCGCACTGCCGTCCCGCGGGTCGATATCGTGCCCGCCGCGATGTCGCTGGCCGGCGCCGAGGTCGAGCTCGCCACGATGGATCAACGTGAACGGCGCCTGCAACGGCTGCTCGCCACTGTCAGAGGTGACTACGACTACGTGCTCATCGACTCCGCCCCATCGCTCGGGCTCCTCACTGTCAACGCGCTCACGGCAGCGGACGGCGTGCTCATTCCCATTCAGTGCGAGTACTACGCCCTCGAGGGCCTCGGCCAGCTCATCTCCACGATTCACCTCGTGCGCGACCACCTCAACCCCGATCTCGCGATCGACGGCGCAGTCCTGACGATGGCCGATCCACGCACCAACCTGTCCAACGAGGTCGCTGCAGAGGTGCGCCGCCACCTCGGTGGTGCGGTCTTCGAGTCGGTCGTTCCGCGCAGCGTTCGCCTGTCCGAGGCGCCGAGCTACGGCCGCCCCGTCGCGCTCTATCGGCCGGAGTCAAAGGGCGCCCAGGCCTACCAGTCAGTCGCCACGGAGCTGCGAGGTCGGATCGAAGGCCGCTCGGGCGATCCGGCGCGCCCGACGCGCGGGCGATCCGATGTGTCGACAAATGTGTCGACGTCACCGACGGCGGGACCGCTCCAGCACGCGGTCGCCGGGGTGGACCGGTGACCACGCGACGGGAGCGCCAGAGTGGTCTCGGGCGCGGGCTCGCATCGCTCATTCCCCAGCGGCCGGGTGCCCCGACCGGGGCGACAGAGATCCCGGTCGGGCGGGTGGTCCCCAACCCGCGCCAGCCTCGCCAGCACATCGACGACGCCGACCTGATGACGCTCGTCGAGAGCGTCCGTGCCCATGGCGTCATCCAGCCGATCCTGGTGACCGAGACCCTCGACGGCTACCAGCTCGTCGCAGGCGAGCGGCGCCTTCGCGCGGCGCGGCTGGCCGGCCTCGAGCGCATCCCTGCCGTCGTGCGCCAGGTCGAGGATCGAGACCAGCTCGAGCTCGCCCTCGTCGAGAACCTCCAACGCGAGGATCTCAACCCGATCGAGGCCGCCCACGCGTTCCGACAGCTCATCGACGAGTTCGGGTTCACGCCTGAGCAGATCTCCGCCCGGATCAGTCGGGCCCGGTCGACCGTCGCCAACACGCTGCGGCTACTGAGCCTCGATCCGACCGTGCAGGACGCCGTCGCGGGTGAGCTGATCACCGAGGGTCACGCCCGCGCCCTCGGGTCGTTGCCGCCCGCTGCCCAGGTCCGATTGCTCGAGACCGTCCTGGCACGCGACCTCTCGGTGCGCCAGACCGAGGAGCTTGCCCGGCGCCTGCGCGACGGGTCGGCACAGTCCACATCCCAACTCGCGCAGCTGGGCTCGGCCCGAGGCGAAGAGCTCGAGCGCGTCGAAGAGGACCTGCGGCGCGCGCTCGGGACCAAGGTCAGCCTTGCCCGGACCCGCCGCGGCGGCCGGATCGTGATCGAGTACTACAGCGACGAGGAGCTCGGCCGCCTGTACGAGCGGCTGATCGGAGGAGCAGGGTGACCGACGAGGCGACCGCGAGGGACTCCGTGACCGGCCGCGTGCCCCGAGCGAGCACCACCGCCGTGACGGACGAGGGTCGTGCGTCCGGCATCGGTCGGTCCGGCGGCCGCCGGCACCGCGCCGCTGTGTCCGACTACACAGCGGCCAGCATCCAGGTCCTCGAGGGCCTGGAGGCCGTTCGCAGGCGTCCCGGGATGTACATCGGCTCGACCGACGGACGCGGCCTCCACCACCTCGTATGGGAGGTCGTCGACAACTCCATCGACGAGGCCATGGCCGGCCATGCCACGACGATCCGGGTCACGATCGATGCGAGCGGGATGGTCACCGTCGAGGACGACGGCCGCGGCGTGCCGGTCGGGCGGCATTCGACCGGCAAGGATGCGATGGAGGTCGTGCATACGGTCCTCCACGCCGGCGGGAAGTTCGGCGGCGGCGGATACAAGGTGTCGGGCGGTCTCCACGGCGTCGGCGTGAGCGTCGTGAACGCGTTGTCCGAATGGCTGCGCGTCGAATCGGCCCGCGACGGCTTCGTGTGGGCCCAGGAGTACGCGCGCGGCAAGCCGAGCGGACCGGTACGCAAGGTCGGCCCGCAGGGGACTCGGCGCGGCACGCTGACCCAGTTCCGGGCCGACCCGGAGATGTTCGAGACGATTGACTTCTCGTTCGATACGATCGCCCAGCGGCTTCGTGAATCGGCCTACCTGACGAAGGGCGTGTGGATCACGTTCATCGACGAGCGCGCCGATCGCGAGCGTTCGTTTTACTTCGAGGGCGGCCTCATCTCCTTCGTCCGCCACCTGAACCGGAACAAGGAGCCGCTCCATCCGCGGCCGATCTACGTCGAGCGACGCGAGGGCTCGACCCTGATCGAAGCCGCGCTCCAGTACAACGACTCGTACGCGGAAACACTGCTCGCGTTCGCGAACAACATCAACACGGTCGACGGCGGCACGCACGTCACGGGCTTCCGCCGCGCCCTGACCCGATGCCTCAACGACTGGGCCAGGCGAGCGTCGCTGCTCAAGGACGCCGATGCCAACCTGTCCGGAGACGACGTTCGCGAGGGCCTCACGGCCGTCGTGAGCGTCAAGCTGACAGAGCCGCAATTCGAGGGCCAGACGAAGGCGAAGCTCGGCAACGCCGAGATCAGCGGCCAGGTCGAGGCCGCGGTCGCGGACGCGCTCGGCCAGTACCTCGACGAGAACCCGGGCGACGGCCGCCGGATCATCGAGAAGTGCCTGACCTCGGCCCGGGCGCGCGAGGCCGCCCGCAAGGCTCGAGACCTCGTGATCCGGAAGGGCGCCCTGGAGGGCCTGTCCCTGCCCGGCAAGCTCGCCGACTGCCAGGAGCGCGATCCGGCCCGCAGCGAGCTGTACATCGTCGAGGGCGATTCGGCGGGCGGCTCGGCCAAGCAGGGCCGGGATCGCCGGTTCCAGGCGATCCTGCCGCTCCGGGGCAAGCTCCTGAACGTGGAGAAGGCTCGGCTTGACAAGATCCTGTCGTCGGAGAACGTCCGGCCCCTGATCATTGCGCTCGGTGCCGGGATCGGCGAGGGCTTCGACATCACGAAGCTGCGCTATCACCGGATCATCATCATGACCGACGCGGACGTTGACGGCGCTCACATCCGGACACTCCTGCTCACCTTCTTCTACCGGCACATGCCCCAGGTGATCGAGGCCGGCTACCTGTACATCGCGCAGCCTCCGCTGTACCGGATCAGCACCGGCAAGGTCACCCGATACGCCCAGGACGAGGCGGACCGTGAGCGCATCATCAAGGAGATGAACGTCAAGAACCTCTCCGTCCAGCGGTTCAAGGGTCTCGGCGAGATGAACGCCGACCAGCTCTGGGAAACGACGATGAACCCGGAGACGAGGACGCTGCTCCGGGCCGAGATCGAGGACGCGGCCGTGGCCGACGACATCTTCTCGATGCTCATGGGTGAGAAGGTCGGACCGCGCAAGGACTTCATCAAGACCGAGGCGCGCAAGGTGCAGAACCTTGACATCTGAGGCGCCGACCTCAGCCGCTCGACCTCGAACAGAGTCCACGCGCGCGGGCGTATCACGCAGTGACATCCGCATCGGGGGGCGGCCGATCGCGATCACGCCGCACAATTGCTTCGCCTGCGGGGAGCTCAACGCGCACGGTCTCCAGCTCCAGCTCCACGCTCACGACGACGCGTGCTGGACGACCGTGACCCTCGACCGCGCGTTCGAGGGCTGGGATGGCATCGCCCACGGCGGCATCGTGTGCACGATCCTCGACGAGGTCATGGCCTGGGCGTTGATCGAGCGCGACGCGTGGGGCCTGACCGCACGGATGAACGTGGACTTCAAGCGACCGGCTCGGATCGGCGTGCCGCTGCGGGCCGAGGGTCGCGTGGTCGACGTGCGCCGCCGGCTGATGCGCACGACCGGACGCCTCGTCGAGCTCGAGTCCGGGGATCTCGTGGCGGCCGCGGACGGCCTGTACGTGGCAGCCCCCGCGGCACGACGGGACGAGCTCAAGGCGCGCTACGGCTTCGCCCTGGCCGATGAATCTCCAGCCGCCGTCGATCGCGGCGGACTGACGCGATCGCGACGCGTCGAGGACTCGACCGCATCGACCACCTCCGGCGCAGCCGACCGTGCGGGGCGCGCGGGTCGATGAGGGCGGCGATGCGGACTCGTCCGGCCCCGATGCGGACTCGTCCGGCCCCGACGCATCCGTCGCCCCCGACGCGCCCCGACTTCGCGCCTCGAGCCGCGGCCGCCGAGCGCGAGCGAGCCGAGGCTCTCGGTCGGTCTCTCGCGGACGAGCTCCAGAACCCCGAAGACCTCGTCGGCGCGCTGGCCCGCGGCCTTCGCTCTCTCGCCGACCCGGTCCAGCTGGCCGAGCAGCGTCGTGACGCGCCCGGCATCGGTCGGGCATTCGGCGTCCGGTGGCCCGTGATCGAGGCCGTCCAACGAGGATTCCGGGTCGAGACGCGGCGCGATCGAGGGATCGCGGCGTTCCTCGCCATCGCCGATCGCCTGCTCGGCGAGCCCGAGCTCGAGCTCCACTGGTTCGCCTTCGGGCTGCTCGAGCGGACCCTGGCCGGCGATCCCGAGCGATCGTGGCAGCTCCTACGGCGCGCCGCCCGACAGGCCGCCGACTGGATCACGGTCGACGCGCTCGCCCAACCGTGGGGACGCGGAATCCTCGCCGAGGCGTACCGCTGGTCCGAGCTCGAGCAGCTCGTGTTCTCGCCGTCACGATGGGAGCGGCGACTGGTCGGCAGCACGATCGCCACGCTGCCGTACGTCGATCGGGCGGCAGGCCGCAGTCCCGAGGTCGCTGCGCGCGGCCTGTCGATCCTCGAGGGCCTGCTCGGCGACGACGACCCGACCGTCCAGAAGGCCCTGGCCTGGGCCCTGCGCAATCTGACGCTGGTCAACCGCGACGCCGTCGACAGAGTCGTGCTGCGCGAGACCGCGCTGGCCCGCGAGTCGTCGGACGGCAATCGTGCCGCGGTTCTGCGCGACACCACGGCCGGGCTGAGCCCGACGACCGCCGCGCGGGTGCGCGCCGATCTCACCGGCATCCGCCGGCGGGCCGGCGAGCCGTCCACGTCGGCGGCATCCCGAGCGGTCGCCCGGTTCGCCGGGCCGGACGGCCTGCCCGACCCGCTGACCCACCCGGAGCCGCGCCAGTGACCGGCCCGACCGCGACCCGCCCGATGCCGACGTACCCGACATACCCGACCGCCCGGAGAGACCGCCCGTGACCGACGACCTCGGCACCATCCGCCCGATCCGCGTCGAGGACGAGATGCGCGTTGCGTACCTCGACTACGCGATGAGCGTGATCGTCGCCCGCGCCCTGCCCGACGTGCGCGACGGGCTCAAGCCCGTGCACCGCCGGATCCTGTTCACGATGGGCGAGATGGGCCTGTCGGCGACGAGCTCGTTCCGCAAGTGCGCCGCCATCGTGGGCGAGGTGATGGGCAAGTACCACCCGCACGGCGACGTCGCCCTGTACGACGCGCTCGTCCGGCTTGCCCAGGACTTCTCGATGCGCTATCCGCTGGTCGACGGGCAGGGCAACTTCGGCTCGGTCGACGGGGATTCCGCGGCGGCGATGCGCTACACGGAGGCGCGCCTGACCGCGATCGCGGCCGAGATGCTGGCCGACATCGACCGCAACACGGTCGACTTCGTCGACAACTACGACGGCACCCAGAAGCAACCCGAGGTGCTGCCCGCGAAGCTGCCGAACCTGCTCGTCAACGGCTCGGCGGGCATCGCGGTCGGAATGGCCACGAACATTCCACCGCACCACCTGGGCGAGGTCGTCGACGCGACGGTCGCGCTCATCGACAACCCGGAGCTGACCTCGGACGAGCTGTGCGCGTACGTCCTCGGCCCGGACTTTCCGACCGGCGGCACGATCTACCGTTACGAGCAGCAGCGCAACCAGCTGACTGGCGAGAACGAGACCGTCGACGCGATCCGCCAGATGTACGCGCACGGCCGCGGCCGAGTTGTCATGCGCGCCCAGGTGGCGTTCGAGGAGACGCGCACCGACCGGGTCGCGATCATCGTCACCGAGCTGCCGTACCAGGTGAACAAGGCGGCCCTGCTCGAGAAGATCGCCGACCTCGTGCGCGACAAGCGGGTCGAGGGCATCAGCGAGCTGCGCGACGAATCTGATCGTGACGGCATGCGGATCTACATCGAGATCAAGCGCGACGCCAACCCGCACAAGGTGCTGAACAACCTGTTCAAGCACACCCCGATGCAGCTCGCGTTCAACATGAACATGCTCGCCCTGGTCGACGGACAGCCCCAGACCCTGCCGCTCAAGGCCGTCCTGCAGCATCACGTCGAGCACCGCCAGATCGTGGTCCGGCGCCGAACGGAGTTCGACCTTGACAGGGCGCGCACCCGGGCCCACGTCCTCGAGGGCCTGAAGATCGCCCTCGACAATCTCGACGCGGTGATCCAGACGATCCGCCAGTCGGCCGACGTCGAGCTCGCCCGGTCGAACCTGATGACCGGCTTCGACCTGAGCGAGGTGCAGGCCCAGGCCATTCTCGACCTCCGCCTGGCCCGACTGGCCGCCCTCGAGCGCAAGAAGATCGAGGACGAGTACCTCGAGATCATCCAGCTCATCGCCGAGCTCGAGGACATCCTGGCCAACCCGGCTCGCGTGCTCCAGATCATCAAGGACGAGCTGGTCGAGCTGAAGCGCCGCTACGCCGGCGAGCGGCGGACCCGCGTGGCCGACGACTCGAGCCGCGAGATGACCGACGAGGACCTTATCGCGGACGAGGACGTGGTGATCACGATCTCCGGCCGCGGCTACATCAAGCGCCAGCCGGTCGCGACATACCGGCGCCAGCACCGCGGCGGCAAGGGGATCATCGGCCACGTGACCCGCGAGGAGGACGCGGTCGAGAACCTGATGGTCGCGAACACCCACGACTGGGCCCTGTTCTTCACCAATCGCGGCCGGGTGTTCAGCGCCAAGGTCCACCAGATCCCGGACGCGTCGCGCCAGGCCAAGGGCATCCCGATCATCAACCTGCCCGGCGTCCAGGTCGAGGCGGGTGAGGTGCCGATGGCCACGATCGTGCTCCACGACTTCACGGCCGGCAGCTTCCTGGTCATGGCCACCCGCAAGGGCATCATCAAGAAGACGCCGCTCGAGCAGTTCGAGAAGGTCCGCAGCTCGGGCATCCGGGCGATCACGATCAACGACGCGGACGAGCTCGCCTGGGTCGACGTCTCGGGCGGCACGGACGACATCATCCTGGCCACCGCGCTCGGCAAGCTGGCTCGGTTCGCCGAGACGGAGGTCCGCCCGATGGGCCGGGACGCGGCCGGCGTGATCGGCATCAGACTCGCCCGCCAGGGCGACGGCGTCGTGTCGATGTCGGTGGTGCAGCCGGCGGCCGACCTGCTCGTGCTGACCGAGACCGGCTACGGCAAGCGGGTCGCCCTGACCGAGTTCCGGCGCAAGCACCGCGGCGGGCAGGGCGTCGGGCTGATCTCGCTCGAGGGTCGCAAGACCGGAGCCGTGGCGGCGGTCCAGCAGGTCACCGACGAGGACGAGGAGCTGCTCCTGATCAGCGCTGGCGGCCAGGTCATCCGGACCGACACGAACTCGATCAACCGCTACTCCTCGAGCGCTCGCGGGGTCATCGTGATGCGCCTCGCGGAGGGCGACCGCGTCGTCGCGATCGCCGCATTCCGGGCCGGTCTGGCAGAGCAGGGCCCGAACGGCGACAATGACGACCCGGCGGGCGACGAGCCAGACGGTCCCGCTCCGGCGGGCCCGGGCGGCGGTCCGGCGGGCGACGACGGCTCGGCAACGAGCCGGCGGCGACGCTCCGGGCGGTGATGGGAGGCCGTCCGGCGACCTTCGGCGAGGAGGCGGCCGTGTACGCAGATCAGTTCGAGATCTACCACGGCAACGCGAACCCGGAGCTGGCCCGGAAGATCTGCCGCTACCTGGGCACGAGCCCCGGCGTGGCCGAGGTCTTCCAGTTCGCCAACGAGAACATCTTCGTCAAGATCCTCGACAACGTGCGCGAGAAGGACGTGTTCCTCGTTCAGCCCACGTGCCGGCCCGTGAACCAGTCGATCATGGAGCTGCTGATCATGATCGACGCGTTCAAACGGGCCTCGGCCGGGCGGATCACGGCGGTCATGCCGTACTACGCCTACGGCCGGTCCGACAAGAAGGACCAGCCGCGCGTCCCGATCACGGCCCGCCTGGTGGCCGACATGATCACCGTCGCGGGCGCCGATCGGGTCCTCACGATGGACCTCCACCAGGGCCAGATCCAGGGCTTCTTCAACATCCCGGTCGACGAGCTCACGGCCGTCCACCTGCTGTCGAACTACTTCCTGCACAAGGATCTCGAGGACTCGGTCGTCGTGACCGACCTCGGCTTCGCCAAGCGGGCCCGGGCGTTCGCGGAGATCCTCGGCGCGCCGCTCGCGATCATCGAGAAGCGCCGCCAGGGCAACCTCGACAAGGCCGAGCTGCTGAACGTCATCGGCAACGTCCGCGGCAAGCGGGCGATCATCGTCGACGACGAGATCGACACCGCCGGAACGCTCATCGAGATCGTCCGGGCGCTCGAGCGCGAGGGCGTGACCGAGATCTACGCGTGCGCGACCCACGGCGTGCTGAGCGACCCGGCGATCGACCGGATCAAGGCCTCGAGCCTGCTCGAGGTCGTGCTGACCGACTCGATCCCGTTGCCCCCGGCCAAGCGGATCCACCAGATCAAGACGCTGACCGTGGCGCCGCTCATCGGCGAGGCGATCCGGCGGATCCATCGCGGCGAATCGGTCGGCGCGCTGTTCAGCAGCGAGGTGTCGTTCACCCAGGAGATGATGCTCTGGGAATCGACCGCGGGCGACGCCGGCGGACCGGAGAACGGCGCCACACCCACCGGCGCGACACCCACCGGCGCCACACCCACCGGCGCCACACCCACCAGCGCCGCGGCCCCGACCTCTGCCGAGGCGCCGACCGGGGTGCTCGCATCAGCAACCCGGCCGGGAGAACGATGAGCCTGCAGCTCCACCGACCGGACGGCGAGGGCGGCCTCGAGCCGCGCACCGTCCGCGAGCGCAACTGGCGCCGCCAGCTGCGCTCCACCCGCTGGGGCGCGTCGCTGCCGGGGGCCCGCCTGCCCGACCTCGCCAACCCGGAGATGAACCCGACCTCGAGCCTGCGCTCCGTCGCGTTCTGGATTGCCCTCGCCGCGTTGACCTTCCTGCTCCTCGTCGCAGGCTACGGAACGGGGTTCTGGCACTAGAGCCCTCGAGGGCCTGAGGCGGCCGCGCGATCGGGCTCCCCTATACTTCCCGTCCCATGCTTGGCTTCCTGAACCGGTTCGTCGACTCGAACGAGCGCGAGCTCAAACGCATCCAACCGCTCGTGGACCGGACGAACGAGCTCGAACCCGAGATGCGGGCCCTGTCCGACGACGAGTTGCGCGCCCGGATCGACGAGATCCGGGCCGAGATCGTCGAGGCCGGCCAGCCCGAGGAACCGTCCGAGGATGAGCTCGAGCACCCCGACCCCGAACGCCGGCGCGAGATCGCGAAGGCCCGCCACGAGCGCGAGCTCGAGCACCTCCGCGAGGCCCTCGACGACGTCCTGCCGGACGTCTTCGCGGCTGCGCGCGAGGCCATGGGGCGAACCCTCGGCATGCACCACTTCGACGTCCAGCTGATGGGCGGCGTCGTCCTCCACCAGGGCCGGATCGCGGAGATGCGGACCGGCGAGGGCAAGACGCTCGTGCCGACCCTGGCGGCCGCGCTCAATGCGCTGACCGGCCGTGGCGTTCACGTCGTGACCGTCAACGACTACCTCGCCCGGCGCGACGCCCAGTGGATGGGTCCGGTGTTCCACGCCCTCGGGATCAGCGTCGGGATCATCACCCACGACACGAGCTACGTCTTCGAACCCGGCTATCCGACCACCGACGAGCGGCTCATCAACCTCCGCCCGGTCGAGCGCCGCGATGCCTATGCCGCGGACGTGACGTACGGCACGAACAACGAGTTCGGGTTCGACTACCTGCGCGACAACATGGTCGTCGAGCTCGAGCAGCGGGTGCAGCGCGAGCGCTACTTCGCGATCGTCGACGAGGTCGACAACATCCTCATCGACGAGGCCCGGACACCGCTGATCATCAGTGGCCAGGCCGAGGAATCGGCCGACCTGTACTACACCTTCGCCCGCCTCGCGCCCCGCCTTCGCGCGCGTCCAGAGGGCGAGGAGGAAGGCGGCGACTACTTCATCGACCTCAAGGATCGAGCCGTCTCGCCGACCGAAGAGGGCATCGACAAGATGGAGAAATGGCTCGGCGTCCCGAACCTGTACGACGCCGATCCGCGCCTCGCCCGCCACTTCGAGCAGGCGCTCCGGGCCGAGGCCCTGTACAAGCTCGACCGCGACTACATCGTCAAGGACGGCGAGATCGTGATCGTCGACGAGTTCACGGGTCGCCAGATGCCCGGCCGACGCTGGTCCGAGGGCCTCCACCAGGCGGTCGAGGCGAAGGAGGGCCTGCGCGTCCAGCGTGAGTCGGTGACCCTGGCCACGATCACGTTCCAGAACTACTTCCGGCTGTACGACAAGCTGTCCGGGATGACCGGCACGGCGATGACCGAGGCCGAGGAGTTCGCGAAGATCTACAAGCTGGAGGTCGTGGCCGTCCCGACCCACAAGCCGATGATCCGCGACGACGACGCGGACCTCGTGTTTCGCAACGAGAAGGGCAAGTTCGAGGCGGTCATCGACGAGATCGAGGAGATGCACGAGGCCGGCCGGCCGGTGCTCGTCGGCACCGTCTCGGTCGAGAAGTCGGAGCTGCTGGGCGAGATGCTCCGCCGGCGCGGGATCGCGCACGAGGTCCTCAACGCCAAGTTCCACGAGCGCGAGTCCGCGATCGTCGCCCAGGCCGGTCGCTCGGGCGTGGTCACGATCGCCACGAACATGGCCGGCCGCGGCACC
>OEKD01000031.1_pt1 | contig 11938 bp, 10 predicted proteins | sample 1487541 | NCBI WGS metagenome assembly OEKD01 (sample SAMEA104379579, study PRJEB20068) | metagenome | biome: 1000743; feature: 77; material: 1998 | place: USA | collected 2012 | depth 25 m | reverse complement strand
CAGGCCGGCCGCGACGTCGTCGAGCGCGCCCTGGCCGCGGGTGATCCGGTCTACGGGCTGAGCACGGGGGTCGGCGTGCTGAAGCGGGTTGGGGTCGACGCCGAGGGCGCGTCGAGCTACTCGGAGCGGATGGTCCGCCACCATCTCGTGGGCCAGGGAGCCGCCGCGCCGCGTGACGTCGTCCGGGCCACGATGCTGCGCCTCGCGAACGCATATGCCCGCGGCGAGACCGGGGTGCGCTCGGTACTTGCCCAGCGGCTCGTCGCCGCCCTGAACGACGGGCTGGCACCGGCGATCCGGCGTCTCGGTTCGGTCGGCCAGGCCGACCTCGCCCCGATGGCCGACCTCGCCGCGGCGCTGTTCGAGGACACACCGCTCGCGGCCGGCGAGGGCCTGGCCCTGGTCAGCTCCAACGCGTTCTCGACCGCCTGGTCGGCGCTCGCCGTGGCCGACGCGGCCACCCTGGTCGAGACGCTCGAAGCGGCCGGCGCCCTCAGCCTCGAGGGCCTCGGCGCGAACGTGACGATGCTCCACCCCGCGATCGGCGAAGCGCGGCCGTACCCGGGTCTCGTCCGCGCACTGGAGCGCCTGAACGAGCTGCTGGCCGAGAGCGACCTGCGGCGGCCCGGCGCCGCGCGCTCGCTCCAGGACCCGCTCACGTTTCGGAACCTGCCTCAGGTCTCGGGCGCGTGTCGCGACGTGCTCGAGCAGGTCGACCGGCAGCTGGCGATCGAGCTCAATGCGTCGCAGAGCAACCCGATCGTTGTGACGGCCGAGGGGCGGGTCGTGTCCGTCGCGAACTTCGAGATCCTGCCCCTGGTCGTCGCCGTCGACACGTTGCGCGCAGTCCTGGCGAGCGCACTGGCAGCCTCGAGCGAGCGCACGATCAAGCTGCTCGAGCGGCCGTGGTCCGGACTGCCGACCGGCCTCGTCCCCGCCAACAGCGATGCTGCCGACGCCGGGCTGTCGTACCTCGGCATCGCGGTCCAGGCGCTCGCGGCCGAGGCACGCTTGCTGGCCGCGCCGGTGTCGTTCGAGCTCGTCTCGACGTCGCACGCCGAGGGCATCGAGGATCGCACGACGATGGCACCGCTCGCCGCCCGCCGCCTCGCGGAGCAGGTCGAGCTCGGGAACCGGATCGCGGCACTCGAGCTGACCGTGGCCGCCCAGGCTCGCGAGCTCCGCGGCCTGTTGCCAACGGGATCCGGCACGGGCCGGGTGGCGCACCTGGTCCGCTCGCGCATCCCCTTCCTCGCAGCGGGTGACACCGTCAGCGATGTCGAGCCGCTCGTCGAGCTCGTCCGCGGCGGCGCCTTCGCCGACCGCGACGCCGCGAAGCCGGGCCCCACGGCCGGACGCTGATGCCTCGCGCACGGCGTTCGTCCGCCCTCGACCCGGGCGCCGAGGCTCCATCGGCAACGCGCCAGACGGCCCTCGATCGACCGCCCGAGGAGGCGGCGGAGGACACCTCGTTCGCGCGCGGCCTGCGGTTGCTGCTGGCCGTGGCCGATCGGGGCGAGATCCGGGCGGACGAGCTCGGCGGCCTGCTCGAGATGCCGGTCTCGACCGTCTACCGCTACCTGCGCACGCTGGCCGACTTCGGCTTCGTCGATCGCCACGGCGGCCAGTATCGGCTCGGGCCCCGACTGCTCATCGGCAGCGGCTCCAATGTGAGCAGCGAGCTCCTCGTCCGGCGCGCCGATCCCGTCCTCCGGATGCTCGTCGCGGAGACCGGCGAGACAGCGGTCATCGTCCGGCGGGTCGGGCTGGCCGCGATGTGCCTGCACGAGGTCGAATCCGCGTGGCCGTTGCGGGTCACGCTCGAGCTCGGCGAGATGGCGCCGCTCCACGCCGGCGCCCTGGCTCGCACGCTGCTCGCGTTCGCTCCGGCAGAGCTGGTCGAGGAGGTCCTCGCCGGCGACCTCGCACGGGTGACGCCGCGCACGCCCGACGCAACGGCCCTGCGCGAGGGCCTCGGCCACATCGTGACGACCGGCCTGGCCGAGAGCGAGGGCGAGGTCGTCGAGGGCTCCGTGGCGATCGCGGCGCCGATCTTCCGGGCCGACGGGATCGTCGGCGCGGTCGGCCTGATCGGGCCTCAGACCCGCTGCGGTGCGGCCTGGCGGCGGCGGGTCCGCCGGCTGCTGCCCGAAGCGGCCCGGACGATCACCGAGGCGATCGCGGGGGACCGCTGGAGTTGAGGTACGAATTCTCGCATCGCGACTGACATTCGTCTCATATCGTGACAATCTCGATCATGATGCCGTACGATGCAGGTCATGGAACAACCGTCGCGTTCCTGGTTCGATCGCATCGTTCCGGTCTCGGACCGATATGCGACGCTGCCCACCCTGGACGCCTTCAGCTGGGCCGAGGCCGCGCGCGACGCACCGATCGGCGAGTGGTACCTGGTCGTGTTCCGGTCCACGCGTCGCGCCGGAGCCGACGAAGATCGCCTGACCGCTCATGACGACTGGGCCCACGCGGAGGCCATGGCCGCGCCCGGGTTCGTCCACTATGTCAAGGGGCCGCTCCAACCCGACGGCGGATGCGTCTCGTTCTGCCTGTGGACCAGTCGGGCCGAGGCGCGCGCCGCTGCCGGTCGGCCCGCCCACGCGGACGCCGTCTCGATCGTCGGCGAGATGTACGCGGAGTACCGGCTCGAGTTCCTCCGACTGCGCAAGACGGACCCGACGGGCGGCTTCGCCTTCGAGCCGTACGACGCGGCCTCGCTGCCCGAGGCCGATCCGGCTCGGGCACCGTCCGCGTCGCTCTTCCCGGCGCCCGGGCTCGCCTGACCGGCCCGGCCGTTGGGCCCGCCGGACACGATCGTTTCGGCACCATTGGAGGTGACCTCCGGCCGTGGTCGTTGCCGGCCCCATCGGCGCAGCCTGTACGAGGCGCCGTGGGCACCCGACGCGTGATCGGCGCCCTGGAGAGACGGGAGTACCGAGATGAAACGCATCCTGGTTGCGTATGACGGCGGCGAGCCCGCCCGGCGGGCGCTCGACACGGCCGTCGAGCTGGCCAAGGGCTTCGATGCGCGAATCAGCGTCGTGAGCGTCGTGCCGGTCCATCCGGGTCGGGCCCCGGTCGATCCGTGGGACGATCAGGTGGTCCACGCCAACGAGCTGCAGGAGGCGCGCACGATCCTGGCCGGGCAGGGGATCGAGGCCGAGCTGCTCGAGGCGGCGGGCGACCCCGCCACGACGATCGAGCGAATCGCCGAGTCGGGCGACTTCGACACGGTGGTCGTGGGCTCGCGAGGCCTGGGCGCCGTCCTGCGCGTGCTGCAGGGCAGCGTGTCCGAGCACGTTGCGACGCATGCCACCGTCAGCGTGCTGATCGCCCGTTGACTCGGCCGGTCGGAACCATCGACCCTGCGGCCGGATCCGGGCTGCGAGCCCGGACGCCCGGTCGGCCGGAGCTCGTGGCGCCGCGCAGTGTGCTCCGCGTGCGGGCGCGTGGACGTGACCTCATCGGCCAGCCGCTGCTCAACAAGGGCACCGCATTCTCCGACGCCGAGCGAGACGCGTTCGGGCTCCACGGGCTGCTGCCGGCGCAGGTGACCTCGATCGACGAGCAGGTCGCCCTCGAGCTCGAGCACGTCCGCCGCAAGACCGACGACCTCGAGCGATTCATCGGGCTGGCGGCGCTGCAGGACCGCAACGAGACCCTGTTCTACCGGGTCCTGGCCGAGAACCTCGAGGAGTTCCTGCCGATCGTCTACACGCCGACGGTCGGGCTCGCCTGCCAGGAGTTCAGCCATATCTTCCGCCGGCCTCGCGGCGTGTGGATCACGCCGGCCGACGTCGGGCGGATGGACGACGTCCTCCGGAGCGCCGCCGAGGACGAGGTGCGACTGGTCGTCGTGACCGACAACGAGCGGATCCTGGGCCTCGGCGACCAGGGCGCGGGCGGGATGGCGATCCCGGTCGGCAAGCTCGCGCTGTACACGGCGGCGGCCGGCATCTATCCGGCCTGGACGCTGCCCGTGTCCCTCGACGTCGGCACCGACCGGGCCCAGCTGCTCGACGATCCGCTCTACCTCGGCTACCGGGCGCCCCGTCTCCGAGGCGCCGACTACGACGCTGTCCTGGAGGCGTTCGTCGAGTCAGTCCGACGCGTGTTCCCGGGCGCCGTCATCCAGTGGGAGGACTTCAAGCAGCACAACGCCGTGCGAGTCCTCGAGCGCTATCGCCATCGCCTCGCGAGCTTCAACGACGACATCCAGGGCACGGGCGCGGTCGTCCTCGCGGGCCTGCTGGCCGCGCGGCGAGAGCGCGGCGGCCTGGCCGGTGAGCGGTTCCTGTTCGTTGGCGCGGGGGCGGCGTCGATCGGCATCGCCGGGCTCATCGAGCGGCAGCTCCGCGCCGAGGGCGCGACGAGCCCGACCGATGGGCCGCGGATCGCGATGCTGGATCGAGGCGGGCTCGTGCACACGGAACGCGCCACGCTCGCGGACGACCAACGTCCGTTCGCCGTCGACCCGGCCTGGTTCGCGCGGGCGGGCCTCGATCCTGCCGATCTCGCCGATCCGGTCGCCGTTGCCCGCGCGCTGGGCCCGACGGTCCTGATCGGGACGACGGGCTGCCGGGGCGCCTTCTCCGAGGCGCTCGTGCGCGAGGTCGCCGCGCATGCATCGACGCCGATCGTCCTACCGCTGTCGAACCCGGGCGACCGAGCCGAGGCGCAACCGGCCGATATCCTGGCCTGGACGGAAGGGCGCGCACTCGTGGCGACGGGCAGCCCGAGCCCCGACATCGAGCGGCCCGAAGGCACCCGCAGGATCGCCCAGGCCAACAACGTGTTCATCTTTCCGGGTGTCGGCCTGGCCGCGATCGTCGCCGAGGCGCGCGAGCTGACCGACGACGCCTTCCTGGCAGCGGCGCGCGAGCTCGCGTCGCTCGTCTCGACCGAGCGGCTGGCCTGTGGCGCGATCTATCCGCCGATCAACGAACTGCGGAGGGTCACGCGTCGGATCGCGATCGCCGTCGTGCGCAGCCTGCGTGACGCCGGCAGCGGCCGCCGGTGGCCTGACGATGACATCGAGCGGGCCGTGGACCAGGCGACCTGGCGGCCCGACTACCTCGCCTACGTGCCGGACTGAGCTCGGGTCGGGCGGCGCCGTTCGGCGCGCTCAACTCAGCCCGCTCAGCTCAGCCCGCTCAGTACAGCCACGGGATGAACCGGCGCGTCCGGGCACGGTACGAGTCGTACCCGTCGAACCGGGCAGCGAGCCACAGCTCCTCCCGAACGGACTTCAATCGCAGGAACAGCGCGAGCACGACCGCGCCGGCAAGGGCAGCCCACGACGCGGTGGCGAGGCTCCATCCGACCGCGCCCAGGATGAGCCCGCCGTAGATCGGATGCCGGACGAGCCGATATGCCCCGCCGTCGACCAGCGTCGCCCCGCCTCGCGGCTTCGGAAAGACGGTCAGGTTCGTCCCGAGGTCGACGACGCCACGGACGGCGAGGCCGCCACCGAGGGCGATGAGGATCGCGCCGAGACCGAGCGCACCGACCCGGGCGGGACCCGACCAGTCAGGGCCGAGCAGGCCCGCCAGGGCGACGCCGGCGAGCAACAGGAGCTGGACGACGAACCAGCCCTCGCCGCGCGGTCCCAGGTCCGGAAGTCGGCGTCCAGCCATGGCGCCAATGATGCTCGATCCGCCGCCGGCGCCGGCCGCTCGAGCGGCGCGTCGGTCGATGGGATGCGGCCCCGACGGATGCCTCGATGGCGGATCGGCCGATACTCATCGCCCGACGAACCGAACGGAGGCCCTCCATGACCGGCATCGGAACCGCGTCGTCCGGGATCGCGCGCGTGAACGGCATCCAGCTCGCCTACCAGGTCTTCGGCCGGGGCGACCCGCTGGTCCTGCTCCACGGCGGGTTCGGCTCGGTCGAGATGTTCGGCCCGAACGTCGGCGTGCTTGCCGCCGGCCGGCAGGTGATCGGCGTCGACCTTCAGTCGCACGGCCGTAGCCCGGCCCCCGACCGCCCGATGCGGTTCGAGACGATGGCCGACGACACCGCGGCATTGATCGGGCAGCTCGGCCTCGGACGCGCCGACGTCATGGGCTTCTCGCTCGGCGGCGGGGTTGCCCTCCGGACCGGCATCCAGCACCCGGAGGTCGTGCGCCGGCTCGTCCTCGTGTCGACTCCGATGAGGCGTGCCGGCTGGTACCCCGAGATGGCAGCGGCGATGGCCTCGATGGGTCCCGACATGGCCGAGCCGATGAAGCAGACGCCGATGTACGAGGCGTACGCGCGGATCGCCCCGCGGGTCGCGGACTGGCCGATCCTCGTGGCCCAGCTGACGGACCTGCTGAAGCGCGACTACGACTGGACGAACGAGGCGCGCGGCCTGTCGATGCCGGTCATGATCGTGGTCGGGGACGCCGACGGGCTGCCTCCTCGCCACGCGGTCGAGTTCTTCGAGCTCCTCGGCGGGGGCCAGCGCGACGCGAGCTGGGACCGCTCGGGGATGACCCGGCATCGGCTCGCGATCCTGCCCGGCGTCACCCACTACGACATCAACGTGTCGCCGACGTTGGCGAGCGCGGTCGCCGGGTTCCTGGACGAGGCGAGCGCCCCTCCGATGGCCTGAGGCCGGGTTCGGGGCCATGGGTCTGGGCCAGTGCTGTGGCGGCGAGCGGCACGTCGCCGGGTCGTGCCGGCGCGCGATCGTGTCCCACGAGCGTCGGGTCTTGACACGTCAGTGTCGGCTGGTATTATCCCGCTTGGCTAATTAACCACTGAGTGAAATGCAGACGCAACCGGATCCCCTCAGCAGCACGTTCGCGGCGCTTGCCGATCCTACCCGGCGAGCCATGCTGGCCCGACTGGCCACGGGACAGGCCACGGTCACCGAGCTTGCGGCCCCGTTCGATCTCAGCCTCCCCGCGATCTCGAAGCACCTCAAGGTCCTGCAGCGCGCGGGGCTGATCGAGCAGGGACGGCATGCCCAGTGGCGGCCGTGTCGCCTTCGGCCCGAGGGACTTCGGAATGTCGCGGACTGGGTCGGCCAGTACCGGCGCTACTGGGAAAGCAGCTTCGATCGCCTCGACGATTACCTCCGCGAGCTTCAGGAGCCGGAGATCAAGGACGATCCAACGGCGTGACGGCCCGGGACAGAAAGGAGCCCACGATGGCAGTGCAACAGCTCGGCAACGAGCGGACGACCGCCTACACCGACGGCCAGGCACTCGTGTTGGAGCGTGTCTTCGATGCGCCCCGCGACCTCGTCTGGAAGGTCATGACGGACCCCGACCGGGTGACGAACTGGTGGGGCCCGCGCGGCTACACCACCACGGTGGTCGAGATGGACGTCCGGCCGGGCGGGCTGTGGCGCTGGATCAACCACACCACCGGCGGCGAGGACGCGCCGTTCAAGGGCGAGTACCTGGAGGTCGTGCCGCCCGAGCGGCTGGTCCAAACGCAGATCTTTGACGTCCCGGGCTTCGACGACCGCGCCGCGATCAACACCATGACCCTCGAGGACCTGGGCGACCGGACGAAGATCGTCGTCCGGAGCGAGTTCCCGTCGGTCGAGGACCTGCAGGGCGCCCTGGCCACCGGCATGATCCACGGCGCGCTCGAAAGCTACGATCGGCTGGCCGAGGAGATCGCGAAGGGCTGACGGCCGACGGCCGACGGCTCGCCGGCGCACGGTGGTGTGTGCCGTCCGAGCACACTCGTGACCAGCCGTGGTGCCCGACCGCACTTCTACTGGTTAGGAGCGTGCGGCCCGAGCACGTGATCGACCTCGCGAGCAAGCCGCCGGTCGGGGTGGTGCCGCCTCAGCACGCAACCGGACGGCATGTGTGGCACGTCGGTCAAGACCGGTCTCGGTCAGCACGCCGGAGTCGATCCCGTGCCGGCCCAGCACGATGTCGACCGCGTCGATGCGCTGTCCGGGCACGGTGCGTCGGTCGGGCGCCGTGCGTCGGTCGGGCGCGGTGCGTCGGTCGGGCACGATACGCCGACCGGGCACGGTGCGCTGGCCCGGCCAGGCTGGGGACTCCGCCCGGCGCCCTGTTAGAGTGGCCAGCATCCCGATCCGCCCCGTCAGGCAGGGATCCGATGCTCTCCGGCGCGCAGCCGACCTGCTTCCTGATTGCCGACATCTCCGGGTACACCGGGTACCTCGCCGAGGTCGAGCTCGATCATGCGCAGGGCATCCTGGCGGACCTCATCGAGGCGGTGGTGAGCGCGCTTCGCCCGAACTTCCGGCTCGCGAAGCTCGAGGGCGACGCCGCGTTCACGTACGCGACGGCCGAGCGGATCGATGGGTCGATGCTCCTGGACACGATCGAGCGCTGCTACTTCGGCTTCCGTCGCCGTCGCCGCGACGTGCGCCAGGCAACATCGTGCGAGTGCAACGCGTGCGTCCGGATCCCGGACCTCAATCTCAAGTTCGTGGTCCATCACGGCCTCGCGATCCACCAGCGGGTCGCCGGCCGGCAGGAGCTCCTGGGGTCGGACGTCATCGTCGTGCACCGGCTGCTTAAGAACGAGGTCGTGGAACGACTCGGGATCGGGGCCTATGCGCTCATCACCCAACACTGCGTCGATGCCTCCGACATCGATCCGGTCGCGCTCGGCATGCGCGGCATCACGGAGACCTACGACCGGATCGGCGACGTTCCGGCCTGGGCCCACGATCTCGAGCGACGCTGGCGCGAAGAGGAGGCGCGGGCGAGGGTCTTCGTGCGTCCGGACGACGCGATGCTCGAGGTCACGGCCACCACGAGCGCGCCGCCGCAGGTCGCCTGGGAGTTCATCACCACGCCCGGGCGGAGGCAGCAGTGGCAGTTCGGCGTGACCGAGATGCTGGTCACCGGCAGCACCGGCGGCCGACGTGGTCCCGGCTCAACCAACCACTGCATGCACGGCAAGGAGGCCGTCATCGAGGAGATCCTCGATTGGCGTCCCTACGACTACTTCACGAATCGAACGATCGTTGCCTCGTCGAGCGGGCCGGTGAAGATGCTCCACACGATCGAGCTCGAGCCGATCCCGGGCGGCACGACGATCCACTGGCGCTACGCGGCGCCGGCCAGCAAGCGCGAGCTCGAGGCGCTCCGGGACGAGGTCGGCCCTGGCTTCATGGAGCGGTTCGCGCACACGGAGCGCGACATCGTGGCGCAGATCGACGCCGAGCTCGAGGCTCGTGCCGCCGACAGCTTCCCGGAGGCCGCGCTCGCAGCAGCCGACGCGGAGGGAGGGCCGTCCGGCGTCCGGCGGCAGGCCGCCCCTGACTGAGGTCAACCGAACCTGGAGACGGGGCACCCGCTGCGCGTCCGGAGCCGCCGTTCAGGGCGCCGAGGTGAGCCAGACCGGATAGGTGCGAAGATCCTGGACGCTGCCGTCGCGCGCCGACATATCCCAGGCGCGGAGGCTGCCCCATTGAGCGGCCGGGACGCTGTACGACACAGTCACACTGAACGTGCCCCAGCAGCCGGTTCCGCAACTGGCCGTGACCCGCCGGCTCGCGAGGGTTCGGCCGGCAGCGTCGATGATCGCGACGCGAAAGGCAGCCTCGAACACGTTGGCTAGGCCGCTGACCGGTCCTGGATTGCCCAGTGCCGCGCGGTACGCGGGTCGGTCCACGAAGATCGGGGGCAGGAGATCCCGGTAGGCGTTGCGGCCGACCGGCTTGTCGAGAACGATCCCCTCAGTCGAGAACACGGTCACGGGTTGACCGTCGAGCTCGAACCGGACGCTCGACACGCTGGCGAACTGGGTGAGCGTGTAGACGACCTGCGCCAGCCGACCACGCATCGAGAACGATCCGCCGCCGGACGCATAGTCCGAGGAAAGGTTCACGGTCGCGATGCCGGCCGCGATTCGAACGCCGATCAATCGTGTCCCGCCCGGGATGAGGCTGCTGATCCCGGGCGAGGCGCCGCGCTCGAGCACGGACGGCCCGGCCAGGAGCTCGTCGATGGACGACGTCGCCGCCGCGACCGTCCTGGGCACGGTGCGCAGGACGGGCACGAGGCGCGGATCGCCGCCCGTCGCGGACGCGAGGAGGAAATAGGCACGGACGATCATGGTCGAGGCGGTCGCTGACGGCGACGCGATGGGTGATGGGGCGCCCGGGCTCGGTGATGGCTCGCCCGCGCTCGGCGACGTCGTCGGCTCGACGGGCGACGGACTCGGTGACTCGGCCACCGGGTTGGACGCGGCCGGGATCGATGCACCGGATGCCGCCACCGACCCGGACGACGTGATGCTCGGGCTGGCGGTCGACCCGCAGCCGAAGAGCAGCACGCTCGCCACGAGCAGTGCCAGGACGCGGACGGTGCGAGTCATGATCCTGCCTCCCTGTGATCGACCACGATCGATCATCGACTGCCGAGACCGCCGACACACGGGCCGCACGTCACGAAGATCTCCGCTCGGGTCCCATATTGCCGGCGGGACGGAGTCGTGCGCCCAACGGTGCTGGTGTGCACCACTCAGCACCGCACTGCTCTGGACTCCGGGCTTGGTCCCCCAGTACCGTGTCCGAACTCGGCATTACCCGGCTGTTCGGGCGGCCGTCACCTCACGCGAATGGAGCTCGGCAGATGCGACGGCGCCCATCATGGCGGCTGCTCTCCGCCGTCGTCAGCGTCGCGCTCGTCGCCCTGGTCCTGCCGGCTGGGCGCGGTGATGCCACCGTCCGTGCCGCCGTCCCGGCCTTCTCGCCGAGCCAGGCGAGTCCCGTTCTCGCCCGGGCACCGTACCTGACCGACCTGACCCAGGCCTCGGTCGAGGTGACGTTCGCGACCACGACGCAGGGTCACGGCTCGGTTCGATGGGGACCCGGCGGCTCGTGCACCGCCAACCAGGTGACGATCGGCGTCTTCCAGCAGGTCAACGTCGCCCCGACCGGCTACACGCTCAACGACTACCAGGACACGTTCACGATCGCAGGGCTCTCGCCGAGCACGACGTATTGCTATCGCGTCTACGCCCTCGACGGCACCGACCTGCTCGGCGGCAACGTGTCTCCGAGCTTCACGACGCTCGACCAAGCTGGAAGCGGTGCCTCGCTCACGTTCGATGTCGTCGGCGACCTCGGCGACAATAGCGACAGCGGAACCGGGACCGATTCGCCCACCTCGTTCAACCAGGCGCAGGCCGCCATCGACACCGCGATTGCTGGCTCCGGCGCCCGGTTCGTCGTCGGCGTCGGCGACATCGCCTACCAGGACGGCTCGCAATCCAACTACGGCGACCTGCGTGAGACGGGGACGAGTGCGCCCGGCGGAACGACGGCCCAGCTGAGCGAGATCAGCACCGTGTTCGGGCCGAGCTACTGGGCGCAGATCCAGGGCGTGCCGTTCTTCGCCGCTGACGGCAACCACGGCCAGAACGCCAACATCCTCAGGACATGGCCGCAGACGACGACGGTCGCCGCGTCGAGCGGCGCATACGCGATGGACGCGTACCCGGCGATCGACGGCGGCACCGCCGGGTCATACCCCGATGCGTGGTACGCGATCTCGACCGGCAACGTCCGGATCTACGTCCTCGACGCGTCGTGGTCCGACAGCAACCCGGGCGTCGGGACGGGTGGGCTGTGCCCGGCGCTGTCCAATGGCACGAATCCGTGCGCCATCTACCAGATGGACCACGACCAGCACTGGACGACAACCTCGCCCGAGTACGCCTGGCTCCAGAGCGATCTCCAGGCCCACCCGGGCGGCGTGAAGTTCGCGGTCTTCCACTTCCCGCTGCGGGTCGATAACGCCACCCAGCCGAGCGATCCATACCTCCAGAGCACGCCCGCCGTCCCGAACAGCCTCGAGGCACTCCTCGCAGCGAACGGCGTGGCCATGGCCTTCAACGGCCACGCCCACCTCTACCAGCGCAATGCGCCGACCGGACCGGGGCAGCTCGTCAGCTACACGACGGGCGGCGGAGGGGGCAAGGTCGAGCC
>OEKD01000164.1_pt4 | contig 11971 bp, 10 predicted proteins | sample 1487541 | NCBI WGS metagenome assembly OEKD01 (sample SAMEA104379579, study PRJEB20068) | metagenome | biome: 1000743; feature: 77; material: 1998 | place: USA | collected 2012 | depth 25 m | reverse complement strand
GCGCCGGACGCCGTGCCGAGCACGTACGGGTCCGCGAGCGGGTTCCGAAGCAGGCCCTGGAACGTCGCCCCGGCCACCGCCAGGCCGGTGCCGACGAGCATCGTCGTCAGGACCCGCGGCAGGCGGAGGTCCATCACGATCGTCTCCGTCGTGGCCGGCCAGCCGTGGCCGAGGTCGAGGCCCAGGATCCGATGGGCCAGCACCGCGATCGTGTCGGCCGGCGAGATCGGCACCGTGCCGAGCGCGACACCGGCCACGAGCGCGAGCCCGAGGGCGATCAGCCCGAGGACGGCCAGCGCCACCGGCCGCCGACGCACGGCAATCGGTCGAGCCACCGGGATGGCGGCGCCCGAGACGGCCTGGCCGCGAGTCGCCATGCTCGGGCCTATGGCGAGGTCGACGGCGCGACGGCCGACGGCGCGGTGCTGGGCCCGCCCCCGGGCGACGCCACCGGCAGCGGCGACAGGCTCGGAAGCACGAGGTCCGGATGGATCGCCAGGGCCAGTGCACGGAGCCCATCGACCAGGCGCGGCCCGGGCCGGGTGATCAGCAGGTCGTCGACCGGCCGGATCGCGTTCGTCCTGACCGCCGTCATGCCGCTCCAGCCCGGCCGGGCCGCGACCTGGCTCGCGGTCGCCCCGTAGGCCGCGTCACCGAGCAGGATGAGCTGCGGGTCGGCGGCGACGAGGGCCTCGAGCTGGATCTGGTACGAGGTCGTGCTGCCGGTGGTGATCGCGTCGCCACCGGCGAGCGTGACCATCGACTGCACGAACGAATCCCTGGCCGGGCCGTAGATCCCGTTGCTCGCGTCGATCTCGTAGAAGGTCCGCGGGTGGTCGAGGCTCGCGGTCGCGGCCGAAACCTGGCCGAAACCGGCCCGCATCGCCGCCACGAGGTCGCCCGCCGGCCCGGGCAGGCCGATCGCCAGGCCAGTGAGCTGGAGATCGCGGAGCACGCCGTCGACCGTCTGGGCGTAGACGACCACGACCGGGATCTTGAGCGAACGGAGCTGCGCGATCGCCTCGGGCGGGTTGAAGCCGTTGCCGCCCGCGATCACGAGGTCCGCCTTGAGCGACACGATCTTCTCGACGTCGACGGAGCCGAACTTCGCGACCTCGGGCAGGTCGTGGGCCGCCGGCGGGTAGTCCGCGACGTCCTGTACTCGCGCGACTGTGCGATCGCCGGCACCGAGCGCGAACAGGGTCTCGGTCGTGGCCGGGGTCAGGGACACGATCCGCTGGGGCTGGGACGGGATCGTGACGACCGTGCCCTCATCGTCGGTGATCGTGAGCGGGAAGCTCGCCGCGGGCGTCGGGCTGGGACTCGGGCTGGCCGATGCGGGCGGTGTTGCGGTCTCGGCCGGCCCGAGCGAGCCGGTCGCGCCGGGCGGGATGGTTGGGCTCGCGGATGCGCCGCAGGCGGTCGCGAGGAACAGCGCGCCGAGCAGGAGAGCCGCGGCTCGCGCACCTCGCGCGGCTGGCGCGCGCTTGGACAGGGATCGCCTGGTCAGGCTGGATCGAGTGGTCATCGGGGGCCTCGTCGCGGGATCGAATGCGATCGGGGCCGACGAATCCGTCGGCCCCTCGCGTCGGTTCGAGCGAGGGGCCGTTCAGGCGCTGGATGCCATGCCGTGCCTACCCCTTTCTCTCGAGGGTTCGAGCAGCACCACGGGGTCGGCGACCGGACTTCCGTCGCCTCGGGCGACGGTCACCGTAGCGGGACTGTGCCGGACTCGCACCGGCTTCGCGACCGCGTGGCTCCTATCGGTTGTCGGGTCGACTGTAGCACGGTGAGGTGCAGATAAGAGCCAGGTGAGCCGCGCCTGCGAGACTCCCGATCTCGCCCTCCTCCCGCCTCCAGCCAAGCCGCCGGAGGAGGTTTCGCAGCGTGGCGTTCGGGACATGGAGACGACGCCTCATCCCACCCCTCATCAGTGCGACGCTCGCGACGGTCGTGACCGCCGCGCCGGCTCTGGCCGGTTACCAGGCCACTGTCGACGTCAACATCACGGCCTTCGACGTCTGCGACGGCACGCCCAACTCGATCCCGGGCAAGATGCTGACCGCGGCGGTGTCGGCCTACAGGAGCCTCGGCTACACGACCACGGGCTACAGCCGCGCGGGCTTCACGAAGGCCCAGACACTCAGCCGCGCGACCGGCGACTGGGGCTTCTACGTCCACTCCCACGGGGACTACTACTGGTACTCGCCGGACGGGCGGTCGTACACGGGCTTTCGCGAGGACTCCGGCGATTGCAGCCAGCAGGTCGTGTACTCGAAGGAGATCGCGCTCAAGCGGGCAGGACGGCAGGCCAACCTGGTGTTCATCTCGACCTGCCACGCGACCGACTCGAACACCACGCTGCCGGGCGCATTCGCGATCGCCAGGACGAAGACGCTGTGGCCCTCGTCGCAGGGTCCGGAGTTCTACGTCGGCTACACGGGAATCCAGTGGGATTCCGACGAGTGGCTGTTCGAGCAGCGCTTCTGGTCGGCGATCGTCGGGGGCAAGGGCGCGGGCGGCGCATTCGACATCGCGTCGAGCGGCTGGTACGGGCACGCGTCGTTCGACGCCGACTGGTGGGGCTCGTACATCTGGGCGGGCCGGGCAGGACCCCTGACCTCCGGCTGCCCGACGTGCGCGTAGGAGTGATTCGATGCGTATTGCCTTCGATCGGCAGGCCGGGCGCACATCACGCGTGGCGCTGCCCCTCATCCTCACCCTGGCAGGTGTCCTCGTGATCGGCGTCGGCGCGGGTGCCGCGGCCGATCCGTTCGTGGCCGGCGGCCCGTCCAGCCGGACCGCCGGACTGGATCGTGCGGCCGCGACCCTGGCGACCGCGCGAGCCGCGGCGCTCGGTCGGGCCCTCGGGCTGCCCGATGGGCGTCGATCCGTCGAGCGCCTCGACGACCGGTTCGATCACCAGGTCTACGACGAGGTCACGACGACCGACGCCCGCGGCCGCCCGGTCGCGATCCAGCGCCTGGGCCGCGACGGCCGGCTCGTCATGGCCACTTCCCTCGGCTGGAAGGAGACCGCCCCCGGGGTGGTCCTCGGACACGACGAGGTCGTGATTCGGGCGGCGTCCATGGTGCGCGCGGCTGGGATCTCGGTCAGCGGCCGGCCCGACGTTCGATCCTCGTCCAGGTCGGGCGGCTGGAGCGTCGCCTGGCCCCGGCTCGTCGACAACGTGCCGGTTCGTGGCGACGGCGTGCGCGTGGCCCTGTGGGCTGACGGCACGTTCCACTCCCTCGGCAGCACCGAACGCCCGCTCGCGGCCGCACCCCTCGGACGGCTCGGACCCAGCGACGCGGCTCGCCTGGCTGGGCAGTTCCTCGACCGCAATTTCGACGGCCCAGAGCGAGGACTGCTGACCCAGGCACTGCCGGTCCTGGCCTGGATCGCGCCGAACGACACCTTCGCTCCCGCCCGGCCCGACGCCCCCGCCGAGACCCTCCGACTGGCCTGGACCGTCGAGGTCCGCACGACGGGCGCACTGGCCGACCGCCTCACCGCGCTCGAGATCTGGCTCGATGCCGGCAGCGGCGAGATCCTCGGCGGCGACGTGGCCCAATGATCGATCTCCCGCCGATCGATCTGCACGGGCGGCTCCGCGACACCGGGCACGTCGCGGGGCCGCTGCTCGTCGTGCTCGCGATCGGAGCCTGCGGGGTGACCGCGTCGAGCGGACCCCTCGAGGATCCCGCTCCCGCGTCGACCGCGACGCCCAGCCGCGGCACGTCGGTGGCAAGCATCGAACTGCCACCTGGGTCGACGGTGCCGGACACCGCCGCTGCCGGCGGGCTGCTGATCCTGGCCGGTCCGGTGCCGGATGGACGCCTGTACCGAATCGATCGGACAGGCGTGGCACACGTCATCGCGGCACTGCCCGGAGCGCGGGCGCTGAGCGGCGCGGGCGGCCGGCTGCTCGTCACCACGACAGACGGCCGCCTGCTGGTCGGCGAGGCGGGCGCGCCGGCAGCGCTGCGAAGCCTCACGGCCGCCGGCGCCCGGCCGGACCCGACGCGGGCCGCCAGCTTGTCTCCGGATGGGGCGCACGTGGCGATCGCCAGTCCGGATTCTCCCGAGGCCGAGCTCTTCGAGCTGAGCGTCGTGCCGATCGCGCGCGGCGAGGCTGGCCAGGTCGCCGTGCGCGCGATGCCGAATGGCCCGCCGTTCTGGATCGATCGCGATCGGATCGCGATCCGCACGACGGCCCCGAACGGCGCCCGTCACCTTCTGCTGGCGAGCTACGCAGGCCTGTCCGACGGCGTCGTCGACGGCCCGAGCCCCTCAGGCGACGTCACGATTGCGACCTCGGCTGGCCTGATCGTCGGGCTGCGCGACGCCACCGGCGACCTGTTCGAGGCGCGCGTCGCGGACTGGTTGGCCGAGGGTGACGCCCGTGCTGCTCCGATCGGCATCTCGCCGCCGGAGCCAGGGTCCAGCGTGCTCAGCCTCGCGATCAGGCCGGACGGCAGCCGCCTGGCCATCGTCTGGTCGGACCCGAGCGGCGCGGCAGCCGCCACCATCGCGATCTACGAGCGCGGCGGCGGATGGCACGAGCTCATGCGCCTGCCTGTCCCCGGCGGTCTGGGGCGGGCGCTCCTCACCTGGACGCGATGAACGTGGTCCGGGTCGGATCCCCGTCGCGTGGACGCGGGCGAAGGTGATCCGGGTCGGATCCTCGTCAGGCCGAGATCGGCTGGGCGGCGAAGATCGAGACCTGGGCCTCCTCGGGCAGCATGACACCCAGGATCTTCTGGATTGCCAGGAGGTGGACGCAGGCGCCCCAACTCTCGAAGTAGTGGCAGGTGCAATGCCACTGACCGGCGTCGAGGCTGACGTGGTGGGTGTCGTTGTCGCCGCGGAACGTGAGCGTGAGTCGATCGACGGTGATCCGGTCGAGCTCACGCGCGTAGCGATTCGCCTTTTCCACCTTGCCGATCAGCGAGCTGTGCATCGCTACCGAACCTCCGTCGCCCCCTCGGGCGCTCCGGCGGCCGTCGTCCGGTCGGCACCTCGACCGGTGATGAGCGGTCGCATCGACAGGGTACACCGGGCAATCCGCCGGGTCAGCCCCCGAAGTACGAATCGCGCCACCGCCGGGCCGAGCGGAGCGCCGAGCTGGTCTGCCGCGGCCATGCTGGGTTTGCCGCGGCGCCGGACGATCCGCCATCCTGACTCCTCCGGGCCGCCGGGGCCGTCGGCAGTACCGGCAGCTCCGGCCCGGTCTGGTCCGCCGCGCGGACAGCCGGGCCATCGGGGCCAGCTCTCGTGGCCGGGTGGTCCGCCACGCGGACAGCCGGGCCGATTGGGGCGCCGAGTCAGGGCGCCGACGTTCCCTCGCGCCCGAAGTCGTCGTCGATGCGGACCACGTCGTCGAGCTCCGGCGAAGACACCTCGAACAGCTCGGTCCGTTCGATCGCCTCGTAGCGATGCGTTCGCCCGACCTCGATATGGGCCGCCTCGCCCGGCCCGAGCTCCCGTGTGGTCAGCTGCCCGCCAGCGTCGGACAGGATCAGGCGCAGCCTGCCCGAGAGCACGAAGATCGCCTCGTCCTTGTGCTCGTGATACTGGAGCGACAGTCGACGGCCGGCCTCGATCGTCAGGACCTTGCCGGCGTATCGATCGGTCTCCGCCCAGATCAGTTCAGCGCCCCAGGGCTTCGTCACCCGGCGGGGCTCGATCCGGCCCGGCGCGCCGTCGTCGCCTGCGGGTGTCGGTCGGGCCGCTCCCCCGCCCCCGGGCGTTGACCGCCCAGATCCGTCGGCCGCGGTCACGAGCTTCGCACCAGTCGTTCGCCCGCCTCGACGAACGCGTCGCGGGCCTCCGGTGAGCTGGCCTCCGTGTACACCCGAACGAGCGGCTCGGTGCCGCTGGTCCGGATCAGCAGCCACGACCCGTCGGCGGTGAAGAACTTGAACCCGTCGTGCGTGTCGAGCGCTTGCGTCCGCGCCACGGCCGCGCCCGCGATCTCCGCCGGCGGAGTGGCCGCGAGCCCGTCGAGCAGGCGCTGCTTGATGCCGGCGTACTCGGCTCGGTCGACGTGCACGTCGATTCGCCGGTAGAACGACGGCCCCGCGATCTCGTGGAAGTGCGCCAGCGCCAGCGACACCGGCCAGCGCCCGGCGGCCTTCTCGCGCAGGAACAGGTCGAGCAGCATGAGGTCGGCATACACGCCGTCGCGCTCCGGCAGGTGCATCCCGAAGCCGTAGCCGCCTGACTCCTCGGCGCCCATCATCGCGCCGGTCTCGATCATCTTCGGGCCGATGTACTTGAACCCGACCGAGGTCTCGTGGACCGGGATTCCATAGCGCTCGCCGAGCCGGCCGGCCATCGACGTGTTGTTGACGCTGATCACGACCGGCTGGCGAAGGTTGCGATACTCGGCCAGGTAGTACATGAGCAGGCCGGTGACCTCGAGCTGGTGGATGAACGTGCCCCGCTCATCGGCCGCGCCCGCGCGATCCGCGTCGCCGTCGAGCAGCAGGCCGAGGTCGTAGCCGCCGCCGGCAAGCATGCCGAGCGCCTCGTCGACGTTCGGCCGGATCGGCTCCGGGTTCACGCCGCCGAAGTACGGGTTGCGCTCCTGGTGGATCTCCGTCACCCGGATCCGCCCGCCGTCCAGGAGGCGCGAGATCCAGCTCGCCCCGGCGCCCCACATCGGGTCCACCAGGATGTGGACGTCGGCGGCCTTCAGGGCATCGATGTCGAGCGTCCGACGGGCGTAGCGCTCGTAGCCTGCGTACGGGTCGAAGCGCTCCACCAGGCCGGCGGCCTCGGCGTCGGCGAACGGCCGTCGTTCGATCCCGATCCCGCCGTTCTCGGCGATCCTGCCCTCGATGACGCCGAGCATCTCCGGCCCGGCCGCGGACCCCGTCGGAGCCTTGACCTTGAACCCGTTGTCGGTCCACGGGTTGTGCGACGCGGTGATCACGATGCCGGCCGCGGAGCCACGCTCGACGACCTCGTACGAGCTCATCTGGGTCGGCACCGCGTGGGCGGCGTACGCGACCGGGATGTCGTGCGCCAGCAGGACCTCGGCGGCCGCGGCGGCGAAATGCTCGGATGCGAACCGGCGGTCGTAGGCGATCACGACGCCCCTGGCCTGCTCGCCGCGGTCGGCCACGTAGCGGGCCACGCCGTCGGCGCAGCGCCGGACGTTCTCGAACGTGTACTCGTCGGCGATGCGCGCCCGCCAGCCGTCGGTGCCGAACACGATCCTGGTGGGCGCCGGCGCCGCCGCGATGTCCGTCATGCGCGGGCCTCCTCTCGGGCGACGCGGTCGAGCAGGGCCTCGATCGTCGAGCGATGCGTCTTCGCACCGGCCAGCAGCGCGCTCGGTCCGTGAGCGTCGAGGATACCGTCCGCCGGTCCGGCGTCCAGGCTGAGCCGGTCGTCCACGCGGCGCACGATGAGATCGTCCGGGCCAGCCACGGCGTCCTGGCCGGTCGGTATCACGCGTCCGTCGATGCCGGGCACGCCGTTCGCCTCGAGCAGCGCCGTCCACGACCCGAGGTCGCTCCAGCCGACGTCCAGCGTGCCCATCACGACTCGCCCGTCCTGGGCGGCGCCCTCCATGACCGCCACGTCGATCGAGATCGGGGCGAGGCGATCGTAGGCCATGCCCTGGGCGAGCTCGGAGCTCGCCGTCTCGAGCAGGGTCAGCAGCGGCGTGTAGCGCTCGAGGGCGGCCCGGATCGCGCGCCGGCGCCAGACGAACATGCCCGCGTTCCAGGCCGTGCCCGAGGTGCCGAACAGCTCGCGCGCTCGCCCCTCGGTCGGCTTCTCCTCGAACGCGCGCAGCGGATGGGCGCGGATCCCGTCGATCGTCGCCGAGCGGTCCAGGTCGGGCGCGAGGTAGCCATATCCCGTGGCCGGATGGTCGGGCCGCACGCCGAGCGTGACCAGCGGGTCCTCGACGTCGAACGCGCCCGTCGCGAGGTGCTCGGCCGCGACCCGGATGACGTTCGCGAAGGCGGCCGCGTCGGAGATCGCGTGGTCCGACGGCAGGACCACCATGACCTCGTCCTCGGGTCGGTCGATGACGACGGTCGCGAGCGCGATCGCGGCCGCGGTGTTGCGCCCGGCCGGCTCGCCGATGACCCGCACGTCGGGCAGCTGTTCGCGGACGAGCGGCCCGTAGCGTCGGGCGGCCACGACGAACACGTCGCTCGGGTCGACGATCGAGGCCAGCCGATCGACGGTGAGCTGGAGCAGGGTCCGCTCGCCGGTCAGGGGCAGGAAGGGCTTCGGTCGATCGGGCGTCGACAGCGGCCAGAGCCGGGTGCCGCCTCCGCCGGCCAGGATCACGACGTACATGGGCCGGCAGATTGTAGGCGGTCCGCGCCCGCTTCGGGACAGGATCCTCGACGGGTCAGGACGCGGCGGCGACGAGCTCCGGCTCGGGCAGGCCGGCCTCGGAGGCGAGCACGGCTGCCTTGTCGGTCCGCTCCCACGGCAGGTCCAGGTCCTCGCGCCCGAAGTGGCCGTACGACGCAGTCTGTCGGTAGATCGGCCGGAGCAGGTCGAGGGCCGCGATGATCGAGGCAGGGCGGAGGTCGAAATGGCGCTCGACGAGCTGCTGGATCCGCTCGTCGGGGATGCGTCCGGTGCCGAACGATTCGACCGAGATCGACAGGGGATGGGCAATCCCGATGCCGTACGCGAGCTCGATCTCGAACCGGTCGGCGAGGCCCGCGGCCACGACGTTCTTGGCCGCCCAGCGCGCCGCATAGGCGGCCGAGCGATCGACCTTCGTCGGGTCCTTGCCCGAGAAGGCACCACCGCCGTGGCGCGCCATCCCGCCGTACGTGTCGACGATGATCTTGCGACCGGTCAGGCCGGCGTCGCCCATCGGGCCGCCGGTCACGAACCGCCCGGTCGGGTTGACGTGCATGACCGGATCCGTCGGGCGCAGCTCGGCCGGGATCGTGGGCAGGATCACCGCCTCCACGAGCTCGTTCCGGATCCGTTCGGGCCGGACGTCTGGATCGTGCTGCGAGGACACGACCGCGGTCCGGACCCGCTTCGGGCGTCCGCGCTCGTACTCGATCGTGACCTGGGTCTTGCCGTCCGGACGCAGGTACGGCAGCTGGCCGGAGCGCCTGACCTCGGCCAGGCGGCGCGCCATGCGGTGGGCGAGCGCGATCGGGAGCGGCATCAGCTCCGGGGTCTCGCGGCATGCGAAGCCGAACATCATGCCCTGGTCGCCGGCGCCGAGCTCGTGGCGGGCGGCGTCCTCGCGGACCTCGAGCGCCGCCTCGACGCCCTGGGCGATGTCCGGCGATTGCTCCTTGATCGAGACGAGCGTGCCGCAGGTCAGGTAGTCGAAGCCGTAGTCCGCCTTCGTGTAGCCGATGTCCCGGACGGTGTCGCGCACGACCGACTGGAAGTCGACGTACGTGCTGGTCGAGATCTCGCCCAGCACGACAACCAGGCCCGTCGTCGTGGCCGTCTCGCATGCGACCCGGGCGTTCCGGTCCTCGCGAATGATCGCGTCGAGGATCGCGTCCGAGATCTGGTCGCACATCTTGTCGGGATGGCCCTCGGTCACCGACTCGGACGTGAACAGGTAGCTCTCGGCGTCGACGATGCTCGTCATGCGGTCTCCTCAGCGACCCGGCGAGGGTAGCACGGGCCCCGATCGGCGTACCCGCGGCCCAGCGCCGGACCGGTCGGCCGTCCCGTGCAACAGAATGGCTGACGGGCCGTCTCTCGGGTCGCATCAGCTCGAGAGGACCGACCCGACAATGCAGAGGGCATTCGCGCTGGATCCGATCGATCCCGGCCACGACCCGGCAGCGGCCCCGCGGGAGGGAGCGGCCTCGATCCCGGGCCACTCGGCCGGGCGGCGGCCGGCACCGCTCGATCGGGCTGGGGTTCGTCCGACGGGTCATGAGGCCGCCGGCCTGTACGAGGCCTACGCGGCCCGCGTCCGCGGCTACATCTCGTTCCGTGTCCGCGATCCGGACGATGCCGACGACATGACCGCAGAGGTGTTCCGGCGCGTCGTGGCCGGGCCCGTTCCGGTCGAGACCGCCGCGCGCCCGGCCTGGATCTTCCGCGTCGCGCACAACGTGATCGTCGATCACTACCGCCGGCGCCGGCTCCCGCTGCTGCCGAGCGGGGTGCTCGACCGGCCCGACGATGCGCCGTCCCTCCCGGATCGCCTGGTCCGGGACGAGCAGCTCCGGGCCACGGATCGAGCGCTTCGCGGCCTGCCCGGCAGCCAGCGCGCGGCGATCTACCTGCGGTTCTACGAGGACCTGCCGTACGAGCAGATCGCGAGCATCCTCGGGATGCCCGCCGCCACCGTCCGAAGCCACGTCTTCCGTGGCCTGAAGCGCCTCGCCGGCGCCCTCGGCGAGGAGGTCTGACATGCACCACGGGTCCGCCTTCGACCTCCTGGACCTCGCCGAGTCGGTCGCCCGCGGCGAGCGCGCCGTGACCGACGCCGAGCGTCTCGCAGGCAGCCCGGCCCGAGCCGCGGAGGTGCGCCGGCTCGTGAGCGCGATCGGAGCGCTGCGCGGCCATGCCGAGGCCTGGGCGGTCGCCGGCGGATCGGCGCCGGATCGGCTCGGGGCGGCCGGCGCGGGAACGACCGGCGAGGCGGCCGGCTCACCCGTCGCGCGCGTCGTGCCGGCAACCCGACCGATCCTGAGGCGATCCGCCTCCGCCCGTTCGACCGGCCCACGGGTGCTGCTCGTGGCCGCGACCGTGGCCGTGCTGGCCGGGAGCCTCGCGCTGGCCGGCAGCAGCCTGATGGGGCCTCGGCCATCGATCGCCCCGACCCCGAACCCGAACCCAAGCAGCGTCGCGGTCGCGTCCGAGGGACCGAGCGGCAGCACTTTCCCGACCACGCTTGCGAGCCCGACCGCCTCACCCGCCCCGAGCTCCGGCCCGTCCGCGCCATCGAGCCCGACGCCAAGCCTTGCGCTCGTGGCCGGGCTGCCGGCGATCCCGACGGTCGCCCTGCCTGGCGCGCCCGGCGTCGCCATTTGGCGCTTCGCCGCGCCCACCCGGATCCAGGTCCTGGCCTGGCGATCGGGTAGCGTGGACTCGAGCCTGATGGAGTTCGACACGTGGGCGGATACGGCGGCGGGCCCGATCCAGCGCAGCGTCCTCACCTCCCCGAACGGCGCCTACGTCGCCGTCGCCGAGACCAGGCCGGACGGGTCCGGACGCGTCCGCCTGTTCGCGTCGACCGGCAGCACGGCGAGCGGCCGCCTGCTGTGGACCGACCAGCGCAGCGCCGGCATGCCCGCCCTGGCCTGGGCGCCGTCGGGCGACGGGCTTGCGGTCGGCTACGTGCCCGCACCCTGGCTGGTCGTCCAGCTGTCGCCGAACGGGTCCGCCGCGGCCACGACGTACAACCTCGGGGGCGGACTCGCCCTGGCCCTGCTCGGCTTCAACGCCGACGGCACGATCCTGTACGGCTACGACTCGTCCGGCGAGGCCGCGCCGTGGCAGAAGCCGTACATGGTCGACCTGGCGCGGGGATTCCCGACCGCGGTCGATGCCTATCCCGACGCCGCGACCGGCGGCGCGGCCTCGAACACGACGACCCCGCTCGGCCTCGTCGATCCACAGACCGGCGGCGTCCTCGACCCGGGTGGCCTCGCGGGCCTCGACACGACCTGGTCCGTCCGGCGCGCGGGTACGCAGATCGCGCTCGGCGTCCCGGTCCCGGGGACCGCCACCCGGACCTCGCTCCTGTGGGCGGGCGGCGGCGCCATCGCGAGCCTGGCGGTCACGGCCGGCGGGAGCGGACGGCTCACGGCGTCGGTCGGCGAGATCCCTCGGCCGGCGACAGGCGCGACGCCGGTCACCGCGTTCACGATCGGCGCCGGCTCGTATCGGGCCGTGTTCCACGCCGCGACCGCCGGCTACGCGTTGATCGGGCTCGTCACCGGCCAGGTCGCGAAGCCGGACTCTGACTGGCTGTCGCTCGACACCGAGCTCGTGC
>OEKD01000256.1_pt8 | contig 12174 bp, 10 predicted proteins | sample 1487541 | NCBI WGS metagenome assembly OEKD01 (sample SAMEA104379579, study PRJEB20068) | metagenome | biome: 1000743; feature: 77; material: 1998 | place: USA | collected 2012 | depth 25 m | reverse complement strand
CCTGTGCACGCAGGCTCTCGAGCGAGGCGAGCCGCCGCTCGGAGCCATCGATCGGTTCGAGGAACACGAGGCCGTTGCCCGGCGCGACGGACCGGATGGCGAGGCTCAGGGCGTCGCGATCGGCCTTCGAACGGACCAGGGGAGCCGGGTCGACGATGCTGACCAGGGCACCGCCGCCGAACAGGGTCGCGGTCGCGACCTGCTCGGCGATCCGGGCGGCGCTGGTGGTCGCGCCCGCCTGGCGGACCCGGGCCGGTGGCGTGCCCGAATCGGCCGCGAGGCGGGCGGCAGCCTGGTCGACCGCCCGTTCGAGCCCGTAGCCGTCGTCACCGAAGTAGTAGCCGAGCACGGCGCCGTCGGCGGTCATCGCGTGTCGAGCCCGGGACTGCCGGCCGGCGCAGCCGGGGATCTGCCCGTGGCCGTGCCGATGCGCGCCGCGGCACGCATCGCGGCGGCCGTCCAGCGCAACCGCCTGACATCGATTGGTCGGCAGCCGGCGGCGGCGCACACATCGCGTTCGAGACGATCGGCGCGGGCTCGGATCTCGCGCCGCTCGGTCTCGGGTCTGCTGCGCCGGCGATAGCGTCGGTCCCAGTCGGCGAACCGGTCGTCCATCGGCCCGAGTCGCTGGGCGACACGCTTGTCCGCATAGGCCACGATCCGCGCCTCGAGCGGTGAGGTCGCCAGCCAGTCCTCGAACCACGCCCGGTCGGCGAGCCGCGTGACCGGATGGTCCGCCACCACGGGCGCGAGCTCGTCGAGGCCGTGGTCGGCGAGCCAGGCTGCCGAGCCCCGGCCGTGGGGGAGGTCGCGCCACGTCGAGGGCAGGGCCTTGTCGATGTCGTGCAGGAGCGCGCCGGTCTCGGCGAGTCGCCGATCGAGGGTGCCGCCGCACGCCACCACGCGGGCCGCCAGCCAGCCCGCGACCTCGGCGACGCCCCGCGAATGTCGCACCAGGCGCGGACGCGGCGTAAGCCGGAGCAGGATCGCGGCGGCCTCGATCCGCCCGGGTACGGTCATCGCCCGGATGGTAGCCGAGGGACGATCGCGCGGCGGTCTGCCCCGTCGCGGGTTCGGGCGCCGTGACGCGCGCGGACCGCGATGCGGCGACTGTGAGGTCCGTGCTCGGCGGGCCCGTCGGCCTGGCCGACGGGACGGGTCCTGGGCCCGGCCGCGCGATCCCGCAGCTGAATGCGGCTACGAGCGGATCCCTGCCGGATGCTCCGACGCCAGCCCCGGCGCCGATGGGCGCGACCGCCGCCTGGATGGCCGCGTCCGATCCCACGGCGGACTCGCCGACCGCGGCGCTGCCGCGCACCGTCGGCGTCCCGCGCTCGGCGGTCGCGCTTGCGTGGCGACCGTCCAGCGTCACGGTGACCGGGCCATTCCGGTCGGTCCGCCAGACGGCAGCTCCACGATCCGCCAGGCGCGCGATGGTGGCCGGAGCGGGGTGCCCGTATGGATTGCCGGCACCGGCCGAAACGATCGCCACTCGCGGTCGGACTGCATCGAGGAAGCCGGGTGTGGACGCGGTCCGGCTGCCGTGGTGAGCGACCTTGAGCACCTCGACCGTCGGCACGACCCTGGACAACAGGATCGGGTCGATGTCCTGCTCGATATCGCCGGCCAGCAGGAACCGCTCGCTCCCGAACGTCCCGAGCAGGACGATCGACACGTTGTTGATGCCGGTGCCGGTATCGGTCGGTTCCGGGGGAACGCGGTCGGCGTCCGGCCACAGCACCCGGAAGCCGATGTCGTCGAGCCGGAACCGCGCGCCGGTCGACAGCCGCGACGACGTCCGGCCGCTGATCGCGAGCGCGGCGGCGAACGCGCCGTAGCCCGGTCCTGGTCCGCGCATCCCGGGCTCGACGATTGCACCGACCCGATAGCGCTCGAGCAGCCGCGGCAGGCCCGCGACGTGATCCTCGTGCGGATGCGTGAGCACGAGCAGGTCGAGGCGGCGGTCCCACGGTGGCAGCCGGCCGTCCAGGGCTGCCAGAAGGCGCGCCGGATCGGGCCCACCGTCGACGAGCATCCGGCTGCCCGCGTCGCCCTCGACCAGGACGGCGTCGCCCTGACCGACGTCGAGGACCGAGATCCGGACGCGTCCGTCGGGTCGGGCGGAAGCCGCGACCAGGACGCTGGCGACGCTGACCGCGAGGAGCCCGGCGAGGATCCGCTCCGCTCGTCCGACGGTCGGTCGGGTCCCGGAGCGGTGGCCGGCGGCACGTGCCGCGGGGCCGACGACCGGCGAGCCGGCTTCGGCGGAGCGTCGATTCGTCCGACGTCCGAGGCCCGTCAGCTCTCTGCCCAGCTGGCCGAGGGCGCGCCCCGCGCTGGCGCTGGATGCGACGGCGAGCCCGAGCACGATCGCGGTCGCGAGCGCCACCCCGAGCGTGGGCTCGAGCTGGACGCCCGCGCCGGGCAGACCGGCCCCGATGCGGACGAGGCCGATCATGAGGTGCAGCGCGAGCCAGCCGGGCAGTGCGACCAGGGCCGCGACCGCGGATGGCAGGCCCAGCGGCACGAGACCGCCCGCCAGCAACGCGATCCCGCCGCCGGCCATGGCCGGCACGACCAGCGGCACGACCACGAGATTCACGGCCGGCGCGACGAGGGCAAGTCGCCCGAACGCGAGGAGGACCAACGGCAGAGTCGCGAGCTGCGCGGCGAGCGACACGCCGAGGCTCTCGCACAACCAGCCAGGCAGCCTGCCCCCGAACAGGCGCCCCAGCCATGCTGCTGTCCGATCGCCCCACGCGAGCAGCCCTGCTGTCGCGAGCGTGGACAGGCCGAAGCCCGGATCGAGCACGCTGGCCGGCTCGGCGAGGAGCAGCAGGGCCGCGGCCCATCCGAGCCCGGTCGCCGCCGCGCCGGCCCGTCCCGATTCGCGCGCCAGGAGCACGACCGCGGCCATCGCGCCCGCGCGGACCACCGACGCCGACGCCCCGGCCACGAGCACGTACGCGGGCACCGCGACGAGCACGAGGATCGTGCGCCGTCGCCGTCGCGTCCGCCCTGCGAGGGCGCCAATCGCCGCCGCCACCAGCGCGATGTTCCAGCCCGAGATGGCCACGACGTGGCTGACACCGGCAGCCGTGAAGTCCTGGGCGAGCTGGCGATCGACCCGTTCACGGGTGCCCACGAGGATGCCCGCCGCGAGCCCCGCCTCGGGCTCTGGCAGCGCGTGCGTCAGCGCGTCGGCGGCGGCGGCCCGAAGGCTCGACAGCGGATCGGTCCGGTCCGCGCCGGGCACGCGCTCGAGCGATCGCGCACGGAGCGTGCCCACGACCCCGATCCGCCGGAGGTACGTGCCGTAGTCGTCCGCCGGCGGCGGCTCGATCGTGCCGCTCACCCGGATCGCCTGGCCGGGTCGGACCTCCGGATAGGCCGGCAGGGTCGCCGCCAGGCGCGTGGCGGACCGGCCGGGCCCGACCACCAGTGTCGCGGACTGCTGGCCCGCGCGTGGCGACCCGACAGCATCGACGATCGCCGCCCACGGGCCCGCGCCGTCAGGCAACGGCAGGGCGCCGGCGGACGGGGCGGCAATCTGTCCGACGATCATCCTGATCCCGATCGCGGCCATGCCGAGCAGCACCGCGGCGAGGGCGCCCCGGCGGGCGGGTCGCGCGGCCAGGACCGGGCCCACGATCGCGATGAGGCCGGCAATGCCGACGAGGATCGGGGCGAGCTCCGGCGGTGCTGCCGCCAGTGCCGGCATGGCCAGTGCGCCGATCGCGGCACCGATCGCGATCCAGCCGCTTCGGGGCATGGCTCAGCCCGCGGTCACGAGCGCTCGGAGCTTGTCGAACGTGGCCTGGCCGACGACCTTCCGGGTCAGCAGGTCATCGACGCTCGCGAACGGCTTCTCCTCGCGCGCGGCGATGATCTTCGCGGCCGTGGCCGGTCCGATCCCGGGCAGCTCGTCGAGCTCGGCGGCGGTCGCGTGGTTGACGTCGACGAGGGTCGTGGCCCCTCGTCTGCCGCTCGCGCCACCGGTCGAGCCACCGTTGCCGGGTGGTCGTGGTGACGTGGCCGCGACGTCGTCGCGCGACGGGACCCGCACCCGATCCCCGTCCTTGAGCGGCGCGGCCAGATTGAGCGCGGCCGACGCCGCGGTCGCGTCCACGCGCGGACCGAACCCGCCGGCGGCCTCGATCGCATCGACGATCCGACTTCCTGCTGCCAGCCGGTACACGCCCGGCCGGCGGACGGCGCCGCCGACGTCGACGACGAGCACGGTTCCGCCCGACGCCGCGGCCCCGATGAGATCGCTGCCTGGCGCGAATGACGGCCCGGCCGCGGCGCCGGAGCCGCCACTCGCAAGGACGAACGTGGCAACGACCGCGACCGCCACGATCGCGAGCCCCAGGCCGAGCACGATCGGCCCGGGCCGCTCGCTCCGCCGCGTCCCCGCCGCGTCGTGGGCGATCGAGCCCGCGACGACCGACGGCCCATCGCCCGCGTTGGCTGGTGGCGCCTCGAGGGCGCGCCACGGCGTCGCCATCCGATCCATCGGCATCGCTCCACGGCGGGTGGTCGCGGGGCGGGGGAATCGAAACGTCCGGACCGCGTCGGGGGCACTTCCGATGCGGGCCGGACGTCGTGACGAACGCTAGCCGTGGCGCGTTAGCTGCGACTTATCAGCAGGCGGGACTGGACATCTCCTCGTGCCGATCCACGACCGCGCTGTCGTCGAGGCGGCGCGCGACGTCGGCGGCGCGTCGGCTCAGGCCGACAGCGACCTGGGCGGCCACTCGTCGGGCCACCCACGGACGCTGGAGTCGGGCATCGCGCGCTAGGTGCGCCAGGCGATCGGCCGCTGCGTCGGCCTCGCGCTGCGCCATGAGGTCGCGCGCCGCGAGGTAGTAGGTCTGCCACATGTGGGGGTCTCCAGATCGTTCGGTCAGCGATTGTGGTCGTCGTTGATGCTCGGCCGCGAGTCGTGTCCCCACGCGACCACGGCGGCGTTCAGGACCAGCAGGATCATCAGGACGCCGATGAGAGCGGTGAGGCCGTCCATCGTTCGATCTCCCGTCGCTGTAACCTGTGTTTGAGTCTTTATCGGTTACTCGGTCAATGTACCTGCTTGCGCGTAACCTGTCAAGTCGCGTACAGTGGTTATGCCATGACGCACCCACCGGCCACCCACCCCGCCAATCATCGACATCCGGTCGGCCTCGAGACGGCCGTCGCATTCATCAACACGCTCGAGCTCGAGCACGGGCTCCCGCTCGAGCACCTGACGACCCTGGACGCCGCGATCGACTGGTTTGGCGATCAGGGACTGTTCCATGGCGACCGGGCATCGTGGCCGCACACGGCGAGCGATCCCGCCGATGCCGCCCGTGCCCTCGACCGGATCCGCGCCGCCCGCGCCGCGATGCGTTCCCTGGCCGACGCGATCGCCGACGACAGGACTGTCCCGGCCGGCTCGCTGGACGTCATCAACCGGCTGCTGCGACGACGCGAGGTCATCGAGCTCGTTCCCTCGGCGGACGGCTGCGCGGTCGGCCACCGGCACGTCGGCGATGCGCTCGACGACGCGCTGGCGCGCATGGCCGAGCGGCTCGTCGACGTGGTCGCCGGCGGCCACGAGGACCGGCTCCGGATCTGCGCCAACGCGACCTGTCGGTGGGTGTTCTACGACACCTCTCGCACCGGCAGACGACGGTGGTGCGACATGGCGACGTGCGGCAACCGGGCCAAGGCCGCCCGGCACCGCGCCCGACTCCGAACCGAGGACAGCCTGCCTCCGGTCACCTGACCAGGGGCGCGCCGCTTCGCCGATCAGCCGAGGCGGGGTACCCGCAGGACGATGTTGACCAGCCGGCCACCGGGTGCGTGGATGATCCGGGCGGGCTCCCGACCGTCGAGTGCGGCGCGGACCCGATCACGGGCCAGCACGACCTGCTCGAGCTCGATCTCGCTGATCCCGACCGGGACCGTCACCCGATCCCGGAGCTTGCCGTTGACCTGCACCGGCACCTCGCGGGTCTCGTCGACGATCGCCGACGGATCGACCTCCGGCCAGAACTCCAGATGGATCGACCGCCACGGCTCGCCGGCCGCGGCGACTCGGCGGCTCCACAGCTCCTCGGTGATGTGCGGCGCGGCGGGAGCGAGCATGAGCAGGAGCAGGCGGACGGCCTCGTCCCAGTCCGCTCCGGCGGCGACCACGGTGCCGCGATACCGGACCAGGACATTGGTCAGCTCCATCAGCTTGGCGACCATCGTGTTGAACCGGAATGCCTCGTAGTCACCGGTCACGCCGCGCAGGGTCCGGTGGGCGGCCATCTTGATCGCGTGCCCGGCATCGGCAGCGTCCTCGCCGTCGGGCAGCGAGCCGGACGTCGGATCACCCGGCTCGGTGCCCGTCGGATCGAGGACCAGGGTCCAGATCCGGCGCAGGAACCGATGCACGCCGTCGATCCCGGTCGGCGACCACGGGCCGCCCTGGTCCCACGGGCCCATGAACATGAGGAACAGCCGGATGGAGTCCGCGCCGTAGCGAGCGACGAGCGCGTCGGGGTCCTGGACGTTGCCCCGCGACTTCGACATCCGCTCCCCGTCGGCGCCCAGGATCTGGCCCTGGTTGAACAGCCGCAGGAACGGCTCGCGTTCGTGGACGAGGCCCAGGTCGGCCAGCGCCTTGGTGAAGAAGCGCGAGTAGAGCAGGTGCATGACCGCATGCTCGGCGCCGCCCGTGTACTGGTCGACCGGACACCATGACTCGACCATCGAGGCGTCGAATGGCGCGTCGTCCATGTGCGGCGACAGGTAGCGATACCAGTACCACGACGAGTCGATGAACGTGTCCATCGTGTCTGTCTCGCGCTTTGCGGGACCGTCGCAGCGTGGGCACGTCGTGTTGACGAAGGCCTCGTCGAGGGTCAGCGGATTGACTCCGTGGCCGTGGTAGTCGACGGTCTCGGGCAGCAGGACCGGGAGCTGGTCGTCGGGCAGGGGAACGATGCCGTCGTTCGGGCAGTACACGACCGGGATCGGCGTGCCCCAGTAGCGCTGGCGGCTCATCAACCAGTCTCGCTGGCGGTAGATGACCGCGAACCGGCCGGCGCCGCGGGCCTCCAGGTCGCGCACGATCTCGTGCCATGCGTCCGCGGCGCGGCGTCCGTCGTACGGGCCGGAGTTGACCATGCGCTCGCCGGCGGAGTGGGCGACGTAGGCCGTCCCCAGGTCGAGCTCCGGGTCGGATCCCTCGGGCACGATGACCTGCCGGATCGGCAGGCCGTGGGTCTTCGCGAACTCGAAGTCGCGCTCGTCGTGCGCCGGCACGGCCATGATCGCGCCGGTGCCGTACGTGGCCAGCACGTAGTCGGCGATCCAGATCGGGATTCGCTCGCCGTTGACCGGGTTGATCGCGTCGGCGCCCAGGGCGACGCCGGTCTTGGGCCGATCGGTCGACAGCCGATCGATCTCGGTCGCCCGTCCGGCCTGCTCGACGTACGTCGCGACCTCGGCCGCCCGATCCGGCGCGGTCAGCTGCGCGACAAGAGGGTGCTCGGGCGCGAGGACCATGAACGTGGCCCCGTACAGCGTGTCCGGGCGGGTGGTGAACACGCGCAGCTCCTCGCCGCCCGCGTCATGATCCGACGGGGCGATCCGGAACACGATCTCGGCACCCGACGATTCGCCGATCCAGTTGGTCTGGGCGATCTTGATCGGCTCCGGCCAGTCGATGCCCTCGAAATCGAGCAGCTCGCGGCTGTAGTTCGTGATCCGCAGATACCACTGCTCGAGCTCGCGCTTCTCGACCCGCGCCCCGCAGCGCCAGCAGTGCCGGTCCGCGCCCTCGACCTGCTCGCGGGCCAGGGTGCCGTCGTTCGGGCACCAGTCGACCGGCGACTTCTGGCGGTAGGCGAGACCAGCCTCCAGGAAGCGCAGGAACAGCCACTGGTTCCAGCGGTAGAACTCGGGATCGCAGGTCACGACCTCGGAGTCCCAGTCGAACATCGTCCCCATCGACCGGAGCTGGCGGCGCTCGTGCTCGATGTTGCGCATCGTCCACTCGCGCGGGTTGACGTTGTTCTTGATGGCGGCGTTCTCGGCCGGCAGCCCGAACGCGTCGAACCCGATCGGCATGAAGACGTTGTCGCCGCGCATCCGGTGGAAGCGCCCGATCGCGTCGGTCGGCGTCTTCACGTACCAATGGCCGATGTGGAGATCGCCCGACGGATAGGCGTACATCGTCAGCAGGTAGAAGCGCGACCTCGATCCGTCCTCGAGGTTCGTCCGGTACAGGCCGAGCTCCGCCCAGCGCTCCTGCCAGCGCGGCTCGATCGCCGTCGGCTCGTAGCGCTCGATGCGCCCTCGGGCGCGCGGCGTGTCGCTCGTCTCGGTCACCTGTCCCGTCCCATCCTCGTGTGCGTCCGGCGGGATCCGCGCCGGAAACCATCGACCCCCCGCCGAACCGGCAGGGGGTCGTTTCGTGGTCGGCGATTCAGCGGGGTGGTGGAGCTAAGGGGATTCGAACCCCTGACCTTCTGAATGCCATTCAGACGCTCTCCCAGCTGAGCTATAGCCCCACGCCGGAGCGCGCAGTATACCAAGCGACCCGTCCGCCCTAGCGTCCCGCGAGTGCGGCCTCCAGCTTGTCGATCTTGTCCAGCATCGTGTTCAGCGCGTCATCCTGCGCCTTCAGGTGAGCCTGGATCTGCTCGGCCTCGTGGAACGTGGCGTCCGCGTCCTGGTAGGTCATGTCGGCCCGCTTGTCCGACGCCCGGCTCAGGATGTTCTGGCCGACCATGATCACCGACAGCATCACGAGCTGGATGAACGTCTGGCTCAGCCATTGGATGAGCGCGAGCAGTCCGCCCTGGAGCGCCTGCGGCAGGGCCACGAGGGCCAGCACCGCGAACGCGTAGGCGCACCACATCGTGCCGACCGCCGTGGTCAGGACGAGCGCCACCCGGCCGTTGATGCCGACGTGCTCGTCGGTGGTCTTCGGCGGCGCCTTCCGCCGGTGCGCGGCGATGTGCGGGCTTGGAACGTGCTGGAAGTCGATCCGCGTGGCCACGAGTGCCTCCATCGATCCGGGGCAGGTCGTGGCGCATCGTAGAGCCGCCCGTCGGTCGTTATGGCACCATCGGCGCCGATGACCGTCGCGCGCCAGACCCCACGCCCGACCGGCAGCGCGGCCAGCCCCTCCGATCCGGGAGCCGTCAGCGAGGCGCGCGAGGTCGCGCTCGCGGGTGGCGTGCTCGCCTACCTCGTCCGCCGCAGCCCACGGGCCCGCCGGCTCCGGGTCACGCTCGATCCGCGGCGGGGCGTGATCGTGACCGTGCCCGGTTCGGCCCGGCGCGGCTGGTCTCGACCGGAGCCCGCGATCGAGGCGTTCCTGGCCGCCCGCGAGCGCTGGATCCGCCGCCATCTCGATCGCTACGCGCACGAGCTGGCCGAGCTCGCCGCTCGTGGCGGCGTCACGGATGGCGCGAGCATCCGGTTCCGGGGCGACCTACACCGGCTTCGGATCCTGGCCGACCCTCAGGCCGGCGCTGCCCGAACGACGATGACGCGGGTCGGCGGCCCCGAGGGCGACGAGCTGATCGTCCGGCTCGGGACCGGCGAGCGGCGACCGATCGAGACGATCCTGCGGGACGCGCTCGTGGCCCGCGCCCGGATGGCCATCCAGCGCGAGATCGAGCGTCACGCGAGCGCCCTCGACGTCCGCCCGGTCGGCGTCGGCATCCGCGATCCGAGGACGCGCTGGGGGAGCGCGTCGCGGGCGGGTCGGCTGTCGTTCTCGTGGCGGCTCGTGCTGGCGCCACCCGAGGCACTCGAGACGGTCGTCGTCCACGAGCTCGCCCACCTGCGCGTGTTCGGCCACGGGCCGCGCTTCTGGTCCGTCGTGGCATCGCGTCGCCCCGATCACGCGACCTGGCGGCGCTGGCTGCGCGACCACTCGGTCGAGCTCCACGGAGCCCTGGAGGCGTGACCTTGCGGACCGCGGGCCGCGTGGCCTGGATCCACGTCGCGCCGGTCAAGGGCATGGCCCTGGTCGCGCTCGATACGGCAGACCTGACCGCGACCGGGATCGAGGTCGATCGCCGGTTCTGCGTGCTCGACCCGGCCGGCCGGATCCAGAATGGCAAGGTCGCGGGTCCGCTCGTCCGGATCGCGCCCGACTACGATGCCGGCGCCGGAACGCTCGCCCTGCGCTTCCCGGACGGGACGGTCGTCCGCGCCCCGGTGGAAGTCGGGGAGCCAGTCCTCGCGACGTTCAGCGGCCGGCCGCGGGATGCTCGCGTGGTGCGCGGCCCGTGGGCCGAGGCCGTATCGGATTGGGCGGGCCGGCCGTTCCGGATCGCCCGCTTCGACGGCCACGGGCGAGGCGTCGACCGGGGTGCGGACGGCGGTGCGACCACGCTCGTCTCGACGGCCGCGTTGGCGACGATGGCGGACTGGGCGGGCGTCGATCGGCCGCTCGACGGCCGGCGCTTCCGGATGACCTTCGGGATCGACGGACTCGTCGCGTTCGCGGAGGAGGGCTGGCTCGGACGGACGGTGCGGGTCGGGAGCGCGCTCGTCCGCCCGCTCGGCAACGTCGGCCGCTGCGCGGTCACGACCCAGGACCCCGACCGGGGCGTGCCGACGCTCGACACGTTGCGCCTGCTGGCCGACCACCGGCGCGACGTCCTGACGACGGAGGCGCTGCCGTTCGGGGTCTGGGCAGAGGTCCTCGAACCCGGGCGCGTCGCGCTCGGTGAGACGGTGGGTCCCGCGGAATGAGCTTGGTGGGCCGGGGCAGAATCGAACTGCCACAGTCGAAGACGAGGGTTTTACAGACCCTTGGGCTCACCACCTGCCCGACCGACCCACGACCGCGACACGCGCCGAAACCGGATCGGGCGCCACGGCCGGCATAGGGTAGCAGAGCCCGGCTCGGCCGAGCGTCATGCTCTCCCCACGACGGTGACAGGCTGGGTCGGCGACGCCCGAACCCGCCCGAATCGCGCCGAGGTCAGCGCGATTCGCCGGCCTCGCGTCGGGTGTCGTCGTCGGCCGGCGGGCCGTCGCGATGGCCCTCGGGCTCGGCCGGATCGATCCCGGGCGGCAGCTTCCCGGCCTCGCTCCCGTAGGCCGCGATCCGCTCTGCGCCCGGCCGGATGCCGCCCGGGATCGTGTCCGCCTCGCGCTCCGGCTCGTCGCCGATGTAGGCTCCCGGGTCGGCCGGATGCGCCATCGGATCGCGACCCCGAGTAGGTGTCGGGTCGCTCATCGTCGCACCTCCTGCGCGTGGATCTCGCCCGGCCAGGCGCCGGTCGGGGCGTCGTGTGCCTCGACGAGCTCCTCGAACCGGAGGATGCCGTCAGTGGCGAGCCGGTGCGCCGCTTGAGGCTCGGGCAGTGGCGGCGGGCCAAGCGATGGTGGAGATGAGGGGACTCGAACCCCTGACCCCCGCGATGCGAACGCGGTGCTCTCCCAGCTGAGCTACATCCCCACGAGAGCGCGATCGAGGCGGGCCCGACCGGCCGAGAGTGTAGCACGGAGGCTCCCGCATCCGACCGTACCCCATTGACCATATCGAACGAATGTTCGATACTTTCGATCCCATGGCCAGCCCCTCCGCGGACGTGACGGCCGCTCTCGCGACACTCCGGTCGCGCTGGGGCGCGGCAGCTCCGCGACGGGCCGCGGACCGGTCCGTGGCCGGGCCCGACGATCCCCCGGCAGTGGTGGGCGCACTGGCCACGATGCCGCTCCCGGCGGAGTCGGACGATCCCGTCGCCGAACGATCACTCGTCCCGGGCCCGGGCCTCGGGCGGGTCGTGTCGACCGGCTTCCCGGCCCTCGACGCCATCCTCGGGCCGGGTGGCGTGCCGCGCACGGCCGCGCTCGCGATCCGGGGCAGCGGCACGTCCGGCGCCACCACGCTCGCGCTCCGGCTCGTGGCCGAGGCGCAGGCGGCCGGCTCGATCGTGGCCTGGCTCGACGCTGGCCGGAGCCTGGATCCGGTGGAGGCCGTCGCTCGCGGGGTCCGGTTGGAGTGGCTCGTCTCGCTCGTGCCGGCCGACCTCGACGAGGGCCTGGCGATGGCCGGCGCGCTGCTCGCGGCACGGGCGGTCGACGTGCTCGTCCTCGACCTGCCGACCGATCGGACCGTCGAGGCCCGGATCGTTGAGGCCGGGACGGCGAGGCACCGACCTGCCGGCA
>OEKD01000257.1_pt11 | contig 12369 bp, 9 predicted proteins | sample 1487541 | NCBI WGS metagenome assembly OEKD01 (sample SAMEA104379579, study PRJEB20068) | metagenome | biome: 1000743; feature: 77; material: 1998 | place: USA | collected 2012 | depth 25 m | reverse complement strand
CGACGCGGGCGAACCGGCAGGCGCTCGGCGACCGCCGGCGGTAGGGCATCGATGATCTGCGAGCGGGTCGGCATCCGGTCCGGCAGCCGATCGACGATCTCGGCCCGCGTCGGCAGGCGATCGGGCGTCCGCTCCGCGACGCCGCGGGCGATCTCCTTCATCGCGGCCAGGTTGACGTCCGGCAGCACGACGTCGGCCTGGACCCGCTCGGGCAGATGCTCGACCGTGTCGCGCAGGCCTTCGGGAAGGGCGTCCGGCAGGTGCACGGCAGGCCGGCGCAGATCGATCTTGAGCTGTGGCATAGCTGCTCCTCCGGCCACCCGACGGGCGGCGAACTCAGCCGGTCCGTTCGGGCGCCGGCCAACGCAGCGTGCCCGGCCCAGGGTCGCGGGCGGCACGGCGAGCCCCGGCACGCCCTTGCACCGGCATAACGAAGCCGCCACGATCTTCGGTGCGCGGCGCTCGACCGCGGCGACCCGAGGAGCGCACCCTGACCCCGGTCCGGCGCCTCGCCGACTTCTACCTGCTGCAGCTGCGCCTGCTCTGGACGTGGCGACGCGGCCGGCGCGACCTCGTCGTCCGAGGCGTCGTGTCGTTCCTGTTCGCGTTCGTGTCGCTCGGGATCACGATCGTGGTCCTGCCCGGCATCCACGTGCGGAACGTGTTGACCGTCGGCGAGGCCGTGGTCGTGTTCGCGATCCTCAACGCCCTGGTCCGGCCGGTGCTGCTGGCGATCCTGCTCCCGCTGTCGATCGTCGCCGTCGGGATTGCCTCCCTCGTGTTCCAGGCCGGCGTGCTCCTGGTCCTTGCCCCGCTCGTGCCCGGCCTCCAAGTCGACAACGTCGAGTCCGGGATCGCCGGCGCGTGGCTGTTCGCGATCGTCGGCACGACCCTCGCCGCCGTCTTCGCGACCGACCAGGGCGAGTCGTACTACGGCACGCTGGTCCGCCAGCTCGTCGCACGGCGCCGACACGTGACCCGGTCGGCATGGCCGGGACTGGTCGTCGTGCAGGTCGACGGCCTCGCCCATCCGGTCCTCCAGCACCAGGTCCGGGCCGGTCGGTTGCCGGTCATCTCGCGCTGGCTGCGAGCCGGGACCCACCGGCTGGCCCGCTGGGACGTGCTGCTGCCCAGCCAGACATCGGCCAGCCAGGGCGGCATCCTGTTCGGCACGAACGACGGTATCCCCGCGTTCCGCTGGTACGAGAAGTCGACCGGCCGGCTGATCGTCTCGAACCGCCCTGATGACGCCCACGAGATCGAGCGGCGGCTGACGGCCGCCGGTCAGCCCCTCCTGGCAGACGGCGGCGCGAGCATCGGCAACCTGCTCTCGGGTGGCGCGACGTGGAGTCTCCTGACGATGTCCACCCTGCGCGACAGGCACCGCGGGCTCGGGCCGGGCAGCAGCCTGTACTTCTTCTTCCTGAGCCCGTACGGCTACCTGCACGCGCTGCTCCTGTCCGTCGGTGAGATCGTCCGGGAGCTGTACCAGGCCCGCAACCAGCGCCTGGCCGGGGTCGAGCCGCGTGGCAACCGCGGCTTCCCGTACCCGGTCGCGCGAGCCGTCACGACGGTCGCACTGCACGATCTGTCGACGTCGCTCGTGATCGAGCAGATGTATCGCGGCACACCGGTCATCTACGTCGACTTCACCGACTACGACGAAGTCGCCCATCACAGCGGCCCGGAGCGCGCCGAGGCCCTCGACGCCGCGGACGGGGTGGATGCCGCACTCGGCACGCTCGAGCGCGCTGCCCGCGACGCGCCCCGGCCGTACCGGTTCATCGTCCTGTCGGATCACGGCCAGAGCCTGGGCGCGACGTTCCGGCAGCGCTTCGGCGACGGCCTCGAGGAGGTGATCCGGGCCCTCATGGGCGGCCCGGCTGCGATCCACGCGGCCACGACCCGGGTCGAGGAGTGGGGACCGATCAACACGTTCCTGACCGAGATGACTCGGGCCGGCGGACTGACTGGTCGCGCGAGCCGGGTCGCCTTCCGACGACGGACCCGGGACGGCTTGGTGACCCTCGGCTCCGGCCGCCCGTCGCGTGAGCCGGGGCGCCAGCCGGAGCCGCGGGAGGCGCCCGAGGTGGTGGTCGCGGCATCGGGCAATCTCGCGAACGTGTACTTCACCGCGATCCCGACGCGGGCGACGCTCGAGGAACTCGCGAATCGCTATCCGGGCCTTGTCGACGCGCTGGCCAACCATCCCGGGATCGGCTTCGTGCTCGTTCGGTCGGCCGGCCACGGACCACTCGTCGTCGGGCGCGACGGGGTCCGGCACCTGGCCGACGGCTCGGTCAGCGGCACCGATCCGCTGGTTGCCTTCGGTCCGCTGGCCGAGGAATCGGTCCGCCGGCTGGACTCGATGGACGCGTGCGGCGACCTCGCGGTGATCAGCATGTACGACCCCGACACCGACGAGGTGGCCGCATTCGAGGAGCTGATCGGGTCGCACGGCGGACTCGGCGGGATGCAGACCGCGGCATTCGTCATCCATCCCGCGGACCTCACGGTTCCTGCGCCGCTCGTCGGAGCACCGGCGTTGGGGGCACAGCTGCGGCAGTGGATCGTCGATGCCGAGTTGCTCGGCAATGCGAGCCCGGCGGACGTCGCCGTCGAACCGGTCCCTGCCTGAGCGGGAGCGTCCACGCGAGTTGGTGCCACGTCCTGGCATGGCGGCTCGATACGATCGGCTTCGTGAGCAGCCCGAATCGCGCGATCGACCTGGCCGTCGCACGCCGCTTCCTCGCGATCCGGCACTTCCTCGCCCCGCCGCGCTCGCTGCCGGCCGGTCGGGCCAGCGTGATGACGGTGTTCGACCGCCTCGGCTCGATCCAGTTCGATCCGATCGACGTCGCCGGGCGGAACCACGATCTCGTCCTCCTGGCGCGCGTCGCCGACTACCGGCGCACGATGACCGACGCGCTGCTGTACGAGGAGCGGGCCTTGTACGAGACGTACAACAAGGGCCTCTCGCTCGTGCCCACGGCCGAGCTGCCGTGGTATCGGCAGACCTGGGACCGCAACCGGGCTGTGCACGAGGAGGCCGCGTTCACCGAGCACGCTGAGCTCGTCAGCGAGCTGCTCGGGCGGATCCGGGATCAGGGCCCGATGTCCGCGACCGACGTGGAGCCCCGGGCGACGATCGACTGGTGGTGGCGACCGACCAACCAGGTCCGGGCGCTGCTCGAGGCGCTCGCGCACGCCGGCATCCTCGGTCTCGCCCGGCGCGACGGCAACCGGCGCGTGTACGACCTCGTCGAGCGGTTGTTCCCGGCCCCGCTGCTCGCCCAGCGCCGCTCGCCCGACGAGCAGGGTCGCCACCGGATGCTGTCACGCTATCGGGCGCACGGGCTGCTCGGAAAGGGTGGGCAGGCCGAGCTGTGGCTCGGAACCGACCGGGCCGCGAGCGAACGGGCGGCACTTCGGGCCGCGCTCGTCGAGACGGGCGAGCTCCTGCCAATCTCAGTGGAGGGTGTGAAAGGCGAACGCTATGTGCCCGCGACGGACCTCGAGCTCCTGGAGCAGGCAGAGACCGAGGTCGCGGCCGGCATCGAGCCCGGCGGCGGTCCTGCCGGCGTCGCGTTCCTCGCTCCGCTCGACCCCTTTGTCTGGGATCGGGCCTTCCTGAAAGTGGCCTTCGGCTTCGACTACGTCTGGGAGGTGTACGTGCCGGCCCCGCGCCGGCGCTGGGGCTACTACGTGCTGCCGATCCTGTACGGCGACCGGCTGGTCGGCCGGATCGAGCCGCGGATGGACCGCCGGGCGGGTGTCCTGCGGGTCGCGGGCCTGTGGTGGGAGAACGGCTTCGAGCCGCTCGCCGACGATCGCTTTCCGGCCGCGCTCGCCGCCGCGATCGAGGCGCAGCGCACGTTCAACGGCGCGAGCCGGGTCACGCTCCCACGGACGGCCCGTCACCGAGCGATCACTCGCGCTGTCCGCGAGCAGCTGGCGAGCGGCGCTGGGACCCCGCCCCTCGACCGAACCGCCTGATCGGCCGAGGGCCGCTCCTCGCCTAGTTGTGGACCGCGACGACGCGCGACCAGGTGCCGGCGTGGCCGGTCCGGTCGAACGCCCGCACGCGGAACGAATAGAGGTAATGGACGCGCAGGTAGCGCTTCACGGAGCGCGCCGTCGTCCGCGCAATGGTCACCCAGGCGCCTCGGCCGACGCGCCGCTGGACCTGGTAGTACGCGACGCCGGCGGGCGCGCTCGTGGCGGACCAGCGCAGGTAGGCAACGCGTCGCCCGAGCGCCGTACGGAGGCTGAGCCCGGGCCGCGACGGCACGGGGACGAGGTTGGAGGCTGACACGGCGCCGCTCGTGACCGGCTCACGCACGAACAGTGCCGTCCACAGCTTCTTGCCCGTCGCGGGATCGACCGCCAGTCCGACGCCGAGGCTGTTGTACGAAGGGTCGGCCAGGATCGCGTAGTGGTCCGACGAGCCGAGCCAGCCCTGGTTCGCCGCACCGGCCGACGACGCCAGGGTGGGCCAGTTGTTCCAGGCGATGATCTCGCCGGCCGAGAGCCAGGCGATCCGCGCGGCGCTGATCATGTCGAACGCGGTCCGGCCATCGGGCTGGCGGTGGTCGAAGTAGCCCTTCGTCGCCATGTCGACCGACCGCGCTCGGGCGATCGTCATGAGCCGGCTGTCGACCCGGACGGCCGGGAGCTTATGGTCGGCTCGGTCCTGGTTGAGCGCGACGACCATCGCCGCCTCGGCCTGCCCGACGGTGAGATCCGGGACGGGCTGGGTCGTGGTCGCGGTCGCCGTCGTCGGCGCCGTCTCGGCAGCCACGAGGGCGGGCTCGGTGAGCGGGATGGCCAGCGCAACGGCAAGAGCGAGGAGGGCGGCGGGGCGCGAAGCGATCCGGGTCATGGCAGTCCACGTGCGGCGGGATGGCTTGGGCGTGTCACGTCCGGACGCGGGCGGGACCGTCGCTGACGCTACGGGCAGACCGCCGAGGCGACCATCGGACGGCGGTCATGGCGGGCGGTCGCCGGATGGTCCGGGCGGCCCCATAGCCCATTTCGGTGGGCAGCCGCACCGGACCCGGACGGACCGCACACCACCGGCTCGGGGAGCCTGACCGGCCCGCTGGGCGGCTCCTCGCCCGCTCGCGTCGTGTCGAGAGCACCTGTGGGACGATGGCATCCGAGCCTGCTCACATGCCCGAAGGAGGCGTCCCCGATGGCTGCCATTCGACGTGCCGACGCGACCTGGACCGGATCCCTGGCCGAAGGCGCCGGCACGGTTTCCGCATCGTCGAGCGCGGCGTTCAGCGACCTGCCCGTCAGCTGGGCGTCGCGCACCGAGGAGAGCAACGGTCAGACCAGCCCGGAGGAGCTCGTCGCCGCGGCCCATGCGGCGTGCTACTCGATGGCCTTCTCGGGCGGCCTCGCCAGGAACGGCACGCCGGCCGAGCGGCTCGATGTCAGCGCGACCGTCACCTTCGATCGGGTGGCCGACGCATGGACCGTTGCGTCCTCGGCGCTGACGGTCAGGGGGCGCGTGCCCGGAATCGACGGCGCGACGTTCGAGCGGCTGGCCGACGAGGCGCGCGACGGTTGCCCGATCTCACGCGCGCTCAAGGGCAACGTTGCCGTGTCGGTCGAAGCGACCCTGGTCAGCTGATCGCCGCGGGGTTGGTGGCGCCTCCGGATCGAATCAGCCGATCGTCAGGAGGCGGCGCGGGTTGTCCTCGGTGATCGTTCGAATGGTGGCCTCGTCGACGCCTCGAGCACGCAGGGTCGGCAGGAACGACTCGAGCAGGTAGACGTAGCCCTTGCCCTCGTACCGCTTGAGCTGCCCGTTGTGGCATACGTCCTGGCTCAACAGGAGCCGGTCGGCGTGCCCGCGCTCGAGCAGTTGCAGCAGCAACTCGACGATCCGTGCTTCGCCGTGGCGCTCCATCGGGGTGAAGCTCATGCCCAGGAAGTCGAACTCGACCGACGCGCCGCGCCGGATGATCTCGAGGTAGTAGGCGAGCGACGGGTTGGAGTCGGCATGACCGATGACGACCCGCGACAGGTCCGCGCCCTCGGACTCGAACACGTCCAGCTGTGCGAGCCCGACGTCGCTCATGATCGCGTGGGTCGTGATCGCGAGTCCCGTGCGCCGGCCGGCGCGCGCCGCCGCGCGGTGGACCCGCTCCTCGGCCGGGCTCAGCCAGGCCTTGTCGACTCCGATCTCGCCGATGATCCCGGGCCGGATGCCGCTCCCGCCCACCCCGTCGCTCGCCTCGCGGACGAGCTCGTCGGCGAGGTCGTCGACCGAGCGTCGATCGATCAGCGCCTCGGCCGGGTAGTACGAGCCGCGGTACCAGCCGCAGCCCATCACGAGGTGCAGCCCGGTCGTCGTCGACAGGCGTCGCAGCCGCTCGGGATCGCGCCCGACCCCGGGCAGCGTGAGGTCGGCCAGGCACGAGCCACCTGCGGTCAGCAGGAGGGCGAGCTCGGGCTCGATGAGCGACTCGTCGGCCGACAGCTCCCAGTAGTCCCACCGATCCGGGACGTGCCACAGGGTGATCGCGGTGTGCTCGTGGGGCAGGGTGAACCCGATCTCGGCCGGGTCCACCGGCCCGCGGACGGTCTGGACGTGTGGCATGGCCGAAGCGTACGTCGCGGTCCGGATCGCGGGTACAGTCTCCCTGTCGCCGCCGCCTGCCCGGCGTCATGCTCGAGGGGATCCGATCGATGTTCCGTCGCTGGGGCGCCGTTGTCTATCGCTTCCGCCGCCCGGTCGCGGTGCTCGCGGTCCTGCTCGCGCTGGCGTCGGTGCCGCTCGCCTCCGGCGCCTCGAGCGCGCTCAGCTCGGGCGGCTGGCTGGACAGGGACTCGGACGCCGCGAAGGTCGCCGACCGACTCGCCAGCCAGTACTCGGTCGGGCGGAGCAGCCTCATCGTGCTGTACCGGGCGCCGGGCGGGACGGACACGGCCAGTGCCGCCTACCAGGCCCAGGTCACCGCCGGCCTGGCGGCCCTCACCGGCGACCCGCGCGTGGCTGGGATCGTCGGCTACGGCACGACCGGCGACCCGCGCTTCGTCTCGACCGACCACGACGCGACGTACGCGGTCGTCGAGCTGACCCTGACCGACGAGGAGTCAGTCGGGGCGCTCGACCAGCTCCGGGCCAAGATCGCCGGCCCGATCGGCAGCACGATCCAGCTGACCGGCTACGCACCGATCACGAAGGACTCGGCGGCCCAGTCGGAGAAGGACCTCCAGCGCGCCGAGACGATCTCGCTGCCGATCGCGCTGCTCATCCTGCTCGCCGTGTTCGCGTCGCTCGTGGCCGCCGGTATGCCGCTCCTCGTGGCCGGGCTCGCGATCCCGACCGCGCTCGGGGCGATCGACGCGGCCGCCCACTACACGGAGATGAGCATCTTCGTGCAGAGCATCGCCACGATGCTCGGGCTGGCGCTCGCGATCGACTACTCGCTGTTCATGGTCAGCCGATTCCGCGAGGAGCTGGGGCGCGGCCGGTCGGTCGAGCAGGCCGTCGAGCGGACGGTCGCGACGTCCGGCAAGGCGGTCCTGTTCTCGGGCACGGCGGTCGGCATCGGGCTCGGCGGCCTGCTCCTGCTCAAGGCACCGGCACTCGCCTCGATGGGGCTCGGTGGGGCGTTGGTCGTGTTCTTCTCGGTCGTCTACGCGCTCACCTTCCTGCCGGCCGTGCTGGGCATGCTCGGGCCGCGGGTCAACGCGCTGAGCCTGGGCGGCCTGATCGCCCGCCTGCGCGGCGGTCGCCCATTGGCCCGGACCCATCGCTGGGAGCGTGTCGCGCACGCGGTGATGCGTCACCCGATCGCGGTCCTCATCCCGGTCCTGGCGTTGCTCATCGGTGTCGGCTTCCCGGCCCTGTCGATCGAGCAGGGAGTGCCCGGCGCGTCGATCTACCCGCCCGGCCTCGAGAGCCGCGACGCGTACGTCGCGCTGCAGACCGAGTTCCCGGCCGGCGAGACGTCGCCGGTCGTGGTCCTGGCCGACGTGCAGGGCGACCCATTCGGCCCGGCCAACGTCCAGGCCCTGACCGCATATGCCACGAAGCTCGCCGCGGTGCCCGGCATCGACCACGTCGAGAGCCCGTTCAGCAACCTGCGCGACCCGGGCACGGGTCAGCTCCTGACGCCCGAGCAGATCGGCCGGATGTGGCAGCTCCGTTCGAACCCCTCGCTGCGCCCGGCAGCGCTCGACGCGCTCGCGGCGGCCTACGTCCGCGGCTCGACCGTGCGGTTCGATGCCGTCAGCCGGCTCGACCCGGCCCTCCCGGCGGCAACGGCGATGATCCCCACCATCCGGGCCCTCGATGCCGACTCGGGCATTCGGACCGAGGTCGGCGGTTCGGCCGCCCTGGGCTACGACTTCCTGGCCGCGCTCGAGAGCCGGCTGCCGCTCGTCGTCGGCCTGGTGATGGTCGCGATGTTGGTGATCCTGTTCCTGCTGTTCGGGTCGGTCGTGCTGCCGATCAAGGCCGTGCTCATGACCCTGCTCTCGATCAGCGCCTCGTTCGGGGCGCTCGTGTGGATCTTCCAGGACGGCAACCTGCACGACGTGCTCCACTTCACGCCGCTCGGGTACACGATCGCAGGCAACCCGATCATCATGTTCTGCGTCCTGTTCGGGCTGTCGATGGACTACGAGGTCCTGCTCCTGTCACGGATCCAGGAGGCGTGGCGACGGACCGGCGACAACACGACCGCCGTCGCCGAGGGCCTCGCTCGCACGGCCGGGGTGATCACCGGGGCCGCGCTGATCATGGTCACCGTGTTCGCGGCCTTCGCGCTCGCCGACACGATCACGATCAAGAGCATCGGCGTGGGCATGGCGATCGCGGTCGCAGTCGACGCGACGATCATCCGGGTCCTGCTGGTGCCGGCCACGATGCGCCTGCTCGGACGCTGGAACTGGTACGCACCGGGCGTCCTCGGACGACTGGCCGATCGACTCGGCTTCAGTCACGTCGAGGACGACGAGACGGACGGCAGCCAACGTGCCCCGGTGGATCGTCACGCCCTGCCGGACCCCGCCGCGGGCGGCTGAACGCTCGGACCGCGTCGGGGACGGACCGCGCACGCCGACCACCCGTCCGCGCCAGGCGGCCGTCACCCGGAGGCAGGGCGGCGACCGGCGACGAATGGCGCGTAGCATCCGCCCGAGAGGAGGCGAGATGGACGACGACGGATCGATCACCCGGCTCGGGTCGACCGACGACGCGGGCGCGCCGGCCGGTTCGGGCCCCGGGACCGGGGCGGGCTCCGAGAGCCGGAGCGGAGGCTGGCGTTCGGGGCACGGCTCGTTTGGCGGCGGCCCATTCGGGAATGGTCCGACGGTGCGCTACTGGCGCTGGGGTGCCGACGAAACGCGCCGACCCGGCCTGCCCTGGATCGGCATCTTCCTCGTCGTGTTCGGTGGTCTGCTGATCGTCGAGCAGGCGCTGCCGGCCTATCGACGCCTGGGCGACGTGATCGTATTGGCGGCCGGGATCGCCTCGCTCGTCGCGTGGGCCATCAGCCGCGCGACGCTGATGCTCTACGCCGGCGCCTTCCTCACCGCGCTCGCCCTGCCCGGCACCCTCGAGGGCCTCGGGCTGGTCCTCGGCCCGGGCTGGGGCACGCTGTTCTTCGGCGCCGCGTTCGGCCTCGTGGCGCTCGTGCGCTGGCAGCGCGGGGGCGGCATCGGCTGGCAGGCATGGTATGGCGCGATCCTCGCCCTGATCGGCGGGTCCCAGGTGGCCGAGCCGTCGATTGCGAGCGTTGCCTTCCCGCTCCTGATCGTTGCGGTCGGCCTGGCGCTCCTCCTCCGCGGCCGCTGAGCCGCGGCCGGGCCTTCCCGCTGAGCCATGGCCGCGGCCGCCGCGCCGAGGCCCGGCGCCGAGCGACTCAGGACCGGTCAGCCGAGGGCGTCCCCGAGCGCCGCGTCGAGCGCTTCGGCCAGTCCGTCCGCGATCCGCACGAGCTCGTCGTCGGTGATCACGAACGGCGGCCCGAGGAGGATCTGGTCGCCGTTCACACCATCCGCGTTGCCGGTTCCCGAGTACAGCAGCAGCCCCCGCTCGCGGGCCGCAGCCAGCACGGACTCCGCGAGCCGCGTCGCGCGCGAGAACGGCTCCCGCGTCTCGCGGTCGGCGACGAGCTCCAGGCCCTGCATCAGGCCCCGGCCTCGGATCTGGCCCACGTTCGGATGGCCGCCCAGTCGGGCGTCGAGCAGCTCCCGCAGCCGGGCGCCGCGGGCCGCGGCCGCGGCGACCAGGTCCTCGGCCTCGAGGATTCGCAGCACCTCGCCGGCCACCGCCGCCCCGACGACGTGATGGCTGTACGTGAAGCCGTGGACGAATCTGCCCGCGGCCAGCGCCGCGGCAACCTCGCCCGACGCCGCGGCGAACCCGAACGGCCAATATCCGGACGTGGCGCCCTTCGCCGCGACCAGGATGTCCGGGCGTACGCCCCAGTGATCCATCGCAAACCAGCGTCCGGTGCGCCCGAAGCCGGTCATGACCTCGTCGGCCACGAGCAGCACGCCATGGCGCCGGCAGACGTCCGCGATCGCCGGCCAGTAGCCGTCGGGGGGCTCCGCGGCAGCCAGCGTTGCGCCGACGATCGGCTCGGCGACGAACGCGGCAACCGTGCCCGGATCGGCCTGTTCGATCGCGCCCTCGAGCTCGAGTGCCAGCTCCTCGGCCGTGGCCAGCGCGTTCGCCCCCGGGTCACCGGCCCGGTACGGGTACGCCGCGCTGACATGGCGGAAGCGGCCGAGCCAGCCCTCGTACGGGCGACGGAGCGGACGCCGCCCGGACAGGTCGAGCGCGCCGAGCGTGTTGCCGTGGTAGCTGCCCCAGCGGGCGATCACGATCCAGCGCTCGGTCTCACCCCGGGCGAGGTGATACGAGCGCGCGAGCTTGAGCGCGGTCTCGATCGCCTCGGAGCCGCCGCTGACCGGGTAGATCGACGGCTCGTCGAGCGGCAGGCGCGGCCCGATCGCCGCCGCGTAGTCCTCGACGGCGCGGGTCGTGAACGCGCTGCCGTGCGCGTAGGCGAGCGTTGCCGCCTGCTTGGCCATGACCGCCGCGATCGACTGCCGGCCATGCCCGACGTTGACCACGACCGCCCCGCCGGCTGCATCGAGGTAGGCACGTCCGTCCGCGTCCCAGATCGTCGAGCCCTCGGCGCGCACGGCGATCGGTGGCTCCGCGGCATGGCTCCGGCGGAGCACGCGTCCCGGGCCGGACGCCATCGCCCTGGTCGGGCTCATGCTCGGGCGACCGGAGGGATCACGCAAACGGCGTATGAGTTTCGGGCCATTCGGCACTGTGTCGCGGCGCGCCACGCGCTGGACGATGGAGTCCGACGGACGTCGGAGGGGACGCCCGACGTCCGTCCTTTCCGTTCGCCCACCGGCCGACTCAGTCGGAGCCCAGCCGGTGCTTCGCCACGTATGCCGCGGCCTGCGTTCGACGCTCGAGGTTGAGCTTCGACAGGATCGAGCTGACGTAGTTCTTGACCGTCTTGTCGGACAGGAACACGTCGGCCGCGATCTCCTTGTTGGTCTTGCCCTCGGCCACGAGCAGCAGGATCTTCTGCTCCTGGGAGGTCAGCGCGGCGAGATCGTCGGCCACGCCGCCGGTGGCCAGCCTGCGGACGCGCTCGAGGACCTTCTCGGTCACCGCCGGGTCGAGCAGCGACTCGCCGTGCCCGACGGCCTCCAGGGCCGCGACCAGGTCCCGCGCCCGGGTCTGCTTGAGCAGGTAGCCGCTGGCGCCCGCGACGATCGCCGACAGCACGGCCTCCTCGTCCGGGTACGAGGTCAGCATGAGCACCCGCGTCGCCGGTCGCTCGGCCCGGATCTCGCGACAGGCCTCGATCCCGGAGCCGTCCGGCAGGCGCACGTCCATGACCACGATATCGGGCTCGAACCGGCGGGCCTGCTCGATCGCTTCCGCGACGGTGCCGGCCTCGGCCACGACCTCGAACCCGTCGCGCCGATTGAGCAGCGACACGAGACCCTCGCGCACGACCTCGTGGTCGTCGACGACGAGCACGCGCAGGGGCCGAGCGGTCGCTTCCTGGCTCATGTCACCTCCAGCCGGTTCCGACCGCGGCCGTCGTCGCCGACGCGCGCGGGAACGTGGCGATGATACGGGTGCCTCGCCCGGCTGCCGAATCGATCTCGAGCCGGCCCCCGTGGCGCGCGGCCCGCCCGCCCATGTTCGGGAGGCCCTGGTGACTGCCGGCCCGGTCGGCCGCGGGGTCGAACCCGACGCCGTCGTCGGCGATCTCCAGCCGGATCGCGTCGCCGTCCGTCGCCAGCCGGACCCACGCGCGCCGGGCACGCGAATGGCGGGCCACGTTGGACAGCGATTCGCGCGCG
>OEKD01000260.1_pt8 | contig 12373 bp, 12 predicted proteins | sample 1487541 | NCBI WGS metagenome assembly OEKD01 (sample SAMEA104379579, study PRJEB20068) | metagenome | biome: 1000743; feature: 77; material: 1998 | place: USA | collected 2012 | depth 25 m | reverse complement strand
TCCGTGTAGGCCGCCGCATAGAGCTCGTCCAGCTCGGCCTGGCCGACGGGGCGAGCCGGTCGGACGTGACACGCGGCCAGGATGCCCCGGGTCATCGGGACCAGCGTGGGCAGGAAGTCGACCGGGGCCGCGCGAACCCCGGCTGCGTCGGACGTCGCCTCGAGCGCGGCCAGCTCCTGCTCGATCTCGGCCGTGTGGCGGTGGCTGAACACGCCGTATGCCCGGACGCTCTCGTTGACCTCGCTGAACGCGAGATCGGGCCGCGGCTCGCGACCCGCGCCCGAAACCCCGGTCTTGGCGTCGACGACGAGGTCGTCGATCAGCCCGGCCCGGGCCAGGGGGGCGAGAGCGAGCAGGGTCGCGGTCGGAAAGCAACCCGGCGAAGCGACGATCGCGCCGTCGGTGCCGCGCAGCGCGACCAGCGCCGCCCGGTGCAGCTCCGGCAGGCCGTAGACGGCGCGTCGAAGGAGGGCGGGAGTCGGGTGCTCGTAGCCGTACCAGGTCGGGTAGTCGGCCGGGTCGCGCAACCGGAAATCGGGCCCCAGATCGACGACGGCGGCGCCGCGCGCGAGGAGCTCCGGCACGATCCCCGCGGCGGCGCCATGTGGCAGGCCCAGGAAGTACACGTCGGCGTCCGGGGTCGCGGCGTCGATCGCCAGGTCGGTGGCCGCGAGGTGGGCGTGCGTTCGCCCGATCGGCTGCTCCGCGCGGTCGCGTCCGACGAGGCCGACGAGCTCGACGGCCGGATGGCGGGCGAGCAGCCGGACCAGCTCGCCGCCGACATAGCCCGTCGCACCGATGATCGCGACGCGGACGGCCGGGCCGACGGTCGGCGCGCGGTCCGACGGTCCCGCGTCGAGCTCGATGCCAGCGCTCACCGGCGCACGGAGCCGCTCGCAGGCGGCAGGCTCGGCTGACGGAGGGACGGTCGGGCCGTGGCCATCACCGCAGGACTATACATCCATCCTGCATAGTCATGCAACAAGGGAAGCGCCCGGAGCCACGAGGGCGGGCGGACCGCCGCCCGTTCAGGCGCCGGCAGCCACACTCGCTCCGGGGCCGGTGACGACGACCTCGCCCTCGTCCGGCTGTTCGCCGGGCCGGAGGATCCGGTAGCGGTGGTGGATCTCGGTCGGGCCGGCCGACAGCATCGCGCTGACCGGGCAGTAGCGGTCGGCCGAGAGCTCGATGCACCGGCGCACGGCCTCGGTCGATACGCCGGGTCCCTCGATCTCGTGCACGATCTCGATCCGCGTGTAGACCTTCGGATACGCCGCGCGCTGGTCGCCGCGCGCGTGGACCCGATACGCGACCACGTCCTGGCGCTTCTTGAGCGCGATCGAGATGACGTCCATCGCCGTGCATGCCGCGAGCGCCGCGAGCACGGTCTCCACCGGCCCGAGGCCGTCCTCCGGCGCGTCGCCGAAGGTGAGGCTGCGACCGCTCCCGGTGGTCGCGCTGAAGGTCAGGTCGCGTACGAACGTCAGGTCAGCGGTCTTGACCGCCACGCGTTCCTCCTTGTGTCAACTGGTTCCGGCCGGAACGGCATCGTCGAGCGACGAACGATCGTCGACCCCGGCTTCTTCGGTCGCAAGGAACTGCTCCCGGTACAGACGCGCGTACAGCCCACCGCGGGCCACGAGTGCGGCATGGCTGCCGCGCTCGACGATCCGGCCGCGCTCGTAGACCAGGATCAGGTCGGCGCGCAGGATCGTCGACAGGCGGTGGGCGATCGCGATCGTCGTGCGGCCGGCCATGACCCGCTCGAACGCCGCCTGGATGAGCCGCTCGCTGACCGTGTCGAGGGCCGACGTCGCCTCGTCGAGAATGAGGATGCGGGGGTCCTTGAGCAGCACCCGGGCGATCGCGATGCGCTGCTTCTCCCCGCCCGAGAGCTTGTAGCCGCGCTCGCCGACCTGCGTGTCGTAGCCCTGCGGGAGCTCCATGATCCGGTCGTGGATCGCGGCGGCGCGGGCCGCCTCGACGAGCTCGTCGTCGGTCGCGTCGGGCCTGGCGTAGAGCAGGTTCTCGCGCACCGAGGCGTGGAACAGGTACGTCTCCTGGGTCACGAACCCGACGACCTGACCGAGCGACGCGAGGGTCACCGAGCGGACGTCGCGCCCGTCGATCTCGACCGCGCCGTCGTCCACGTCGTACAGCCGGGGGATCAGGTAGGTCGTCGTCGTCTTGCCCGAGCCCGACGGCCCGACGAGAGCCACGAGCTGGCCCGGCGCGGCCTCGAAATCGAGGTCCTCGAGCCCGAAGCCCGGCACGACCGGAGGCGGCTCCGCGGGTCCGTCGTCCGACTCGACCGCCTCGTCGTCGGTCGCCGTCGCGACCGGCGTTGCCGGCACGGGGTAGTGGAAGGAGACGTGGCGGAATGCGACGCCGCCCCGGACCGTCGCCGGGTCCAGGGCCACGGCGTCGGGCGCGTCCTCGATCTCCGGATCGAGCTCGAGGTACTCGAAGATCCGGTCGAACAGGGCCAGCGAGCCCTGGATCTCGACCTGCACGTTGAGCAGCTGGCCGAGCGGGAAGAAGAGCCGGCTCTGAAGGGTGGTGAAGGCGACGATCGAGCCGGCGGTGGGAGCGGACGGATCGCCGTTGGCGGCGAGAGTTCCGGCCAGCCAGTACACGAACGCCGGCGTGATCGAGAAGATCGTGCCGATGATCATGAAGAACCAGCGCCCGACCATCGCCTGCCGGATCTGGAGCCGGGCGAGGTTCCTGTTGAGGTCGCGGAAGCGTCCGATCGCCTGGCCCTGCCGCCCGAACGTCTTGGTCAGCAGCATCCCGCTGACCGACACGGTCTCCTCGGTCAAGGCGCTGATGTCCGCGAGCGAGCGCTGGGTCTCGCCGGCGACCTCGCGCCGCACCCGGCCGACCCGGTAAGTGAGATACATGAAGAACGGCAGCAGCCCGAGCGACAGCAGCGTGAGCCGCCAGTCGAGCAGGAACATCGCCACGATCGTGCTGATCGAGGTCGCGAGGTTGCTGGTCACGCTGGCCGCCGTGTCGGTCACGACCGACTGCACCCCGCCAACGTCGTTCGCCAGGCGGCTCTGGATCTCGCCGGTCTTGGTCTCGGTGAACCAGCGCAACGGAAGGCGCTGCAGGTGCTCGTACAGCGCGTTGCGCAGGTCCTGCATGACGCTCTGGCCGATGACGTTGTTGAGGTAGCTCTGGCCGACCCCGAGCAGCCCGGTCCCGATCGGGATCGCGATCATCAGCCCGACGTACAGGTTCAGGCGCTCGTAGTGGCGCCCGACGATGACCTCGTCGATCAGGAGCTTGAGCAGGTACGGGTTGATGAGGCCGAGCAGGCTGGTTGCCACGATCGCAACCAGCACGACGCCGACCTGGGCGCGGTAGGGCCGGAAGAAGCCGGCCACGCGACGCGTCGTCCGACGCCGCCGCTCGGGCGGGACGCGGTCCTCGGGGCCGAAGGACGAGCCGAACATGCCGCCGCCCCGGCCGCGCCCGCCGCCGGCGACCCCGCCCTGTCGAGCCACCCGTCCGAACCCTCCGCCGCGCCCGGTCACGGGCGCCCGCCCGCCCGAGGGTTGCGAGATCGAGCTGGTCCGGTCATCCGGCCCACGCTAGCACGGGACCATGTTTCGGCCCGTCAGGATTGCGCCGTCCGAGCTGCTGCGGACGTGCCGCCGCGGGCGCGCTCGGAGCCCGTGATCAGAACGGGCCGCTCGCGGGCAGCGGCTGGTGGCCGTCGGGCGTGTTGAGGTAGCCGGATCCGCGGCCCTGGACGTCGGTGTGGCCGTACTGCCAGACGATCCGGCCGGTGGCCGGGTTGATGACCACGATGCGGTGCCGGAAGTCGTCGTTCACGGACACCGTCCCGTCGGCCAGTGGCGTGGCCAGGCTCGGGTGGTCGAGATGGCGCGGCCCGCTCGGGTAGGCCCAGCGCCAGTTGATCGCGCCGGTCGTCGGGTTGATCGACACGACCTGTCCGGCAGAGCTGAAATCCGCGATCACGACGTTGCCCTGCGGATCGAGCTGGGCGTCGGACGGGTAGGCGACCGGAACTTGGATGTCGAACACGACGTGGCCGTCGGCCGCGAGTCGCACGACCCTCGAGCCGGTGATCTCGGTGATCAACAGGCCGCCGTCGGGCAGGGGCGTGTCGCCGTTCGGCCGGGCGAGATAGGCGGGCGGCGCATCGCGGCACACGCCGGTGTGACCCCATTGCCGCACGATCCGCTTGTCGGGGGCGATCTCCATGACCCGACAGTTCTCGATGTCCGCGACGACGATGTCGCCGTTGGCAAGCGGGTAGGCGTCGTCAGGGGTGTGCAGGTAGCCCGGCGCGGACCCGACCCGCCCGTAGTGACCGTACGTCCAGATCACCTTCGCCGAGGCGAGGTCGATCCGGACGATCGTCTCGTGGAACTCGTCGTTGGCCACGATGGTCCGGCCGTCCGGGGCGAGGAACGCGTCGTCGGCGGTGACGCCCGACCAACCCGAGGGAAGCGAGCCCGGTCGCGGGAATCGCCACAGCACCCGGCCAGCGTCATTGACGATCATGAGTCGGTTGTTGGCCCGGTCCGCGATGAGCAGCCCGCCCGGAAACGGCGGTCCGGCGGGCGTGCTGGACGCCCCGGGCGCCGACGGCGACGCACCGGCGGCAGAGGGCGAGGCCACGCCGCCGCCGATCGCCGCCGGGCTCGTCGAGGCCCCGGCCGCAATTCCCGGGCTGGGATCCGCGAGCGACGTCGACGGGCCGCTCGACGCCGACGCGGCTGGACGGCCCGCCGGGATCAGCTGCGCGGCAACGAGGACGGCGACGACCACGGCCACGGCTCCGAGACCGAGCGTGAGCGCCGAGGGGCGACCAGGCGCGGACTGGGGTCGTTGGCCGAAGGGGTGCGCCTGCATCGGGCGCGAGCCTAGCGGTCGCCGGGTGGTCATGGTCCGTACATGGGCGAACCTTCACGAAACCTTTAGGCGCCGATCCGCCTGGTGCGTCGAGACGGACGAACCGGTCGGATGCGGCCGGTAGCACGACCTACCAAGCGGTGGCGGTGGCCGCCTCCTCGATCACGCCGACCTCCTCGAGCCAGCGCTCGGCATCGATCGCCGCCTTGCACCCGTCGGCCGCCGCGGTGACGGCCTGCCGGTACCGATGATCGTGTACGTCGCCAGCGACGAACACCCCCTCGATCTTGGAGCCGGTCTCGTCGTGGACCACGAGGTAGCCCTTCTCGTCGACCTCGAGCCAGTCCCGGAACGCCTCCGTGTTGGGCCGGTAGCCGATCGCGACGAACAGCCCGTCCATCGTCACCTCGCGGGTCGCGTCGGTCGTCGTGTCGCGCAGGCGCAGGCCGGTCACGTGGGTGTCGCCGAGCACGTCATCGACGGCCGTGTTCGTATGGACCTCGATCTTGGGGTTCGCGATCGCCCGGTCGACCATGATCTTGGACGCCCGGAAGGCATCGCGTCGGTGGAGCAGGTGAACCTTCGAGGCGAACCGGGTGAGGTAGTTCGCTTCCTCCATCGCGGTGTCGCCGCCACCCGTGACCGCGATCTCCTTGTCGCGGAAGAAGAACCCGTCACAGGTCGCGCAGGCGGACACGCCACGGCCGCGCAGACGCGTCTCGTTGTCGAGGCCCAGCCACAGCGCCGATGCGCCGGTGGCGACGATGACGGCCTGGCCGCGGTATTCCTGGCCGCGGGCCCAGATCCGGAACGGTCGGCTCGACAGGTCGACGCGATCGATATCGACGTCGACCATCCGGGCCCCGAAGCGCTCGGCCTGGGCGCGCATCGCGGCCATCAGGTCGGGTCCCTGGACGCCGTCCGGGAAGCCCGGGTAGTTCTCGACGTCGCTGGTCAGCATCAGCTGGCCGCCCGGGGCGCTGCCGGCCAGCACGATCGGCTCGAGGTTGGCGCGCGCGGCGTAGATCGCCGCGGTCAGGCCGGCCGGGCCCGAGCCGACGATCAGCAGCTTCGTCTCGCGCGGTCCGTTGCCGGCGAGGGCAACCGCCCCGTTGCCGGTCGGCGGAGTCTTGCCCGGCTCGGCGGCCCCGAACTGGATCGCGAGCCCGCCGAACGGGGACCCGGCAGAGGGTTCCATCGCCGGCTCCGTGGCTGATCCCTCGACCCGACGGGTGTGCTCGATCTCCTCGTTCACGGCCGCTATCGTAGCACGCGACCAATACTCCCATGGAGTATCAGCCGGCCGGCGGGGGCGGGAACGTCAGTCGCATTGTCATCGGCGGCCCCGGAGGCAGTACTCCCGTTCGGCGGTCGCCGGACGGGAAGCCCTACAGCGTGCGAATCGACGGGATGACGTCGCGCCCGATCAGCTCGAGATTGCCGAGGCTGCCGATCCCGGGATAGGACAGGATCACGTGCTGGGCGCCGGCGTCGGACAGCTCGCCGAGCCGGTCCACGAGTGCCGCAGGCGACTCGGGCCGGCCCGATCGGTGCTCCCCGAGGCCGACGTCCTGGAGGGTCGACCGCTCGATCTCGTCGTACGGCCTGCCGACGGAGACGCAGTGCTCACGCAGGACTCGGTACTTGCGCGCGATCGTCTCCGGGCCGCCGAACACGTTCGTCGCGTCGGCGTAGCGGGCCGCGAGGCGCAGCGTCCGTCGCTCGCCGCCGCCGCCGAGCATGATCGGGACACGCGGCCGCGAGATCGACTGGGGCGAGCTCAGCGCTCGGCCCGCGTCGAGGTGGTGGCCCTCGACCCGGCGCTCGGAGCCGCGCTCGCCCTGCCACATCTCGTGGGCCAGCCGGAGGGTGTCCTCCAGCCACTCGAAGCGCTCGCCGAGCGGCGGAAACGGGAAGCCCAGGGCGCGCGATTCGTCCTGGTTCCATGCCGCGCCGATGCCGAGCCAGGCCCGACCGCCGGACAGCACGTCGAGCGTGGTCGCCATCTTGACCCACAGGCCGGGCTGCCGATAGTGCACGCCACCGACGAGCAGCCCGAGGCGTGTTCGTCGCGTGTGAGCGGCCATGAACCCGAGGACGGTCTGGCCCTCGAGCATCGGCTCCGTGACCTGGCCGACGCTCCTGATCTGGAAGAAGTGGTCCATGACCCAGAGCGAGTCGAAGCCCACGTCGTCGGCCGTACGGGCGATCCCGGCCAGGGTCGGGCCGATCGCCGCCGCGCCGCCGGGCCAGGTGTACGAGTTGACCTGCAGGCCGAGCTTCACGTCGGGGTCAGCGGAACAGGTCGAACTCGGGGCCCATGACCACGTCGGCTGTCGAGCCGTTGCCGAGGGTGGGCCGGGCGCCGCGGACGAGGGCCGCGGGTCGGCCGCCGGCCTTGCCGAGGGCGAGCTCGGCCGCGGACGCGATCTCGTCGGCCTGGGCGCGGACCGTCGTGCGCATCGTCCTGCCGTCTGCATCGGGCTGCCCGCGCAGGTCGTCGAGCGGGAGCAGGCCGGCGACGCCGATCGCGACGTCGACGATGCCCCACCGCCACGGTCGCCCGAAGCTGTCCGACACGACCACCGCCGGGGCTGTCCCGAAGCGCGCCCCGAGCGCAGCCCGGATCCCGGCCGCCGATGCGTCCGGATGGACCGGCAGGAGGGTCACGATCGAGCCCGAGCCGGGACCGACGTTCGACGCATCGACCCCGGCGTTCGCGCACACGAACCCGTGGCGGGTCTCGGCGATCAGGACGCCGTTCGCCATCCGAACGACACGCCGCGCCTCGCGCAGCACCACCTCGACCTGGCGCGCGTCGCGATCGTAGCGCGCGGCGTACTCGACCGCCTCCGGGCGCGGTTCGACGGTCGTCAGGTCGACCACGGCGCCCTCCGCCTTGGACACGACCTTCTGGGTCACGACCAGCACGTCGTCGATACGAAGGGGGAGTGCGCCGTCCGTTCGCTCGAGGGCGTCGCCGAGCAGGAGCGCGAGGTCGTCGCCCGGACGGACCTCGGGGATGCCCCCCAGGGCGACGATCTCGACGGGGGTCTCGCCGACGTGGCCGTCAGACGGCATCGACAGCCTCCGCCTCGACGCGCTCCGCCAGGAGGAGGTCCTCCGGCGTGTCGAGATCCAGGGCCAGCGCGCCGTCGATCTCGAGGTAGCGTGCGTCCGCGTCGTGGGCGGCCCGCCGGTGGGCATCGCGGCTGTCGGGCCCGAAGCGCAGCTCGATCGCGTCGGGCGGCGCGACGACCAGGGCGTTGGTGCCGCGACCGTGCCGATCGGGCGCCAGGATGACGAGCGGCCGCTCGGGCCGGACCAGCGGCGCAACGAGGGCCTCGACCGCATCGCGTGACACCCGCGGCAGGTCGATCGGCACGATGACCATCGCATCGGCATCGGCGGCGAGTGCCTCGTCGCGTGCCTGGCGGAGGGCTCCGTCCAGGCCACGGCCCCGCTGCCGGACGGGCCGCGCCCCGAGCTCGAGGGCGAGCGAGCGCACCTCGTCGTCGGGCGTCACGACGATCGTCTCATCGATGCCGCGGGCGGCGACGACCGCGGCCACCGTGCGCCGGATCAGGCGCTCGACGAGGTCGCGCCGCTCCTCGGCGTCGAGCACCTCCCCGAGGCGCGACTTCGCGTCGTCGAGCCGTGCGACCGGGACGACGGCGACGACCGGTCGCCGCGGCGCCGTCACTGGGCGCCGACCGGTGTCAGCCGCCGGGCAAGCTCCAGGGTCTCCGCGGCCAGCCGCCGGCGGCTCTCGTCGTCGGTCATGACCGTGTCGGTGACCAGGGTCGCGAGCCCGAGGGCCGCGATCTCCGTCTCCAGCGCCCGGTCGAGCTCGTCGAGCACGAAGCCGTCGAGCCAGCCAGCGTAGCGGCGCGCGACCCCGAGCGCGGACGGCTCCGCGCCGAGCGACGCGAGCATCCGGTCGGCCGGGCCTTTGAGCGCGCGCCCGCCAACGATCGGGCTGATCGCGATGACCGGTGCCCCCTGCGCGCGGCGCGACGCCAGTGCGTCGGCGAGGCCGGGCACGGTGAGGATCGGGGCCACCGAGACGTACGGGTTGGACGGCGCGACCACGATTGCGTCGGCCGTCGCGAGCGCATCGAGCACCTCGGGCGTCGGCCGGGCCGCGTTGATCCCGTCGAACCGGACCTCGCGCACCACTGGCTCGTGGCGGCGGCGCACGAAGTACTCCTGGAACTCGAGCCAGCCGTCGTCCGTGCGGACCTGCGTCCGGACCGGCTGGTCGGTCATCGGCAGGATCGTCGCCGCGACGCCCAGGGCATGCCCGAGCTCACGCGCGACGGTCGTCGGTCGGGCGCCCGTTCGCAGTCGCACGGTCCGCACGATGTGCGTCGCGAGGTCCCGGTCGCCGAGCCGGAACCAGGTCTCCTCGCCGAGACGCTCGAGCTGGGCGCTGGCCGACCAGGTCTCGTCGCGCAGGCCCCAGCCGCGCTCGCGATCGTCGAGCCCGGCCAGCGTGTACAGGACCGTGTCGTGGTCGGGCCAGATCGCGAGCCCGTGGCGTTCCAGGTCGTCGCCGGTGTTGACGACGACGCTGAGCTGCGCGCCGACCAGGGCCTGCAGCCCCGCCCCGAGCTTCGCTCCGCCGACCCCGCCGGCGAGGACCACGACCCGTCCGTCGGCCGCGGGATCGACCACCGGCTGGCGCATCGGCTCAGGCGACGAGCTTCGGCAGGACCTCGCGCCCGAAGACCTCGATCCAGCGGTCCTGGTTGCGACCCACGTTGTGGAGATAGACCTGGTGGAAGCCGTGGTCGATGAAGCGCTGGATCTCGCGCCGGTGCGCCTCGGGGTCGCTGCTGATCAGCATCCGACCCTCGAAGTCCTCCGGACGGACGAGCCGGGCCATGGCTGCGAGGTCGGCCGGGTTGCGGATGTCCTGCTTCGGGAACTTCATGCCACCGTTCGGCCATTCGGTCATCGCGTTCGCCAGGGCCTCCTCGTCGGTGTCGGCCCACGACAGGTGGAGCTGCCCCACGAACCGGAACGCCGCCGGGTCGTTGCCGGCCTCGCGGCAGCCTTCGCGGCACTTCTCGAAGATCATCTCGATCTTCTCGTCCGGGGCGCCGACCGTGATCAGGCCGTTCGCAACCCGGCCCGTCTTCTTTGCCGTGACGGGGCCCGCGGTCGCGATGTAGATCGGGGGCGGCTCGTCGGGCATCGTCCATAGCCGGGTCGACTCGAGCTTGAAGAAGGTGCCGTCGTGCTTGACGTCCCGGCCGCGACTGTCGAACAGCTTGCGGATGATCTCGATCGCCTCGAACATGCGCGCGATCCGCTCGGGCGTCTCGGGCCAGTAGCCGCCCACGACGTGCTCGTTGAGCGCCTCGCCGGACCCGAGCCCGAGCCAGTGCCGGCCCGGGTACATGGCCGCCAGCGTGGCCGAGGCCTGGGCGACGATCGCCGGGTGCATCCGGAAGCTCGGGCAGGTGACACCCGGCCCGATGTCGCCGGTCGTTCGCTCGGCGATCGCGGTCATCACGTTCCACACGAACGCGGCGTTGCCCTGCTCCGGCGTCCAGGGCTGGAAATGGTCCGCCGCCATCACCCCGCGGAAGCCCGCCGCCTGCGCCCTGACGCTCCAGTCGACGAGCTCGCGCGGCCCGAACTGCTCGAGCATCGCGGCGTAGCCGACGGTCGCGACGGTCACTCGTCGGCTCCGTACTCGAACGCGTCGTCGATCGTGACCCGGAAGCTGACTCGGGCCTGGCCGGCGTACTTCAGGGGATCCCGTCCATATCGCCGGGCAAGGTCCCGGATGTCGGCGCTGGCGGCGTCGCCGTCCCGAAGCGGCGCACCGCGGCCCTTCAGCCCGACCCAGTGGTACGGCCGTTCCGTCTCGTACACCGCTACCGCGATCCGGGGGTCGTGATCGAGGTTGCGCGGCCAGCGGCGCCCGACGTGGCTGTTGATGAGCAGCCCATCCCCATCGAGTGCGTACCAGATCACCGCCTGGTGCGGCGCCCCGTCCGGATCGAGGGTCGAGATGGTCGCGAATCGCGGACCTTCGAGGAACGCGCGGAGTCGGTCCGTCAACGGCGCCCCGAGCGCGGGGTCGACCGCTGGGTGCGTGGTGCTGGGCATGGCCACGATGGTACGCGAGGCAACGATCGGCCGCCCCGAACGGTGGGTCCCGTGGACCGCTACGGTGCCGAGTGCCCCCGAGCCAACCGAGACGCACCCGCACGGGCCGAGCGCGACGGACGGGGGGCCGCGGTCGGTGCCGCCACGTCTCCGGATCCGAGGCCCCTGACCTTCCGCGGCGGCTCGGGATGGAGACGCGGGCGGCCGAGGAGGTAGCCCTGGCCGAGCTCGACCCCGAGCGAGACCAGCATGGCGAGGTCGCGTCGTGTCTCGATCCCCTCGGCCAGGAGACGTGCGCCGATCCGACTGCCGAATGAGACGAAGGCCTCGACCAGCGCCTGCTTGGCGTCGTCGCGACTGATTCCGACGACGATCTCGCGGTCGATCTTGATGATCGACGGATGCAGCGCGGCGATCAGGCGGAAGCTCGCGTAGCCGGCACCCGCGTCGTCGACCGCGAAGCCGAAGCCGAGCCGGCGCAACGCCTTCACCTGGCGCCTGAGCGGCACGACGTCGGGCACCGCCTGCTGCTCCGTGCACTCGAGCGTGATCTGGCGCGGCATCAAGCCCGCGATGCGGACCATCTCGGCGATCTTCGGTGCCATGAAGCGATCGTCGAGCAGGCTGGCAGGGGTGAGGTTGATCGCGACGCGGAGCGGGGGGCCGCCGGTTTGAGCGAGCTCGGCGCTGATCGCCGCCGAGCGTTCGAGGATGCGACGCACGGTGAACAGGTCGAGCTCGACGGAGCGATGCGTATCGATCGCGGCCTGCACGATCGACGTGATCGACTGCGGAACCTGGGGCATCTCCGGCCGGAACAGGCACTCGTATTCGTGCAGCTCGCCGGTCCGGAGCGACACGATCGGCTGGAAGTGAACGTGGTGCGAGTTGAGGTGGAAGAACAGGTCGAGCAGCTTCGTCTGCACGACCTGGGCGGTCTGGGCCATGCCGATCCGATCGGCGATGCCGGAAACCTGTACGGCCGCCGACAGCGCGACGAGGTAGCGATCGCTCTTCGGCAGGGTCGGGTCGACGGGTACCAGGCCGTACTCGGGGCTCCGTGCGCCGCTGGCGACCTCGGCGACCAGGGTGTCGGTGAGGGCGTCGCGGGGGCCGATCAGGCAGGCACCCGAATCAAGCTCGAGCAACCGCGCGCCGACGATCGATCGCGCGAGCCGGTTGGCGAACCGGATGTCGCGCGACCACAGGAGCCGCTCGTCGGGCTGGCGCTGTTGCGGGGCGAAGAAGCGCACCCATTCCCCAGGTTCGCGTGGTCGATCGGGTTCGGGCCGGTCGATTGGGCGTCGGCGCCGGCGATCCCGACCATGGTGGCCCGTTCGGCGGACCGTCGTTGGAGCCC
>OEKD01000034.1_pt3 | contig 12497 bp, 13 predicted proteins | sample 1487541 | NCBI WGS metagenome assembly OEKD01 (sample SAMEA104379579, study PRJEB20068) | metagenome | biome: 1000743; feature: 77; material: 1998 | place: USA | collected 2012 | depth 25 m | reverse complement strand
GAGCTGTTCGGCTCGCGCGATTCGATCGCGGTCGGCCTCGGGCCGCGCACGCCGCTCAGATCGGTCGAGCCGGGCGTCCCCCCGCCGGCCGGGCCGGCATGGCCCGATTTCATCGACCGCTTCGCGGACGCGTATCGTGCCGAGATCACGGCGTTCCTGGACGTCGCGACCGGCAGGATTCCGTCGCCCTGCAGCGCCTACGATGGCCTGCAGGCATTGCGCGTGGCGGAGGCCGCGACCCGGAGCCTGCACGAGCATCGACCCGTCGCCCTCGACGAGATCGCAGGATGACGACCCGGTCCGAAAGGAGGTGCGCCGACCAGACCTGACCGACCCGTCAGGCCCGATGGCGTTGAGCGCCGGCCTGCAGCGATGACGGTGAGCGCGGTCGACCGACCGCGCCGAGTGGAGGAGTCACCTGAATGAAGCTACGCAAGATGCTTGTCGGCCTCGGGGCCGCGGCACTCCTGCTCGGCGCCTGCCAGAGCTCGGCCAGCCCGGCCGCGAGCGGCGGCGCCGGCGGCATCGGCGTCGCCGGACTCGGCAAGGGCCTCGACATCGAGGTCGTGACCCACGGCCAGAGCTCGGATCCGTTCTGGTCGATCTTCGTCAATGGCACGAAGCAGGCCGCGGCCGATACCGGCGCCACGGTCAACTACAGCGCGCCGTCAGGCACGACGTTCGACATCAACCAGATGAACCAGCTCATCGACGCCGCTGTCGGCAAGAAGCCGGCCGGCCTCGTGGTCTCGATCCCGGACGCCAACGCCGAGGGCCCGCACATCAAGGCGGCGGTCGCGGCCGGCATCCCGGTCATCTCGGCCAACTCCGGCTCGGACGTGTACCAGAGCCTGGGCATCCTGACCCACGTCGGGCAGAACGAGGAGATCGCCGGCGAGAAGGCCGGTGCGCTCATGAAGGCGGCCGGCGTGACCAACGCGATCTGCATCAACCAGGAGGTCGGCAACGCCGGCCTCGACGCCCGCTGCAAGGGCTTCGCGACCGGCCTCGGCGGCAAGTCCACGGTCCTCGCGGTGACCCTCAGCGACCAGAGCGGCTCGCAGCAGAAGATCGCGGCGGCCCTGGCGGCCGACTCGACGATCAACGGCGTCATGGCCCTCGGCCCGACCGGCGCCGCGCCGGCCCTGGCCGCCCTGCAGGCCACCAACAACACGAGCGTCAAGCTCGCCACGTTCGACCTCTCGAAGGACGTCCTGACCGCGATCAAGGCGGGCTCGATGCTGTTCGCGATCGACCAGCAGCAGTGGCTCCAGGGCTACCTGCCGGTCGACTTCCTCGTCTACTACCACCTGTATGGCGTGCTGCCCGGCGGCGGCCAGCCGATCCTGACCGGACCCGGCATCGTCGACAAGACGAACGTCGACACGGTCATCGCCAACACCGGCACGACCCGCTGATCGATCGGCAGGTCTGAGCGCTACCGAAGGCCGGCCGCGGAGACACGGCCGGCCTTCGTCGTCCTGAGGAGCTGCACATGACCGCCGTCGCTGGCAGTGCGCCGCCGAGCCGGCTCCGGGCCGAGGGTCCCCTGCGCAGGGTCGCCTCGCGGCCGGAGTTCGGCGCGCTCATCGGCGCGATCCTCGTCTACGCGGTGTTCACCGCCCTCGGCTTCGGGGGTGGCTTTCTGCGCGCATCCGGCGTGGCCGGGACGCTCGAGATCGCGGCCCAGGTCGGCATCCTCGGGGTGAGCGTGACGCTGCTCATGATCGCCGGCGAGTTCGACCTGTCGCTCGGGGCGATGGCCGGCTTCACGGGCATGTTCGCGGCCCTGCTGATGACCCAATACGGTCTGCCGCCGATCGTGGCGGTCGTGCTGACGTTCGTGGTTGCCCTCGTCCTCGGCGGCATCAACGGCTGGCTGGTGATCCGGACCGGCCTGCCCTCGTTCATCGTCACCCTGGCAACGCAGCTCATCCTGCGCGGCCTCACGATCGCCTTCACCCGCAGCATCACCGGCCTGACGATCGTGAACGTGTCGAGCTCGAACCTGTCCGACCCGACGATGCGGCTGTTCAACGCCCGCCTGTTCAACATCGATACCGGCCAGTTCCATATCGAGCTCGTGTGGTGGCTGGCGGTCGTCGTGGTCGGCTCGTGGGTCCTGCTCCGGACCCGCTTCGGCAACTGGATCTTCGCCTCCGGCGGCGACGCCCGGGCGGCACGCTACGTCGGAGTCCCGGTCAGCCGGGTCAAGATCATCCTGTTCATGGCGACCGCGGCGTCGGCTGCGCTGTGGGCGCTCATCGTGCTCGGCCTCAACGGCAGCGCGAACGTGAACAACGGCACGAACAAGGAGTTCGAGGCGATCATCACGGCGGTCGTCGGCGGGGCCCTCCTGACCGGTGGGTACGGGTCGGTCGTCGGGTCGGCCCTCGGGGCGTTCATCCTCGGGGCGACGAACCTCGGGATCTTCTATGCCGGCATCAACACCGACTGGTACAACGCGGTCCTGGGCCTGCTGCTCCTGCTTGCCGTGTTCGTCAACAACCAGGTCCTGCGGCGCGCGTCGGGAGCCCGCTGATGAACCGCGACGACATCCCACCGATCGCCCACGACAACGCGCCGCTGACGATGCCGCCCGAGACCGCGGAGCGGATCGCGGAGTACGGGCGCCAGGGCGCCGCTCCGGCCCGGAGCGACATCCCGGTCCTCGAGGCGCGCGACATATCGAAGTACTTCGGGCGCGTCATCGCGCTCGAGGGCGTCTCGCTGTCGGTCCGGCCGGGCGAGGTCAACTGCCTGCTCGGCGACAACGGGGCCGGCAAGTCGACCCTGATCAAGACCCTGTCGGGCGTCCATCCGCCCGATTCCGGGACACTCCTGATGGACGGCCAGCCGGTGACCCTCGCCTCGCCGCGCGACGCGCTCGACCGCGGCATCGCCACCGTCTACCAGGACCTGGCCGTGCTGCCGCTCATGAGCATCAGCCGCAACTTCTTCGTCGGATCGGAGCCGACGACCGGCCGCGGGCCGTTCCGGCGGTTCGACGTGAGCTCGGCCGGGCGGATCGCGACCGACCAGATGCTCGAGATCGGGATCAAGGTGCGTGACCCGGGTCAGCTCGTCGGCACCCTGTCGGGCGGCGAGCGGCAGACCCTCGCGATCGCCCGGGCGGAGTACTTCGGGGCCCGCGTGCTCATCCTCGACGAGCCCACCTCCGCGCTCGGGGTCAAGGAGGCCGCAATCGTCCTGCGCCACGTGATCCGGGCGCGTTCGAAGGGCCTCGGGGTCATCTTCATCACCCACAACGTCCAGCACGCGCTGCCGGTCGGCGACCGGTTCACGATCCTCGCCCATGGCCGCCTGGCCGGTGAGTTCGTGCGCGGCGAGGTCGGTCAGGACGAGCTGTTGCGACTGATGGGCGGCGGCGAGGAGCTGACCGAGCTGGCCCACGAGCTCGACGCGCTGATGGGCGCCGACGCGTCGACGATCGCAGAGGCCGCGATGGCCGCCGGCGTGGCGGTCGAGACATCGCCCGACGAGCCTCTCGCGGCCGTCGAGGCCGACGCCGAGCCACCGTCGGGCTCGGGTGGTTGATCGAGGCCGATCGAACCGCGATCGAGCCGACCATGGACGCCACGATCGGCGACGTCGCACGACGGGCGCGCGTCTCGACGGCGACCGTCAGCCGCGTGCTGACGGGAGTCGGACGGGCGCGCCCCGAGACCCGCGAGCGCGTGCTCGTCGCGGCCCGCGAGCTCGGCTACCGGCCATCCCTCGTCGCTCGCTCGCTCAAGCTGCGCACGACGAGCACGCTCGGGCTCGTCATCACCGACATCGAGAACCCGTTCTTCCCGGAGCTCGTTCGGGCGGTCGAGGACGCCGCCCTCGAGTGGGACCTAGCGGTGCTGCTGTGCACGGCCGCCAACGACCCGGAGCGGGAGGCGTCGTACCTCGACCTCCTGGTCGACCGCCGGGTTGACGGCGTCGTCATCGGCAGCGCCGGCCTCGGCGCGCGTCAGACGGCCTGGCTCGCCCGGTCGCCGCTGCCAGTCGTGCTCGTCAACTGCCAGGCACCCGGCATCGCCCTGGCGACCGTCCAGTCCGACAACCGGGCCGGCGGCCGATTGGGCGTCACCCACCTCGTCGAGCTCGGCCATCGCCGGATCGGGCACCTGACGGCGCCGCCACGTCACGCCGACGCGGCGGATCGGCTCGCCGGGGCACGGGAGGCGCTCGCGGCAGGCGGCCCCCGCTCCGGAGAGCTGGCGCTCGCTAGCGGCGATGCGACGGTCGCTGGCGGTGAGCGTGCGATGGGCGAGCTGCTCGACGCCGCCCCCGGAACGACCGCCGTCACCACCTACAACGACCTGATGGCGATCGGGGCGATCCGCGCCTCCCGGCTGCGGGGCCTGCGTGTCCCGGACGAGATCAGCGTCGTCGGGTTCGACGGGATCGCCCTGTCCGAGTACGTCGAGCCGCCCCTGACCACCGTGGTCCAGCGCACGACGGAGATGGGCCGCTGGGCGGTCGACGTGCTGGCGTCCCAGATCCGACCGGGTGACCGCGCCCGGGCCGGGCCGCGCGGCCGCGCACCGGTCGGATCGTGGCCCGGGGAGTCGCCGTCCGCGGGTCTTCCGAGCCGAGCTGGACCCGACCACGCGGCCGTCGGCGGGCCCGGCCACGCCGCCTTCGGCGAGGTGCCGCACCTGGTGCTGCCGGTCGAGCTGCTCGTTCGCGGCTCGACGGCGCCTGTGGCCGAACGCGACGGCCGCGCCTGAGGGTCGCGCTCAGGCCGGGGCGGTGTCCCGTCGCGCTGCGCCCGGCGTGGACCGGACGAGCCGGTGGAGGACCGCCCGGAGCGTCGGGACGCCGAGCAGCCCTGGCCGCTCGACCACGAGCGAGGCCGCGGCCGCGGCGAGCCGCAGGTCGCCGTGCCGGCCGGGCGGGCCGGCGAGCTGCGCCGGTCGGAGCCGGGCCGCCAGGAGCGCCGCCAGGAAGACGTCGCCGGCGCCGGTCGGGTCGAGCGCGTCGTCCGCCGGCACGGCCGGGTAGCGCAGCTCGCGGCGCCGGCCCGCGGCATCGGGCTCGAGCACGAGGCCGCCGCCCGGGCCATCGGTCAGGACGAGCGTGGTGGTCGGGCCGAGGAGCCCCAGCAGGTCCGCGATCGACGTGCCCGGCTCGACGTCCTGGTGGCTCACGCCGACGAGGTCGGCCCGCCGCAGGAGCGCCATCGGACCCGGCGCACGGCGGCCGGTGCGCTGGCCCGCCCGCAGGTCGCGCAGCAGGCCCTGCCAGGCGACACCGACGAGCCGATCCGCGCCGGCCGCGCGGACCCACTCGTCGCCCACCTCGCCGGCGACGGGTGCGAACAGCCAGGCGGCGTCGCGCCACGACGGGTCAATCGACGGCGGCGTGATTTGGTCGGACGGCTGAACGCAGGTCTGGACACGACCGGCAGGTGTCTCGCGGTTGTCGAAGATCGGCCCGCGCTCGAGCGGGACGAGCACGACGTCGACCCCGGACTGGCGCAGCAGGTCGAGCTCGCGGCCCGATGCCGCCGGCTCGTCGACCCCGACCAGCGCCGTCGTGCGCAGGCCCAGGCGACCGAGGGTCAACGCCCCATACGTGACGCCGCCGCCCATTCGCCAGCCCCGCGGATCGTCGGCCGCGACGTCACGCGCCGCGGCGCCGACCACGACCACCTCCGGCGCTCGCCCGCCCTCGTCTTCTACCACCGTCACCGGTTCCCGGCCAGGGCGGCCGTATACTGGCCGCCCGGTTGGGGCCTCCCGGCCGCGAGCGACGGGGAGTCGGCTTGTACTACTACGAACTGCATGAGGGCGACGACGACGTCTTCTCCGATCTGCTGCTGGCACGCGAGGAGGAGCTGCCGCCCGACGAGTTCCTCGACATCGTCCAGTCTGTCCGGCGCCGGATCCGGGACACGTTCGAGCACGATACCCTGATCGAGGCCGTCGCCGAGGAGCTCGAGCGTTCGTACGGCTTCCTGCCCATCCTCGACAGCCGGATCTCGGCCTCGGTCCACGTCGGCGTGGACGACGAGGAGACGTACCTGACCCGGCTCGACGACGAGGCCGAGGGCGCCGACTACCGCGGCCTGCTCGTCGACTACGACCCGGACGACCAGCTCGAGAACTGAGCCGGCTTCATCATCCGGGCGCTCGCGCAAGCCGGAGCCGGACCCAGCCCGGGATCAGCGGCTGAACAGGACCTCGATCACGTCCCCGTCGTGGACCCGGTACGTGCGGCCCTCGGCGCGCAGCTTGCCGTGGCGGCGGGCCTCGGCGGTCGAGCGGAGCGCGAGCAGGTCCTCGTAGGGCACCACCTCGGCGCGGATGAAGCCATGCGCGAGATCAGTGTGGATCGCACCGGCGGCATCGACCGCCGACGACCCGTCCGGGATGGGCCACGCGCGGACCTCGTCCGGTCCGGCGGTCAGGAAGCTGATCAGGCCGAGCAGGCGGTACGACAGCCGGATGACGCGGTCGAGGCTCGACTCGGCCAGCCCGAGCTCGGTCATGAACGCGGCGGCCTCGTCAGGCTCGAGCTCGCCGAGCTCGGACTCGATCCGCGCCGACAGTGCGTCGACGATCGCCTGGCGGTGCTCATAACCGGCGCCGACCGCTTCGACCAGCGCGCCGGCCCCGGCGATCGCGTCCTCGCCGACGTTGAGCAGCACGAGGATCGGCTTCTGGCTCAGGAACCGGAAGCCGCGCAGGGCGAGCTCCTCGTCTGGCTCGAGCGCTGCGTCACGGATCGGCCGCCCGGCCTCGAGCTCGACCTTGAGCCGGACCAGGATCGCTTCCTCGCGCTCGTTCGCCTCGCGCTCCGCCGGCGTGCCGTGACGGCCCGTCGCACCGAGGCGCTCCAGACGCCGGTCGACGAGCGCGAGGTCGGCGAGGATGAACTCGAGGTCGAGTTGCTCGAGATCGCGCGCCAGGTCGACCGAGCCCGCCGGATGCGGATGCGTCGCGTCCTCCCAGGCACGGACGACGTGGATCAGGGCGTCGGCCTCACGAAGTCGCGCGAGGTGCTCCGGCGGCAGCTCCTCGGTGCCGACTCGACCCTCGGTCGAGGCCGGCGGGGCGGGCAGGTCGACGTAGGTCACGTCGGCATGGACGATCTTCTTCGGGTGGAAGATCTCGGCCAACCGGTCGAGGCGCTCGTCGGGCACCTTGACCACGCCGACGTTGAGCTGCAGGGCGCCGTATCCGCCGGTCTCCGCGTGGCCCCGGGTCAGGGTGTTGAAGACGGTCGTCTTGCCGGCGCCGGCGAGCCCGACGATCGCGACCTGCACTCAGTAGCCCGCCGACGGATCGACGACGTTGAGCAGCTCCTGGCCCGCGGCATAGCGACGCAGGTTGTCGGCGAACAGCTCGACGCTGCGGTCGAGCACGCGTCCGGACGACCAGGACGTGTGCGGGGTCAGGATCACGTTCGGCAGGTCGTAGTACGGCGAGGACGGCGCGAGCGGCTCGTCGCGAAAGGCGTCGAGGACGGCGCCGCCGATCTTGTTCGCGTCGAGGGCGCGGATCAGCGCGCGGTCGTCGACGAGCCGCCCGCGGGCGATGTTGATGAGCCATGCGTCGCGCTTCATCATCGTCAGGGCCGCCTCGTCGATCATGTTCTCGGTGTCCGGTGTGAGCGGCGCCGCGAGGACGACGAAATCCGAGGCCTCCAGCAGTGCCGGCAGCTCGTCCGGGCCAAGCAGCCGTTCGAGCTCGATCCGGTCGGGCCCGTCGCCGGCCTCGGAGGCCGGGCCGGGCGTCCGGCGCAGCGCGATGACGCGGCATCCGAAGGCCGTCGCGAGCGCGGCCACGGCCCGCCCGATCGAGCCCAGGCCGACGATCCCGACCGTCACGTCGCGCAGCTCGCGGGCCTCGAGCGGCTGCCATGTCCGTTCGCGTTGCAGCTCGAGCAGCTGCGGCAGGCGTCGGCTGACAGCCAGGATCATGAGCATCACGTACTCGGCGATCGGTCGGCTGAACACGCCGCGGGCGTTGGTGATCACGATCCCGCGCTCGCGAGATAGGGGCGTCAGCACGCGCTCGACGCCCGCCGACGCCGAGTGCACCCAGCGCAGTCGCGGGGCGCGGACCAGGATCCGATCGAACGCCTCGGCGGTGATGACGCCGCGCAGCAGGACCTCGACGTCGTCGAGCGAACCGTCGGCGAGGCCCTCGACCGACACCTGGACGACGCGCGCCGTTGGTGCCGCGGCCCGGATCACCTCGAAGTCGCGCGGCCGGTAGCGTGCCGACAGGATCGGGCTCAGGGCGATCGCAAGCGGGGCTCCGTCGGGCCCGTCGCCCGGGCCGGCGATCCGGCGGACGTCCGTCACGCGCTGGCCGATGACGGTCTGAGGACGCGGCTGACCCAGCGCTCCGGCGCGTCCAGCTCCTCGGGCCGGGGCAGGGTCTCGGGTCCGTCCCACAGCCGGCGGAGCGCCGGCGACCCGGCGATCGATGCGATCCCAGCCACGAACCGCTCACCGCGCTTGTACTGCTCGAGCTTCAGGTCCATGCCGGTCAGGCGCAGGATCGCCCGCTCCATCGGCGAGCGCCGCTCGCGCCGCTCGTGGAACCGGGCGCTGATCCGGGCGACGTCGGGCACGAGCTCGCGGCCGACCTCGTCCATGACGTAGTCGCCGAAGCCCTCGAGCAGGCTCATGACCGCCTGCGTCTCGCGGAACAGGCGACGCTGCTCGTCGGACATGATCCGCTCGATCCAGCTGCCGTCGCCCTCGCCGCGCAGCGCGCGGCCGAGCCCGCGGAGCGCGTCCCGCCCGAGTCCCGTGGCGTCCTGCGAGAACGCGCGCACCTGGCGCTGCAGGCGCGACGACAGGTATGGGCGCAGCCACGGGTGCGCCTCGAACTCGAACGCGTGCGTCGTCTCGTGGAGCGCGATCCAGGTGCGGAACGGCTCGAGCGGCACGTCGAGCGCGCGCGCCGTCTGGCGGATGTTCTCCTCCACGAACAACAGCCGGCCGGGTGCGGTCTCTGCCGAGAGCAGGGCCAGGTCGTACTGGCCGAGCACGCGCTGGCCCATGAACCCGAGCAGGAAGCCCAGCTGACGGGTCGTGATCCAGCGGTTGGCGAGCGCCATCGAGGCTTTCGCGAGGCCGCTGCCGGGCGGCACGACCTGGTCGAGGAGCTCGCCCTCGAGCATCCCGATGATGGCCTCGAAGCCGGTGATGTTGGCGCGCACCCAGCCGGCCCGATCGACGACCCCGGAGCGCTCGACGACGCCCGGCAGCTCGCTGCCCAGGGCGGCCGACAGGCGGGGCACGATCCGGGCCATCGCGGCGGCGTACGACGGCTCGGCCTCGGCCAGCTCGGCCGTGCTCAGCCGACCCGGCGCCCGACGGAGCCGCCCGATCGCAAAGGCCTCGGCCGCCGGCCAGTCGACCAGCCCACGGCGCGCCGAGTGCTCCGCGCGCCGGCCAAGGACCGTGGCCACGGCGCCGAGGGCGGCACCGACGAGGAACCCAGCCTGCAGGGCCGTGTCGCGCCGCATGCTGCCGGCCCGCGGCGCGCGGCCGCGCGGTCCACTCATCCGGCCACCACCCCGAGCTCGATCGGCTCTGCGCGCGGCAGCTCATCGCCGAACAGGCGCCGGGCGACCCGTTCGAAGGCCGTGACGTCGCCGGTCGTGAGCACCGTCCTGGCCGTCTCGGCGGAGGTCTCGGCGGGTCGCTCGTGGCCGGCGGGGCCGGCATCGGCGGCCGTGCCGCGGGTCGTTCCGGGCGCCTCGAGACCGTTGATCGAGAGCAGCTCCGCCAGCGCCGATGCGGTCGCGGTGGCCGAGTCGACGATCGCCAGGCGCTCGCCGACCACGCGGGCCAGGACCGGTCGGAGGAGCGGATAGTGGGTGCAGCCCAGGAGCAGCGTGTCGATCGTGGCCGACGGTGGAAGGGGAAAGACGAACTCGCCGCTCGCGTCGCGCTGGCCGAGCAGCGGAGCCAGGCTATCGCGGACAGTGGCCTCGACCTGCGGGCCGTCAAGCTCGCCCGCCTCGACCATCGGCACGAACGCCGGCGTGGCGTGCTCGTACACCTCGACGGCCGGGTTCTCGTCCTTGATCGCGCCGAAATACGCATGGGAGCGAACCGTCGCCGGCGTTGCGATCACCCCGACCCGGCGCGAGCGGGTGGCAAGCGTGGCCGCCACCGCGCCCGGTCGGACCACGCCCAGGATCGGCAGCTCGTAGCGGCGCCGGAGGTCGTCCAGCGCGACCGCCGAGACCGTGTTGCAGGCCACGACGATCGCCTTGACGTCGCGCTCGGCCAGGGAATCCAGCGCCTGGCGGGCGAAGCGACGGACCTCGTCGTCGGACCGAATGCCGTACGGCGCTCGCTCGTTGTCGCCGAGATAGACCGTCGACTCGGCCGGGCTGCGGCGGATGATCTCGCGCAGCACCGTGAGCCCGCCGACGCCCGAATCGAACACCCCGAGGGGCCGCGGATCGGACACCGGCCGGTCCCGGCTGCCTAGCTCCGGGCGGCGGCCGGCTGCCGCGCCCCGATGATGTCCGCGGCGATCCGGGTCACGTCCCGGCTGATCGCCGCGTTCGGCTCCTGGAGCACGAACGGGACGCCGTCGTTGTTGGCGGCCACGACGAGGCGACCGTCGGATACGACCGAGTGCTCGGGCACGCGGCCGAGCGCGCGCTGCAGGTCCTCGGGGCTGATGCCGCCCGGGCTGTCGGCGCGGTTCACGAGGTAGCGCACCTTCGTCGGCGGGTAGCCGATCGAGCGGAAGGCGTCGGCCATCGCGAGCGTGTTGTGGATCGTCGTCGAATCGTAGGTGACGATCTCGACGATGACGTCCGACAGGTCGAAGAACGCGAGGTTGACATCGCTGACCGTCGAGCTCATGTCGATCACGATCGACTGGTACACCCGGCGCAGGATCGAGAGCGCCTTGTCGATGTCGCGGGTGGAGACCATCTCGGCCTGCTCGACGCGCGGGGGCGCGAGCAGGATGTCGATGCCCGACGGGTCGCGCCACAGGACGTCCTGGAGGTCCGCCTCGGTGATCCGGTCGGTCGGCAGGTCGAGGATCGAGGGTGCGTCGACCGGGACCTTCAGGAGCGCGCGCAGGTCACCGAATTGGAGGCTCCCGTCGATGAGCACGGTGCGCTGCTCGAGCTGGCCGAAGGCGCAGGCGAGGTTGAACGCGATGGTGGTCTTGCCCACGCCACCCTTCGGGGCGAAGACCGACACGACCCGCGAGCCGCCGACGCCCCCGCCGCTCGACTGGAAGTCTTCGTGCACGGACTTCAGCCGGCTGATCAGGTCGTAACCCGAGAACGGCATGGTGAGCACGCCGTGGATGCCCTGCTCGGCGTCCGTCTCGATCGGCTTCTGCGGCACGGTAACCACGATGACCGGCACCCGCGCTTCGGACGCCGCAATCTGTTCGACCAGCTGAGGGCCCTTGACCCGGCCCTGGAGCAGAGCGTCGACGATGACCACGTCGGGCCGGAGCTGGGCGATCTGGCCGACGACCCGCGACCCGTCGGTGAGCACGTCGAGGATCTTGATCTGGCTCTGGGCGTTCAGCAGCCCGCGAACGTATTGGGCGACCTGCGGCACGTCCTCGACGAGGAGCAGCCGGATCTGGCTCGCGCTGGACGACATCGGGTTCGACGATACCACGCGGGCGTGGGCCTTCGACATGACCCCGGGGCGGGCGACCGAGCGCCGATCGGGCCATCGGAGCGCTGGCGCGCCGGCGGCGTGGGTCAGCCGGGCCGCCGCGCGACGAGCACGATCCGATCGCTGCCCGGGCCGAACGGCCCGAGGTCGTAGTCTTCGCCGTGCGTCTCGACCTCCAGCCCGGCGGCCTCGGCGAACGCGTCGATCTCATCGGCCGTGACGAGCCGCAGCCGGTCCCGGCGCTGCCAGCGGGTCACGGGGCCACCGGGCCCCGCGGCGTCGTAGGTCACGGTCAGGACCACGGTCTGGGTGGCGGCGTCGTGGACCGCGGCGGCCGTCTTGGTCACGCTTCGGCCGGTCTCCGGATCGTCGCGCACGTACTCGAGCATGACCCGCCCGTCGAACCGGGCCAGGTCGTGCGCATCGGGCAGCCAGGCGTCGATCACGGCCATGCCGCCGGGGGCCAGATGGGCGGCCATCGTCCGGACCACCTGCGCCTGGTCGGCGCGGGTCGGCAGCAGCAGGATCGAGTTCAGGGCGATGAAGGCGAGCCGGAACGTCCCGGCGTCGTCGAGCCGGACGGTGCGGGCGTCGGCCTCGACGAGCTCGAGGCGGCCCGCGGGCAATCCGGCCGCGACGGCCCGGGATCGCGCCCGCTCGAGCATTGCCGGCTCGACGTCGACGCCCGTCACCCGGTGGTCCGCGGCGGCGAGCGGGACGGCCAGACGGCCGGTGCCCGCGGCGAGCTCGAGGATCGGGCCGTCGGATCGGCGGGCCAGCGCGAGGTACAGGTCGAGGTCGCCCGGATCGGCGGCCAGGTCGAGGTCGTACAGGCGGGCCAGGGTGCGCGCCG
>OEKD01000272.1_pt3 | contig 12765 bp, 15 predicted proteins | sample 1487541 | NCBI WGS metagenome assembly OEKD01 (sample SAMEA104379579, study PRJEB20068) | metagenome | biome: 1000743; feature: 77; material: 1998 | place: USA | collected 2012 | depth 25 m | reverse complement strand
ATCCGGGTTTCATCGGACGACGCGAGTGTCATCCGCTTGATCTTTCGACCGGTTACGCGACCGGTTCGTCGGACCGGCTCCAATGCACAGCCTGCGCGCCCTCCCTGTGCCTGCCCTGAGAGCGCCTGGGCCGGGTATCGTTGGCCGGACGGGCCCGTAGCTCAGCGGTAGAGCAGGGGACTTTTAATCCTCGTGTCGTGGGTTCGATCCCCACCGGGCTCACCATTTGCGACCCAGGAGGAGCGGTGTCGGGCGACGGACGGGAGATCGAGCGCAAGTTCCTGCTCGCACGGGCGCCCGATCCGGCGGCGCTGGCGCGGCTCGGGGTGCGGTCGAGCCGGATCGAGCAGGTGTACCTGCGACCGGAGCCCGGGCGGCCTGTTCGGCGTGTGAGGCGCCGGGCGGATGCCGACGGCGAGACGTTCACGTATACGGAGAAGGCGCCGGTGCACGGCATCGTCCGCGAGGAGCGGGAGTCGACGATCGACGCCGCCCGGTATGCTGAGCTGGCAGCCGAGCGGGATCCCGGCAGTCACCCGGTCCGCAAGGTCCGGCACGTCCTGCCGTGGGCCGGCCGGGAGGTCGAGATCGACGTCTTCGAGCTGCCGCCCGGACTCGTCGTCGCCGAGGTCGAGCTGACCGACGAGGATGATACGGTCGAGCTGCCGCCGGAGCTCGAGGTCGTCCGCGACGTCAGCGAGGAGCCCGAGTACCAGAACGTGAACCTGGCCCGCCGCTAGCGTCCTGCGGCCCAAGCCGGCGCCCGAGCGCGGCGACCAGTCGATCGACGTCCGCGCCCGTCGTGTACGGGGCCGCCGAGATCCTGATCAGCCAGGCCGCCGGCGGACCGCCTTCGGCACGGGCGCCGCGAACGGGGAAGTCGACGATCGGCACCTCGATCCGATCCTCGTCCTGGAGCCCGCGCGCGAGCTCGAGCGCCATGACGCTGTCGCGCGCGTCGATCGGGACCCGAACTGCGGCCATCGAGCCGAGCATGTCATCCGGAGCGAGATCGTCGGTCCCGAGCGCGGCCACGAGCCTGCGGCGTCCGTCGACCGCGAGCCGGTGCATCGAGCCGCGCAGCTCGGGCCAGCCACCAGGCACGAGCCGGTCGAGGAAGTCCAGCGCGGCCGGGACCGACAGCCACGCCGACGGGTCATCGGTGCCGGTCCAGTCGAACTCCAGCAGGTAGCGCGATCGGTCCCGGCGCGGGTCGTTCGCCCCGTGGCTGGTCACGACGGGTCGGGTCGTGGCGATCCGCTCCGGCGACGTCCACAGGAAGCCCGAGCCCTTGGGCGCGCACACCCATTTGTGCAGGTTGCCGGCATACCAGTCGGCACCGATCGCGTCGAGATCGAGCTCGAGCATGCCGGGCGCGTGCGCGCCGTCGATGAGCACGGCGACGCCGCGCTCGTGGAGCGCCTCGACCAGCTCCGTGACGGGCAGGACGAGCGCCGACGGGCTGGTCACGTGGCTGATCACGGCCAGTCGAGTCCGCGACGTGACGGCCGCCAGGATCCGCTCCACGACCTCGTCCGGGCCCCGCACGGGCAGCCCGATGGGCGCGGTCACGACCCGCGCGCCGACCCGATCGGCGACGCGCCGGGCGGCTGTCAGCGTCGCGTTGTATTCATGGTCCGTCAGCAGGATCTGGTCGCCTGGGCCGAGCGTCGGCGCGAACGAGGCCAGGACCGCGTTCGTGGCCGTCGTGGCGTTGCGCACGAAAGCCAGCTGGTCGGGGCTCGTTCCCAGGAAGGATGCGAGCGGTGCGCGCGCTTCGTCGAGGGCGGCCTCGAGCTCGCGGTCGAGGAAGCGAACGGGTTCGGCCTCCATCCGATCGCGCCACGCACGCTGGACGGCGAGCACCGGCCGCGGGCAGGCGCCGAACGACCCGTGGTTGAGGAACGTGACGGCCGGGTCGAGCGACCAGTGCTCGCGCAGCGACGCCCGCGTCACGGACGTGGCGCGCGCCGGATCCGGATCAGCACGAACGGCGCGACATAGATGACGACGAGTGCCGGGACCAGCAGGCGCAGGCCGGCGCGGAGCACGGACGCGGCGATGGCCAGGCCGATCAGGAGCCCGTAGTAGCCGACGACGACGGTTCGCGACCAACCCGCCGCGCCGAGCCGAGCGGCCGGCCACAGCGCGGCGAACGCGACCGCGAGCCCGATCGCGAGGTACGGCAGGATGTCGGCGGCGATCACGGGCCGATGATATGGGTCACGCACGGGCTGCGAGTCCGTCGTGCCCTGGGCCGGATTCGGCGAGGTGCGCTATAGTCTTGGGGCGGGGTGGAGCAGCGGCAGCTCGTCGGGCTCATAACCCGAAGGTCGTCAGTTCGAATCTGACCCCCGCAACCAACACCGAATGAACCTCGAGAACCCGGGTCCCGCCGCCCGGGTTCTTCCTTGTCCGGGCTCAGTCCCAGCGGAAGCGCAGCACCGCCCCGACGATCGCCACGACTGCCCACGCCGCCAGGACGAGCAGCGCCGAGCCGACATCGGCCGAGCCGGCGCCCAGGCCGGAGCGGAGCGCGTCGGCGAGCGCCGTCGCGGGCAGGATCCGGGCGAGATCGGCGAGCACGCCCGGTAGGCGCTCGACCGGCACGACGATCCCGCCCACGAGCAGGAACCCGACGAACAGGCCGTTGGCCGCCGCGAGCGTCGTCTCCGCGCGCAGGGTGCCGGCCATCCAGAGCCCGAGCCCGGCGAAGCAGATCGTGCCGGCGACGAGCGTGAGGACCGCCAGGGGCAGGCTCGACGCGGCCGTCGGCCGCCAGCCGAGGACCGCGACCGCGATACCGATGAGCAGCACGACCTGGAGGACCTCGACGGCGGCGACCGCGACGATCTTCGCGGCCACCAGGCCGGCCCTCGGCAGGGGCGTTCCCCCAAGACGCTTGAGCACGCCGTACGAGCGCTCGTAGGCGGTCGCAATCCCGAGGTTGACGAAGCTGGTCGAGATCACGGCCAGGGCGAGCACGCCCGGCAGGACGAAGTCGACGGGGCGGCCGCTCGCGACCGCCGCGCCGGCGTCGCCGATCGGGAAGCTCGCGAAGAAGACCAGGACGACGAGCGGGATCACGATCGTGACCAGCACGTTCTCGCCGCGGCGGGCGGTCAGCCGCAGCTCCATCGCGGCCTGCGCGATCGTGGCTCGGGGCGCCGACGCGGCGTTGCCGGACGCGGCGATGCCCGACGCCGCATCGCCTTTCGGCCGACCGGTCACCCGCGCGACTCCGACCCGACGAGCTCGAGGTAGCGCTCCTCGAGCGAACCGCCACCGGCCTCCAGCGCAACGATCAGCACGCCGTGCTCGGCGCACCACGCGGTCAGGCTGGCGATGACGTCCGGCGTGGGCGGGGTGCCATCGAGCCGGTAGCCCGTCCGGCCGTCGGCGCTGAGCCACGCATTCGGGCTCGTTGCTGCCAGGTGGACCGCCAGCGCCTCGAGCTCGTCCGTGGTCAGCGCCCGGGCAGCGCGAAACCGAAGCCGCCGCGTGCCGCCGGACAGGAGCTCCTCGGGGGTGCCCAGCGCGACGAGTCGGCCGCGGTCGATCAGCGCGAGCCGGTCGGCCAGGCGCTCGACGTCGGCCAGCTCGTGCGTCGTCAGCAGTACGGTCACCCCGTCGGATCGGAGCTCGGCGATCAGCTCCCTGGTCGTCGCCTTGGCCTCCGGGTCCATCCCCGCGGTCGGCTCGTCGAGGACCGCGACGTCCGGCCGGCCGACGAGCGCGAGGGCGAGCGACAGGCGCTGCTTCTCGCCGCCCGACAGGACCTTGTAGCGGCGCTCCGCCACCCCGCCGAGCCCGACCCGGTCGAGCAGGCCGTCGGGTTCGAGCGGCCGCGCGTAGAACCGGGCGAACAGTCGGACGAGCTCGCGCGGCCGTGCCTGCGGGTAGATCCCGCCGCCCTGGAGCATCAGCCCGAGCCGGCCACGGAGCGCGCGCTCGTCGCGGGCCGGGTCGAGGCCGAGCACCCTGACCCGGCCGCCGTCGGGCCGACGATAGCCCTCGATCGTCTCGACGGTCGTTGTCTTGCCCGCGCCGTTGGGCCCGAGCAGGGCGAAGATCTCGCCCCGCCGGACGCCGAACGTGAGCTCGTCGATCACGGTCCGCCCGTCGTAGCGCTTGACCAGCCCCTCGATCTCGATCGCATCGCCGGCCGGACCGCTCACCGCAGGATCGCCGGCAGCAGCAGGTCGACGTCCGACTGGAGGAGCTCGCCGTACTGGATCTTGCGGAGCACGCCGTCGCGGTCGATGAAGTACGTCTGCGGCGGGAACTGGACGAGGTATGCGCCGGCGATCGAGCCGCCCGGGTCGGTCACCGTCTGCCAGTCCCCGCCATGGTCGCGGGCGAACGCGATCGCCGGTGGGGCACTGTCCCGGAACAGCACCCCGAGGACCGTGACGCCGTCCGCAGCGTGGGCCTGCTCGAGCCGGGCCAACACCGGGAACTCGTTCCGGCACGGGACGCACCACGACGCCCAGAAGTTCACGACGACCGGCTTGCCGCGTAGGGCCGCCAGGTCGAGCGAGCGACCATCGAGCGTGGTGCCCCGGATGTCCGGCGCCGCCTGCCCGATGACGGCCGTTGTCGGCGGCCGCCCGATCCCGAGCACGGCCCCGACGAGCACGGCGACGATCGCGAGGCCGGCGACGAGCGCGACCAGTCGAGCCGGGAGCCGGATGCGCGTGACGGGCCTCGCTACTTGACCGTGAGCGTTCCCGTCATGTTCGGATGGACCGAGCACACGTACGCATAGGTTCCGGCCGGCAGCGCCGGCACGTTGTAGACGACGGTCTTGACGCCGGCGAAGATCTCGCCGTTGAACAGCATCGCGCCGGTCGGGGAGCCGGCATGGATCGTGACGTCGTGGGGGATGTTCGCGTCCTGGTTGTCGAAGGCGAGGGTGAACGGCCGACCGGCCGGCGCCTCGGCGGTCGTGGTCGTGTAGGCGATGTTGTGGGCGACGATGGTCACGTCCGCGGCCGGCCCCGCCGATGCCGAGGCCTGGCCGGCCGCGCCCGATGCGCCGGGAGAGGCCCCGGCGCCCGCGCCGCCAGCACCGCCGGTCACGGAGAAGAACCCGGCGTTGACCGCCGCCGCAAGGAGCAGGATCACGGCGCTCGCGGCCAGGCGCCCGACGGGCAGCCCGGGTCTCGGCCCGGTCGCGACATGGCCGGTCCGGTCCGCCTCGGCGGTCGCGGCCCATTCGTGGCGCGCGGCGGACATCCAGCCCGAGAGCAGGATCACCAGGACGACGACCCCGGCGACCAGCAGCGCGCCCCGGAACAGGAGGCCGGCGAAGAGCGAGAGCGCTCCGAGCGCGCCGAGCACGGGCAGGAACGACGGCCCGGGCATGTGCACGCCCTCGGGCACCTGGTGGACGACTGCCGGCAACTGGGCCCCGGTCGTGACGGGCTCGAGATGCTGGTATTCGCGCACCGCTTCGCGACCCCAGTACAGCAGGGCCAGCACGAGCACGCCCGGGCCGATGACGAGGAGCGGACCGCGAAGGATCAGGGTCACGACGAGCAGGAACGCGCCGAAGGCCGCGAACACGGGTGCCGCCGACGGAGAGCCGGCGTGGACCCCGGGCGGTGGGATCGGCGTCCGCCGGCGCATGCCGCGGCGCTTCGGGCCGGCCTTCGCCCAGGTCAAGATCAACCACACCAGGAACAGCGCGACGAGGGCGGCCAGCAGGAGCGGCAGCAGCAGGATCAGGCCGGCCCAATCGGGGATCACGAGCCGGGCCGTGAAGTCGAGGATCCCGCTCCAGAGGCCCTGGATGTCCTGCCAGATGACGTCCATCGCTGCCCGCTCCGGTCAGCGACCCGGCGAGATCGTCGGTCGCTCAGTCACGCGGCGAGCCGGCGACGAGCACGTACGCCATGAGGGTCATCGCGATGCCCAGGGCGACCAGCATCGTGAATCCCGCGTAATCCGTGAGCCAGTGGCCGTAGTAGGGGATCGCCCAGAACAGGAAGCCGGTCGTCGCGAACACGAGGCCCACGATCACGGCGTTGCGGGGATGCCTGAGCGGATGCATCGCGACTCCCGGTTACAGGAAGTAGAGCGTCGAGAACAGGGCGATCCAGACGACGTCGACGAAGTGCCAGTAGATCGACGTTGCCTCGACCGCGTCGTGGTGGCGCGAGCTGAACTGCCCGGCCATGCCCCGATACAGGATCACCGACAGCATGACGACTCCGCCCAGGACGTGCGCGCCGTGGAAGCCGGTCAGCGTGTAGTACGTCGTCCCGAACGGCCCCGCGTCCAGCGACAGGCCCTTGTTGAACAGGAGCGTGTAGTCGGTGCCCTGCATGATCAGGAATACCACGCCGAGCACGATCGTGGTCGCGATGTAGCGCAGGAACGCGGTCCGATCGTTGCGCCTGATCGCCCACACCCCGAACTGGCAGGTGAACGAGCTGAGCACGAGGAGCACGGTCGCCGGGCCGACCAGCGGCAGGATCTCGAGCGTGTGGTGGAACTGCTCGGGCGGCCATTGGGGGGCCTGGGCCCGGATGCTGAAGTAGGCCGCGAACAGTCCGGCGAAGAACATCACCTCCGAGCAGATGAACAGGATCATGCCCAGGATCGGGTTGCTGATCCCGCCCCGGGCATCGTGGGCCAGGCCGGCCACGGGGCTGTGCTCGGTCGTGGTCAGGGCATGCGAGTCGGCGGTCATGCGATCGTCCTCAGTGGCCCGTGCCGATCGTGCCGCCGTGGCGGACGTCGAATAGCGGGCGCTCGGAGCGGACCGGCGGCAGTCGGTCGAAGTTGTACGGCGGCGGCGGGCTGCTCGTTGCCCACTCCAGCGTGTTCGCCTCCCACGGGTCGTCGCCGGCGGGTGCGCCGCTGCGGAGCGAGATCATGACGTTCCACAGGAACGGCAGCATCGATGCCGCGATCGTGAAGCCGCCGATCGTGGCCAGCAGGTTGAGGTCGCTCCAGCCGGCCTGCGCGCTGTAGTCGGCGATCCGGCGCGGCATGCCGGCCAGGCCGAGCATGTGCATCGGGAAGAAGGTCAGGTTGAAGCCGATGAACATGAGCACGAACTGGACCTTGCCGAGGGTCTCGCTGAGCATCCGGCCGGTCATCTTCGGGAACCAGTAGTAGATCCCGGCGAAGACCCCGAAGACCGATCCGCCGAACAGCACGTAGTGCAGGTGGGCGACGACCCAGTACGTGTCGTGGAGCGCGAAGTCGACCGGCACCGCCGCACTGAACGCGCCATTGATACCGCCGATCAGGAACATGGTCAGGAACCCGATCGCGAACAGCAGCGGCGTCGAGAACCGGAGCTGGCCGCGGAACAGGGTCGCGATCCAGTTGAACATCTTGACCCCGGTCGGGACCGCGATGAGGAAGGTCATGAGGCTGAAGAATGGCAGGAACACCTGGCCGGTCGTGAACATGTGGTGGGCCCAGACCGAGAACCCGAGGGCCCCGATGCCGGCCGTCGCGAACACGAACGCCTTGTAGCCGAACAGCGGCTTGCGCGAGAACACCGGCAGGACCTCGCTGACGATACCCATCGCCGGCAGGACCATGATGTACACCGCGGGGTGCGAGTAGAACCAGAACACGTTCTGGTACAGGACCGCGACGCCGCCGGTGGCCGGATCGAAGAAGTGGCCGCCGTAGTTGCGGTCGATGAACAGCATGATCAGCGCGCTGGTCAGGACCGGCGTGGCCATGACCACGAGCACGCTCGTGACGACCATCGTCCAGACGAAGATCGGCAGCCGGAACATCGTCATGCCCGGGGCGCGCATCTTGAACACCGTGACCAGGAAGTTGATGCCGCCGAGGATCGAGCTCGTCCCGATCAGGGCGACGGCCAGGATCCACAGGTCGGTGCCGATGCCCGAGTACTTCGATTCGGCGAGCGGCGGGTACGACGTCCAGCCGGCGGCCGCGGCGCCGCCCGGGGCGAGGAAGCCGGCCGCCATGAGGATCCCGGCCAACGGGAGCAGCCACAGCGACAGGGCGTTGATCCGCGGAAAGGCCATGTCCGGCGCGCCGATCATGAGCGGCACGGCGTAGTTCCCGAAGCCGGCCAGGACCGGGATGATGAACAGGAAGATCATGAACGAGGCGTGGATCGTGAACAGCTGGTTGTAGGTCGCGTCGCTGAAGAACTGCAAGCCGGGCTGGGCGAGCTCGCTCCGGACGCCGAGGGCCAGGATCCCGCCGAGGAAGAAGAACACCAGCGAGTTGACGAGGTACATGATCCCGATCTTCTTGTGATCGGTCGTGGTCAGCCACTCGTACAGCCCGGAGCGGTAGGTGGTGGCGGCGGGGTGGAGCGTGGTGGTCGCCATCGAGGCTCCTTACTGCACCGTCAGCGTGCCGGTCATGTTCGGATGGACCGTGCATACGAAGCTGTACGTTCCGGCCGGCAGGGCCGGCACGTGGTAGTCGGCCGCCGCGGGCCCGGTCACGAGGTCGCCCTTGAACACCTGCTGGCCAGTCGGAGACCCCTGGGCGATCGCGACGTCGTGAGGGATGCCCTGGTCCTGGTTGTCGAAATGGATCGTGAAGGAGGTGTTCGCGGGCGCCGTGACCGACGCCTGGCTGAACGCGATGTTGTGGGCCGTGATGTCGACGCTCGGGCCTCCGCCGGTCGCGCCGCTCGGGTCCGGGGCGCCCGACGCTCCGGGCGTGCCGCTCGCGGGCGGCGGGGTCGCCGCGGCCGACCGGATCTGCTGCTGGAGCCAGGCGTCGTAGTCGGACGGCGCCAGCGCCTTGACCGTGAACTGCATGACCCAGTGCTGGAAGCCGCACAGCTCCGCGCACTGGCCGCGGAACGTCTGACCGGCCATCGACGCGTCGACCTTGAAGTCGAAGTTGTTGTCCTTACCGGGCACCACGTCCCGCTTGAACAGGAACTGGGGGACGTAGAACGCGTGGATGACGTCGGCGCTCCGGAGGTCCAGGTGGACCGTCTGCCCGGCCGGCACGACGAGCTCCGGGGCCTGCTGCTTGAACACGACCGAGTCGCCTTTGGCGTTCAGGTACTCGAACTGCCACTGGAAGCGGGCCGCGTCGGCCCGGATGCGCACGTCGGGTGCCGAGCTGATCGCGTCGACCGTGTTCAGGGTCTGCCACGACAGGAAGAAGATCACGCCGACGATGATCGTCGGCACCACGGTCCAGGCGACCTCCAGCAGGTTGTTGCCGTGGACCTGCGGCGGCAGCCCCTCATCGGTCGGCTTGCGCCGATAGCGCAGCACGGCGTACACGATGAGCCCTTCGACGAACAGGAAGATGACCGCCCCGATCCCGAACACGATGTCGTACAGGTTGCGGGTGTCGACGCCCTCGGCGGTCACGGCCTGGGGCGGGAAGAACGCCGCCCATACGTGTCGGAGCTGCTCGATCGGGTCGCCCCGGACGGCAAGGATCGCGAGGACCACGATCACGAGGACCGCGAGCGCTCCGAACAGAGCGATGGCGGGCGACGGGCCGGACCGGCGGGGCAACGTCATCAAGTTCCTCAGGCGAGCGCGATGGAGGCGCTGGTACGCTCGGGCAAGCGTCGGGTGAAGTCGTCGACAACGCCCTGACCGGGTCCGGTCGGGCGCGGCCATGATACCCGAGCGCTCGACGCCGGATGTCCCGACCCGATCGCCGTCCAGCCCGGTCGCGCCCGGGACCGCCCGATCGGACGATGCGAGCGACAATGGGGCCGATGACCCGGCTGGCCCGTATCGCGACCGGACCGCGCGCCTGGCGCCATACGCTCGCCCCCGTGTCGGCGGTCGCGGCGGCGTGGCTGGTCATCGCCGGCCCGGTCACGGCCCATGGCTCGGACAACCCGCCCGCGCCGACGATCGGCGCGTTCCTGTTCGGCTGGTCGTTCGACCCGTCGGTCCAGATCCCGATCCTGATCATGACCGCGGCGTACCTGTGGGCGGTCCGTCACGTCGATGCCGCCCATCCGTTGAACCCCGTGCCACGGCTGCGGACGGCGTGCTTCCTGGCCGGGATCGTGGCGGCCGAGATCGCCCTCCAGTCGGGGGTCGACGCGTACGAGAACGTGCTGTTCTCGGACCACATGGTCCAGCACACCCTGCTGACCATGATCGCCGCGCCACTGCTGGCGCTCGGCGCCCCGATCACCCTCCTGCTCCGGGTCGCGCGGCCCGAGGCACGGCGGCGCTGGATCCTGCCGGTCCTCCACAGCCGGGTCGTGCGCGCGATCTCGTTCCCGGTCGTGGCCTGGATCGGGTTCGCGGCAGTCATGTGGGGGACCCACTTCTCGCCCCTTTTCGAGGCGTCGCTCGAGAACCCCCTCGTCCACGACCTCGAGCACGTCCTGTTCCTGTCGTCCGCGCTGCTGTTCTGGTGGCCCGTGGTCGGGCTCGATCCCTCGCCCTGGCGGATGCCCCATCCGGTCAGGGCCCTGTACGCGGGCCTCCAGATGCCCCAGAACACGTTCCTCGCGCTTGCCATCTTCTCGGCCTCGGAACCGCTGTATCGGCACTACACGACGCTCGACCTGCCGTGGCTGCCCGATCCGCTGGCCGACCAGCAGGCGGCGGGCGCGATCATGTGGGTGGTCGGCGACCTGACGTTCTTCGTGGCGATCCTGCTGATCGTGCGAGCCTGGATGGCGAGCGAGGACCGGTCTACGCGGGCCGTCGACGCGCGCCTCGACGCCGAGGAGGCGCGGCTCCGGGAGCGTGAGGCGTCACTCGCTGCGCGCCGGTCGATCGGGTCCGAACCGCCGCCGCTCGACCGATCGCTCGATGCGGCGATCGAGCCTCAATCGTCGGGGAGCGGCGCCGCCAGGTAGCCGGCATAGCGATCGGGGTCGACGTTGCCGCCCGACGCGACCGCGACGATCGGGCCGTCGGCCGCGTCCAGCCCGGCCTCGGTCGCATGCCAGCGCAGTGCCGCGAGGGTGAGCGCGCCCGAGGGCTCGAGCACGAGCCGGCATTCCTCCGCCGCCACGCGGACTGCTGCCGCGATCTCCGCCTCGCTGACCGTGACGATCCCGTCGAGCAGGCGGCTCAGGTGAGCGAACGGTCGGCGTCCGATCGACTGGGTCCGGGTGCCATCGGCGATCGTCCGGCTGACGAGCTCGGCCGGCCATTCCACGATCCGGCCGGCGGCCAGCGAGTCGCGCGCGTCGGCGGCCAGCTCCGGCTCGACCCCGATCACCCGGGCTGTCGGCCGGATGGCCTTGACCGCAGCCGCAACTCCCGACGCCAGCCCGCCGCCGCCGATCGGGACGAGCACCGCCGCGACGTCCGGCGCGGCGTCGACGATCTCGAGCCCGCACGTGCCCTGGCCGGCGATGATCCGGTCGTCGTCATAGGGCGGGATCACGACCAGCCCACGCTCGGCCGACAGGCGCTCGGCGACCGCGCGACGCTCCTCGGATGCCGTCCCGACGACGACGATCTCCGCTCCGTCCGCGGCCACCCGCCGACGCTTGACGGCGGGCGCATCGGCCGGCATGACGACCACGCACGGCGCGTCGAGCAGTCGCGCCGCTCGGGCGACGCCCTGGGCATGGTTGCCCGACGAGTACGTGATCACCCCACGCCGTCGCTCGGCGGGCGACAGCGATGCGACCGTCACGTAGGCGCCACGAAGCTTGAACGCGCCGATCGGCTGGAGCGATTCGGCCTTGACCAGCTGGCGGCGTTGGGGGCGGCCGAAGGCGACCAGCGGTGTGACCAGCGTCACGCCCCGAAGGACGGCTGCGGCCGCGCGGATCGCATCGATGCCGACGAGCGGGGCGAGGTCTGGCGGGGCGCTCACCGGCGCGCCCGCGATCCGTCGCGCTGGCAGGCGATGCACAGGGCGGCCCATGGCAGGGCGTCCAGGCGGGCCGGATCGATCGGACCGCCGCACGCGACGCAGCGACCGTATGTCCGGTCCTCGATGCGACGGAGGGCCGCCTCGACCTCGCCGAGCTGGCGCTCGGTGCGCTCGCGCAGTGCGAGGTCGCGTTGCTGCTCGAAGACCTGGCTGGCCGCGGCGGCCTGGGAGCCGTAGGTCATCTGGCCGGGCGCCTGGATCGGCTCGCCGAGCTCGACCCGCAGCCGATCCCGTTCGGCGAGCAGGCGCTCTCGGGCTGTCTCGTCCATCGGCAGATCGTACGCGGGCATGGCGGCCCGGTCACCATATACTCCTGGGGAGTACCAACGGAGGCCTCAGATGGCAATCGAGATCGATCCGGTGTGCGGCATGGAGGTCGACACGACCCTGTCGGACCTGTCGTACGAGCACGAGGGCACGACCTACTGGTTCTGCGGGCGCGGCTGCCTGCTCGACTTCAAGGAGGATCCCGAGCGCTATCTCGATCCCGACTACCGCCCATCGATGTGACTGCCGGGCGCGGCCCTGCCATCACCCCCGGCGACAGGCCGATAAGCCGCAGCTAAGGGTCGGCCGGCAGACTGCCGAGCGGCGGACATGGACCGGGCACTCCTCGGATCGGGGTCGGCCGCCGGATGCCGGACCGGGACCCGGCGGAGGTTCCTCCCATGCGCAGCCGGATCGTCGCCATCTCGTTCTCGCTCCTCGCCCTGCTGGTCTCGGCCGGCACGATGCTCGCCGCGGCGGACCCGCTCGGCAAGCGCTGGTACTGAGCGGGCCGGCTCAGGTCCGGCTCGTCGGTCCGGCCGCATCGGAGCTCAGTCGCTGCGCGAGGTAGACCGGGATCGCCGAGATGAGGATCACGAGGACAGCCACCACGTTGACGATCGGTCGCTGGTTCGGCAGCCGGAGGTTGGC
>OEKD01000265.1_pt1 | contig 12773 bp, 10 predicted proteins | sample 1487541 | NCBI WGS metagenome assembly OEKD01 (sample SAMEA104379579, study PRJEB20068) | metagenome | biome: 1000743; feature: 77; material: 1998 | place: USA | collected 2012 | depth 25 m | reverse complement strand
TCCCGATCGCGACGATCGCCCCGCACGAGGCGGCCAGGGCGGCCACCGGCACCAGCGGGCTCATGGCGCGAATCGACCCTCCAACCTCGCGAGGCCCGGACGTCCCGGGATGACGGTCCGCGCTGCCGGAGTATAGGAGCCCACCGACTGCCGCCGGACCCATCCCGGATGGGCCGGATCGGGGCCTGTGCTATCGTCCGGCGCCGTGATCGTTCCCCGTCGGCCGGTCTGACGTGCGGCGCCGCGCGATCGAGATCGGCAGCGTCCTGGTCGCGTTCGTCGCGCTCGGCGTGCTCCTCTACAACGCCACCCTGGTCGATCGGACGCCCCCATCCGTCGTCCGGATCGTGCTCTCGGCGAGCGTCACCGGCGACGACCACACGGCCCAGACCCTGAGCGCGATCGACGTGACGTTCAACGAGCCCGTCCGAGCCGCCAGCGTCGACGGTCGGATCACGATCGATCCATATGTCGCCGGCACGTTCAGCTGGGACGGCCAGACCACGGCCATCTTCACGCCCGCGCACAAGCTGCCCGCGGACACCTCGTTCACGGTCACCGTCAAGCCCGGCTTCGAGGACCTGGCCGGCAACGCCTCGACCCAGGCGTTCGATCCATTCACGTTCCGGACGGTCGGGCCGCCGACGGCGTCGGTCACGAGCCCGGCCGACGGCGCGGCCGACGTGCCGGTCGACGGCGCGATCGTCCTGACCTTCGATCGGCTCATGGACACGGACGCGGTCGAGCACGCCATCCAGGTCACGCCGAGCAGCCGCTACCGCGTGACCTGGAGCGGCCGAGTGGCGACCATCACGTTCGAGAGCCCGCTGCTGTTTGGGACTCGGTACCAGGTCGCGCTGACGACCGACGCGGCCGACACGGGCGGCAACCATCTCGCGCAGCCGTTCACGATGAGCTTCCAGACGGTCGCCGCGGGCCTGTCCGTCGTGACCACCACGCCCGCGGCATCCGTCGCCGGCGTGAGCGTGCGGAGCCCGATCGCGATCATCTTCGACCAGGCCGTCGATCCGGCGACGATCGCCGGCGCGCTCCAGGTGACGCCGCCGGTGACGGGATCGATCAGCGTCGAGGACCTGCCGGACGATCGAGCGGCCACGGCGCCCGGCACGAGCCCGAGCGCGAGCCCGGGCGGGAGCCAAAGCCCGGAGCCCGGGTCGGCCGGCCCGACCGGCGCCGCCAGCCCGGCCGCGAGCCCCACCCCGCGAGGCGCGGGGCGCGTGCTGATCCTGCGCCCGTCGGCCCAGCTCGCGCCCCACACGACCTACACCGTGACGCTCAACTCGGGTGTGGCCACGCTCGGCAACACGAGCGAGGTGGCTGCCGGGCGATCGTGGTCGTTCACGACGGGCCAGCCGACGACGTCGGCCCAGAACCAGGTCGCGTTCCTGTCGGCCCGGGGCGGCGTCCGCAACGTATGGCTGATGAACCCCGACGGCTCGAGCCCGCGCCAGGTCACGACAGAGCTCGTGCCGGTGAGCTCGTTCGACGTGAGCGGCGACGGTCGTTCGATCATCTACGCGGCGGCGGGCATCGTCCGATTGGCGGCGACCGACGGATCGAGCGTCCGCACGCTGACGACGGGCGGGCGCCACGAATACGCGCCCCGCCTGACGCCCGATGGCACCGCGATCGTTCTCGCCCGGCGGGACCCGTCGGGGGCCGACGTCGGGTACTGGCTCGTGCCCCTCGACGGGCGGCCGGAGCGGCAGCTGTTCGAGCAGGGGGCGCCGCCCCTCGGCTCGGTCGACCTCGCCGGCGACGGGCTCCTCGTTGGGCCCGGGTCTCCAGCCTGGGCCGCTCGGGACGCGTTCAGCCCGGACGGCCATTGGCTGCTCGCGACGACCGGTGCAGGCGGCGTGGAGCTGGTCGACCTGACCGGTGCCCGGGCGGACCTGCCGGCCCGGCTCAACCTCCAGGCCGACACCGCCGGGGCGTGGGACGCGGGGCGCCACGAGTTCGTCCTGGCCGCCAGCGACGGCAGCCTGTGGCTGATCCCGACCGACGGCCCGAGCCAGGCCCTCGTCCCGGGCACAGGCGGCGTGGCCGTCGCGTCGAGCGGCACGCTGGCCACCCTGCTCGCGAACGGCGGCCCGGAGCACCTCGCGGTCCTCGGGCCGGGCGCGTCGACGCCGAGCCCGCTGACCACGGCGCCCGACCTCGCGGATCGCCAGCCGTCGTTCTCGCCCGACGGGGGCACGATCCTGTTCCTGCGAGTGCGGTCCGACGAGCCGACCCAGTCGGACGGGATCTGGACGGTCGAGCCCGACGGCCGGGAGCTGCGGCAGCTGTCGACCGACGGCGCGGCACCGCGCTGGCTGCCCTGACCCTCGGGCCTGCCGATCGTCCGCTTCGCGCGGGCGCGACTCGATCTGCGCTGGCACCGGAGCCATGACATCGCGTTCGGCGGGCTGCTACACTCCGCCGGGCCCGATCGGGCGCCGCAGCCTGCGCGCCCGCAGCCCCGCTCAGACCAGTCGATTCCCCGGACCGTGCCCGCGCCGGTGCACGCCATCGCGCCCGCGGCCGACGAGCCCTCGAGGAGGACCCTAGACACCCGATGGATGCCAGCGCGCTCGAACTGATCATCCTGCCTGCCGGCGTCATCACGATCCTGTTCGCCCTGTATCTCGCGCGCGACGTGCTGCGCCGCGACACCGGGACGCCGGCGATGGAGGACGTGGCCGGCACGATCTTCGAAGGCGCGATCGCGTTCATCAGGCGGCAGTACACGACGATCGCGGTGCTCGCGGTCGTCGGCGCCGTGGTCATCGCGCTCGTGATCAGCGTGTTCGAGACGAAGCAGGTCGCCGACACGTCGGTGTTCGGGCTGGACCTGGGCTGGCGGACCGGGATCGCGTTCCTCGTCGGCGCGGCGTGCTCGATGGCGTCGGGCATCATCGGCATGTACATCAGCGTCCGCTCGAACGTCCGCACGGCCGCGGCCGCCCGACGCAGCCTCGTCGAGGCGGTCCAGGTCGCGATGCGCGGCGGCGCGGTCTCGGGCTTCCTCGTCGTCGCCCTGTCGCTGCTCGGCGTGTACCTCATGTTCGTGGTCATGGGCGGCCTGTCGAACCCGTCCGAGGCGCCCTTCCTGATCGTCGGCTACGGCTTCGGCGCGAGCTTCGTGGCCCTGTTCGCCCAGCTCGGCGGCGGCATCTACACGAAGGCCGCCGACGTCGGCTCGGACCTCGTCGGGAAGGTCGAGGCCGGGATCCCCGAGGACGACCCGCGCAACGCGGGCGTGGTCGCGGACCTGGTCGGCGACAACGTCGGTGACTGCGCCGGCCGCGGCGCGGACCTGTTCGAGTCGACCGCGGCCGAGAACATCGGCGCGATGATCCTCGGCGTGGCCGTGTACGGCGTCGCCCAGGCGGCTGGCTGGCCGCACCCCGAGGCGTGGATCTTCTTCCCGCTCGTCGTGCGCGCGTTCGGGCTGCTGTCCACGATCGTGGCCATCTTCTTCGTCCGCGGCCGCGAGGACGAGGACCCGATGAACATGCTCAACCGCGGCTACTGGGTCACGACCCTGCTGTCGGTCGCCGGGCTGCTGCTGGTCACGAACGTGATGATGCAGACCCCGGGCCAGACGGGCGCCAACGGGATCCCGGCCTGGCTGTTCTTCTTCGGCTGCGGCGTCGTCGGCCTGGCGACCTCGGTCGCGTTCGTGTACATCACGCAGTACTACACCGCGGGCTCGTACCGGCCCGTCCGTGAGATCGCCGAGGCGTCCAAGACGGGTCCGGCGACCAATATCATCTCGGGCGTCGCGGTCGGCTTCGAGACGACGCTGGTGACCGCGATCAGCATCGCCGTCGCGCTGTTCGCGAGCCACTGGCTGGGCGAGCAGGCGCATCTCCTGAACGCGCAGGGGGTCAACGTCGGCGGGATCTTCGGGACCGCCGTGGCGACGATGGGCATGCTCATGACGACCGCCTACATCCTGGCCATGGACACCTTCGGCCCGATCACCGACAACGCCGGCGGGATCGCCGAGTTCAGCCGCGCCGAGGCCGGGGCCCGCGAGATCACCGATCGCCTCGACGCCGTCGGCAACACGACCAAGGCCCTGACCAAGGGCTACGCGATCGCGTCCGCGTCGCTGGCCGCGTTCCTGCTGTTCAGCGCCTACATCGACAAGGTCAACCTCATCCTGGGGCGCCAGATCGCGGCCGGGAAGCAGGGCGTCGAGCTGCTGACGTCGGTCAACCTGGCCGATGTCAACGTGTTCATCGCCGCCCTGATCGGCTCGATGCTCGTCTACTTCTTCAGCTCGCTCGCGATCCGCGCCGTCGGCACGACCGCCCAGGCGATCATCGTCGAGGTCCGCCGCCAGTTCCGCGAGATGCCCGGGATCATGGATTACACGACCCGGCCGGACTACGCCCGCGTCGTCGACATCACGACCCGCGCGGCGCTGCGCGAGATGGTCGCCCCCGGCCTCGTCGCGGTCGCGACTCCGATCATCGTCGGGATCCTGCTCGGCTACCAGGCGGTGGCCGGGCTGCTCATGGTCGGCACGATCGCCGGGGTGCTCTTGGCCACCGTCCTCAACAACGGCGGCGGGGCGTGGGACAACGCGAAGAAGTACATCGAGTCCGGGCACCTGACCGACGACAACGGGGTCGTGATCGGCAAGAAGACCGACGCTCACGCGGCCGCGGTCGTCGGCGACACCGTCGGCGACCCGTTCAAGGACACTGCCGGCCCGTCGCTCCACGTGCTCGTCAAGCTCCTGGCCACGATCACCCTCGTGCTCGCGCCGCTGTTCATTCGCTAGCCACCCGACCGACTGCCCAACGGCGCGCGCCCGCCGGCACGACGCGCGCCGACCATCTGCCGGGCCCCGGGAGCGACGTCGATGGATTTGTCCATGCAGGCCCTCGTGCTGGGCATCGTCCAAGGCCTCACCGAGTTCCTGCCCATCTCGAGCTCCGGCCACCTGATCGTGGTCCCGTACCTGCTCGGCTGGAACGACCCGTTCATCGACTCGCTGGCGTTCTCGGTCATGCTCCACATGGGCACCCTCGTCGCCCTGCTCGCGTACTTCTGGCGCGACTGGCTCCGGCTCGTGCCCGCCGGCCTCGCCGCCATCCGCGATCGCAGCCTGGCCGACGACCCCGACCGCCGGCTGGCCTGGCTGCTGGTCGTGACCGCGATCCCGGGCGCCATCGTCGGCGTCCTCCTGAACGACTTCATCGAGCAGCACGTCCGCCTCGCGGGCAGCGTCGCCGTCCTGCTCGTGATCGGCGCCGTGATCCTGTACGTCGCCGACCGGACGCGTCCGCGACTGCGAGCGATGACCGACCTGTCGTTCGCGGCCGCGCTCGGGATCGGGCTGGCCCAGGCGGTCGCGCTGTTCCCGGGCATCAGTCGCTCGGGCATCTCGATCTCCGCCGCGCGGTTCCTCGGCCTCGACCGTGAGAACGCGGCCCGGTTCAGCTTCCTGATGGCCACCCCGATCATCGCCGGCGCGGGCCTGTTCGAGGCGCGCAAGATGATCGGCGCCGATTCGGGCCTGGCCGGCCACACCGGCCTCATCGCGATCGGGTTCGCGGCGGCGCTCGTGTCGGGGCTCGTGGCGATCGCGGCGATGCTCCGGTTCCTGCGGACGAACTCCCTGACGGCCTTCGTCGTCTACCGGATCGTGCTCGCTGCCGTCGTTCTCGTCGTGTTCCTGTCGCGTTGACGGTCACCGCTCGCCATGGAGGTCATGAAGCAGCTCCGTCAGCGAGCGATTCGGGACCTCGTCGCACGACGCCCGATCCGGACACAGCAGGAGCTGGCCACGGCGCTGCGCGAGCGCGGCCTGCGCGCGACCCAGGCCACGATCAGCCGTGACGTGGCCGAGCTCGGCCTGGTCAAGGAGCCACGTGACGGGATCCAGGCATATGCGCTGCCGCCCCGGCTCGTCGATGCTGAGACGAGCGGCGAGGATCGACTGCGCGCCCTCTTGCGCGACCTGCCAGTCGAGATTCGCGAGGCCGGCCTGGTCCTCGTCATCCGGACCCTGCCCGGGTCCGCGCACGCGATCGCGGCGGCGCTGGATCGAACCCGCTGGCCGGAGGTCGCCGGCTCGATCGCCGGCGACGACACGGTCTTCGTCGCCTGCGGCGACCGCGGCGGACTGGGTCGAGTCCGCGCCCGGATCCTGGCCCTGAGCGGCTGATTCGGCCGATCGAAGAGGCCCTGCGAGGACGGCCGGCACGCTCGTCCGGACCGCGGGTCGAGCCGGTTTGACGCCCCCACCGGGGCTGGATACCATTGCGCGGCCTTACGAACTTCAGGCGCGGCGAGATCGCCGAGTCGCCTGGAGTTCTTTCCTTATCAGTCGCCCGCACGCCCGGTCACCGACCCGGCCGGCATCCGGCGGACCGACCCACCCACCGAGGGGGTCCAGCCGCGTGAACACCAAGCCCACCTACCTGTCCCGGGACGGTCTCGAGAAGCTCCGCGCCGAGCTCGACGAGATGGTCAACGCGCGCCGGACCGAGGTCGCCCAGCGGATCCACGACGCCAAGGAGCACGGCGACCTGTCCGAGAACGCCGAGTACGAGGACGCGAAGAACGAGCAGGCCTTCGTCGAGGGACGGATCCAGACCCTCGAATCGCTGATCAAGAACGCGACCCTGATCGACGAGAACCACTCGAGCGATCACGTCGGGATCGGCTCGACGGTCGAGGTCGACGGTCCGGACGGGCAGGAGCGGTTCACGATCGTCGGATCGACCGAGGCGAAGCCGACCGACGGCAAGATCTCGAACGAGTCGCCGGTCGGCCGGGCCCTGCTCGGCAAGAAGAAGGGCGAGAAGGTCGTCGTGCGGGTGCCGGCCGGCGACTTCAGCTACAAGATCGTCAACATCGCCTGAATCCTCGTGCCGACGGCATTCTCGCCGCGCCGCCGGCGGCCTCGGGGCACGAGCACCATCAACCGATTGCGGGTGCCTAGACTGGCGCTGTATGGATTGGGCTGACGAGCTCGCGGCTCGCGTCGAGGGCCACGGGCCGCAGGTCGTCAACGATTCGAAGACGCCGTCCGGGACCGTCCACGTCGGGAGCCTCCGGGGCCCCGTCCTGCTCGATGTCATCGCGCGCGCGCTACGGGCCCGCGAGATCGAGACGACCTACCTGTACGGCGTCGACGACATGGACCCGATGGACAACCAGGCGGCGCTGTCGGGCGACGCGATCGAGCGCGAGATGGGCCGCCCACTGGCCCACGTCGCCGATCCGGTCGACGACGTCCATGCCTCGTACGCGCGCCATTTCGGACAGGTCTTCATCGACACGTTCGACGCGCTCGGCATCCGACCCGATCGCTACTACTGGATGAGCGACATCTACCCGACCGGTGCGCTCGACCCGTACATCCGGACCGCGCTCGACCGGGCGTCGACGGTTCGCGACATCTATCGGCGGGTCGCGAACGTGCGTCACCCTGCGACGTGGCACCCGGCCAGCGTGGTCTGCGAGCGATGCGGCAAGGTCGGGACCACGATCGTGACCCGCTGGGACGGCGAGCGCGTCTTCTACGAGTGCCGGCCGGACCTCGTGGACTGGGCCCGCGGCTGCGGCATGAGCGGCTGGACCTCGCCGTTCGGCGGCCGGGCGAAGCTGCCCTGGAACCTCGAGTGGGCAGCCCAGTGGTCGCTCTTCGGGGTCACGATCGAGCCGAGCGGCAAGGATCTCTCGACCGCCGGCGGCTCGCGCGACCGGAGCGACGCGATCGCCCGCGAGGTCTACGAGCGCGAGCCGCCGCTCAACGTGGCATACGAGTTCCTCAACATCGGCGGACGCAAGATGTCGACCTCGAAGGGCCGGGGAGCGGCCGCTCACCGGATCGTCGCGGTCGTGCCGGCCGAGCAGCTCCGGCTGCTGTTCCTGCGGCCGCGACCCAACCATGCGATCGAATTCGACCCGGATGGAACCGACGCGATCCCGCGCCTGTTCGACGAATTCGACCGGCTGGCGGCGGCCACGGCGGGCCGTGAGGTCAAGGGCGAGCTGCCGGCCGGTCACGAGTCGGTGTTTCGGTATTCGCTCCTGTCGGCCGATGCCGACGTCGCCGCCGAGGCCGCGGCGTTCCGACCCGCATTCGGGCACCTGGCGCTGCTCGTCCAGGTCCCGGGCGTCGACGTCGGGGAACGCGTCGCGGCCGAGAAGGGCGCCGAGCTCGACGGTCGCGAGGCCGAGATCCTGGCCGAGCGGTCGCGCTCGGCTCGCGCCTGGCTCGATGCCTACGCGCCCGAGTCCGCCCGCATCGCGGTCCGCGAGGATGCCCCGCCCGACGAGGCGCGCGCCCTCAGCGACGAGCAGCGGCTGTACCTGGGCGCGCTCGCGCTGGCGGCCGAGGGGGCGCCGCCGGCGACCGGCGACGCCTGGCAGAACCTGATCTTCGAGGTCGCGACGCAGGCCGCCCTGCCGGCCGGTCGAGCATTCGGGGCTCTGTATGTCGCGTTCCTCGGCCGGCCGAACGGGCCGCGCGCCGGCTGGCTCCTCGCGTCGCTGGCGCCGGCCTTCGTCGTCGGGCGACTGCGCGCGGTCGCCGGATGGGGCACCGAGGCGTGGGCGTGAGCGTCGGGCTGCAGCGCCTGCGCGACGATGCCGAGCGGGTCCGCCAGGGGGCCCTCGACAAGGGTGAGGACCCAACGCTCGTCGATCTCGCGATCGCGGCCGACGTGCGTCGGCGCGAGCTCCTGGGTCGGGCCGACGCGCTCAAGGCCGAGCGCAACGCGATCTCGAAGCGCATCGGGGAGGCGATCGGGACCGGCAGCGATCCGAACGGGCCGGCGGTCGCCGAGCTGCGGTCGGCCTCGGTCGAGGCCGGGACGGGCATCGCGGCGCTCGACGCCGAGCTCGCGGCCGCCGCGGCCGAGCTCGACGAGCTGTTGCTGCGCATCCCGAACCCGCCGGACCCCGGCATCCCGGTCGGCGGCGAGGAGGCGAATGTCACAGTCCGGACGTGGGGCGATCCGCTGCCGGTCGACGAGCCGGTCGTCGGCGAGGCGGGGACCGGAGCGGCACACGCCGCCGGGTCGTGGCGGCGGCGGCCCCACTGGGAGCTCGCCGAGGCGCTCGACATCATCGACAACGGCCGGGGCGCGAAGATCGCCGGCTCGGGCTTTCCCGTCTACAAGGGCGCGGGATCGGCCCTCCAGCGCGCGCTGATCATGTGGTTCCTCGATGTCCATACGCGTGAGAACGGGTTCACCGAGATCTGGCCGCCCGCGGTCGTCAACCAGGCCTCGGCCCGCGGAACGGGCCAGATCCCCGACAAGGAGGACCAGATGTACGTCGTCACGCGCGACGACCTGTACCTGGTCCCGACCGCCGAGGTGCCGGTCACGAACCTCCACCGCGACGAGATCTTCGACGCCGCCGACCTGCCGGTTCGGTACGCCGCCTACTCGCCGTGCTTCCGGCGCGAGGCCGGGGCCGCCGGCAAGGACACCCGCGGCATCCTCCGGGTCCACCAGTTCGACAAGGTCGAGATGGTCCTGTTCGAGCGACCCGAGGCCTCGGAGGCGGCGCTCGAATGGATGACCGGGCGAGCCGAGCTGCTGCTCCAGCGCCTCGGTCTGGCCTACCGGGTGCTGCTCATGAGCACACGTGAGATGGGCTTCACCCAGGCCCGAAAGTACGACCTCGAGGTCTGGTCACCCGGCGTGGCGCGCTGGCTCGAGGTCAGCTCGTGCTCGAACTTCCGCGACTTCCAGGCGCGCCGGATGGCCGTCCGCTATCGACCCGAGCCGGGCGCCCGGCCCGAGCTCGTGCACACGCTCAACGGCTCCGGCCTGGCCCTGCCGCGAACCGTCGCCGCGATCCTCGAGACGTACCAGCAACCGGACGGCTCGGTGGTCGTGCCGGACGTCCTGCGTCCATACCTCGGCCGCGACCGGATCGGCCCGCCGGCGATCGCCTGAGGCCGGCATCCGCCGCCGGTCGCGTCGACGCCGGAGGCCGTGCACAATGGCGGCCCGGGAGGGGTGGCAGAGCGGTCGATTGCGGCGGTCTTGAAAACCGCTGACCGAAAGGTCCGTGGGTTCGAATCCCACCCCCTCCGCCACGAATTCGTGCGTACGCGAACGGGGAGGCAGCCGTCGACCGTCAGGCTGTTCGCACGAGGCCCGGTCGCCGGAACACGATCGCCGCGATCGCGCCCAGGCTCACGCCGGCGAGGATCGGGACCGCCGCCTTGGCCGCTCGCGGCGGCAGGACGAGCTCGAAGAATGGCACCGGGTCGCCCCAGTCTGCCTGCCACGGAGCGACCGGACAGTCGCCGCGTCCGACGACAAGCGCGGCGCCCTCGAGGACCAGGAAGCCGAGGCCGGCCCAGAGCCTCCGATTGCGACGCCCCGAGCCGGCGCAGCGCCAGATGTAGGCGAGGCTGACGAGCTGAGCGACTGACCACGCGGCATGCACGACGCGCCAGACGCGTGCTCGCCGGCCGAGCTCCGACCACGTCGTTCGCGGGTGCTGCATCGCGGTGTCAGCGGGTCAGCAGGTGATTGGGGAAGAACAGCCGGAGGCTCCACGCGCCGATCCCGAGGACGGGCGGAAGCAATACCATCCCCGGCGCGACGAGCGGCAGGCCCTGGGTCGTCGCCGTAATGTCCATGTCCGTCTCGATCGGCGTATTCCTCGACCGGAACGACACCACTCCGCACCTGTCGGCGAATAGGGCCAGATGGATCGAACGGCCCGGGTCACCTGTCGCTGGCACCGGTTGCCCGCGGCCCGCGCGGCCGGCCCGTACTCAGTGCCGTTCCGCTTGGTCAGGCTCCGCCACACGGCGACCGGCCGACCGCGACCGGCGCTGACATGACGGCACCCCGGGCAGCGGTACCGCCCGGGGTGCGCCTGGTTCGTCGATCGGCCCGCGAGGGCCCCTGATCGCCGGGTGCTAGACCGCCCGCGTGTAGGCGCCTGCGACCCAGCCCGACTTGTGCAACGACGACGCCCAGGCCAGGTACCAGATCCGGCCGGCCGGGTCGCGGTACGTGCGGCTGACGGCCAGCCGGGCACGCGGAGCGAGCAGACCGAGGATGCGGGTCCTCGTCGATGGACCCGACCGCAGCCGCAGGTAGGTGGTGGTCGCCCGGGCCTTGGTCGAGACACGATGCGTGGCCGACGTCGCGGTCGTCGCGACCGCGACGCCCGACATCCCGGTGTGGAGGAACGCGGTGAACGAGGCGGTCACGGCGTAGATGCCGTGGATGGCGACGCCCGTCGTGAGCGTGCTGATCGCCCGTCCGTTCCCGAGGTAGATCCCGATGTGGCTGCCGCCGCCCCAGACGACGAGGTCGCCGCGCTGGCCACCGGTGCGACTGGCTAGTCCGCGGGCCTTGTACCAGTAGTAGAGCGCGGCGGCGCTGCGGTAGCGCCCGTTGGCGACCTTGCTGCCGTAACCGGCACGCTCGAACGAGTAGATCACCAGACCCGAGCAGTCGAAGCGTGACGGTCCCTCGGCGGCGTACGACCACGGCGCACCGAGCTTCGACTGGGCGACGGCGATGACCCGATCGGCGGGGCTCGCCGCGGCGGCCGGCGCCGGAGTCTGGACGGTCACGAGGGCGAAGCTCGCGATGGCCGCGACTCCGAAGGCCCGAAGGCCATGCTGAACCTGCAATGGGCTCCTCTCTGCCTGAACGCCTCGTCGAACCCGTGGTGAGCACGGGTCGGAGCGGCGAGCGATGGGATGGCGCCACGGCCGGCAGGCGGACCAGGCACGGCGAACGGACGTGGGTGAGCCACGACCGAACGGATCTGGGGAGCGGGTCGGGTGAGCGGTGACCCGTGTGGAGGGTCGATCAACAGGGGCTGCCGGGCGGCGCGATCTTCTGTTGTCGAGATCCTGTGCTCGATTGCCTGGGGGAACGGCCGCAGGATAGCCCACGTTGCAGATCCATGTCATGGCCGATCTGACGTATCCGATGGTGGGACCATCGGGCGTCGCTCGGGCACGTCTCGCGGCCGCGCTTGACCGGTCGGGGTCCCGGCGGCCATACTCCGCGCCACATCACGAACACGGGCTGTGATCGGGACGAGTACCCGTCGCGGCGCCGATCCAGAGACCCGGCGGCTGGTGCGAGCCGGGACGGCGACGACGGCGAATGGACCCGTGAGCCTCCGGACCGAACGCGGGGCCGGGCGACGCGCGACGTCGCCGGGCGGACGACAAGTAGGCTCCGGCGCAGGGCGCCAGCGATAGCGGGCAGCGCCGATCGTCGGTCGGGTCATGGCCCGGTCGATCGTCGGTCACGGAGTGCGGCAACGCCGAATGAGGGTGGCACCGCGGAAGGCACGGCCTTTCGTCCCCGGGACGAGAAGGCCGTTTCTGATTCCCGGAGGCCGATGCGAATGACCACGACCGATCCGCTCAGCCTGGCCGAGGCCAAACGGCTCGCGGGCGCTGCCGATACGCTGCTCCTTCGGGCGACGCGGCCGGCGGACCTCGAGACCCCGATCGGGGCCTTCCTGCGCCTCGACGACGGCGGCCCGGCGTACCTGCTCGAATCGGTCGAGGGCGGCGAGCGCCTCGGCCGCTACAGCTTCCTCGGCGTCGGCCCGCGCCGCTTGCTCGAGGTCCGCGTCGGCCCTGGCGGTTCGGGTGCGATCGCGCGGATCCAGGCCCGGCCGGTCACGGTCGATCGGTTCGATCCCGATCTGCCCGTCACGTCGACCGACGTCGCCGATCCGCTGACGGCCATCCGCGCCTTCGTCGGGCGGCGCCGGGTCGCGCCGGGCGAGGGCAT
>OEKD01000228.1_pt1 | contig 12804 bp, 18 predicted proteins | sample 1487541 | NCBI WGS metagenome assembly OEKD01 (sample SAMEA104379579, study PRJEB20068) | metagenome | biome: 1000743; feature: 77; material: 1998 | place: USA | collected 2012 | depth 25 m | reverse complement strand
GGTCGAGTGCCCCGCGCCGTTGATGGCGTGGGGTCCCCTGCGGCGGTCCCGGCGAGGTCCGGCCACGCAACATGCGCCCTGGCTCCCCGGCGGTCTGCCCGACGGCACTGCCGCCCGCCGGCCGAGGCGTGAGATAATGTGGACGTCCACTCAGGGCCGGGAGAGCCGCGTGGTCGCCGATCCAGCAAGTCCCTCAGACGTCGACGCTCGGCGGGCCCTCGTACTGCACGACCGCCCGCTTGTCGTCGACCTGATCCAGCTGACCCTGAACCACGGCCTGTACATCGTCCGGGCGGCTCACAACCTGGCCGAGGCCGACGAACTCCTGGCCAACTGGCACCCCGACCTCGCCCTGGTCGACATGGACCACGACGACAGCACCGGGCTCCTCGGGCACCTGGGCGCGTCGAACCGGCTCCGGGAGCGGGTCACGCCGGCGCTCGGGCTGACGCGGCGCGGCGACCTGAAGACCAAGCTCAGGGCATTCGACCTCGGCGTCGACGACATCCTCACCGTGCCGTTCTCGCCGGAGGAGCTCCTCGCGCGCGCCATCGTCATCACCCGCCGGGCAACCGGCTCGGGCCGGCCGATGGTCCCGTCGATCCGCCTCGGCGAGGTCGAGATCGACATCCTGGGCCGCGAGGTGCGTGCGGGCGCGTCCGTGATCCACCTGTCCGGGATCGAACAGAGCCTGCTGTATCTGCTTGCCAGCCGGGCCGGGCGCGTCGTCACCCGCGACGAGATCCTCGACGCGATCTGGGGCACCGACTTTGTCGCCGAGTCCAACGTCGTGGACCGGCACATCCGCAGCCTGCGGATCAAGCTCCAGAACGACTACCGCCACCCGCGCTTCATCGCCACGGTGCCCGGTCGGGGGTACCGGTTCATACCCACCTTCACCAACCATGGCTGGGGCGGCTCAACCGATGGGGAAACGTCCCTGAGTTGACCGATCCGCCGCGTGGATGACGTGTCGAGCGCCTGGGCGGCGCGAACGTTGCTTCGTCGACCCGTCGGAGCTCGCGATGTACGTCGAGAGCGCCGACATCTTCGTGACCCCGTACCCGAACCTCGAGCAGATCGTCTCGGGGACGCTCTCCTACGCGATGGGCGCCGGCAAGGCGATCGTCTCCCGCCGTACGCGTATGCGCGCGAGCGACTCGCCGACGGCCGCGGTCTCCTCGTCTCGCCTGGCTCGACCTCGGCCCAGGCTCAGGGGCTGGTTGAACTCGCCCGCGACCCGCAGGTTCGCGGGAAGCTCGGCAGACTGGCGTACGCCCACAGCCGGGGCATGCTCTGGTCCGAGACCGGCGCAGCCTCGATACGCGACGATCTGGGCGTGAGCATCTCGTCGAACGCGAAGTTGTCAAAGACCTCGATGAGCTCGGGGTCGGTGACCGCAAGCGTGGAGACATGGCCCGGGAACAGCCGGTCGTGGTTCGCCCGCCGTGCCGTTCGGCGCCATCACGCGGCGCCCACACGCACGAGGCTTTTGATCGCCCGCCGTTGGTCCATCGCGTCGTAGGCGTGGGCGACGTGCTCGAGGTCCGTCTCGAAGTCGAACACCCGACCTGGGTTGATCTCGCTTGTGAGGACCGCGTCGCGCAGCTCGGGGATGTACTTCCGGGCTGGCGCGACGCCGCCGCGAAGCCCGACGTTCCGGAAGATGACCGTGTCGATCGGCACCTCGACATCGTGTGGCGCGCCGACGGCGCCGACCATCCCGCCGGAGCGCGCGATCGCGAAGGCGGTCGCCATCGATTCGCGCGTGCCGACGCATTCGAGCGCCGCCTCCACGTCGAGGCCGTCGGTCATCGACCGGATGGCCTCGATCGCGGCATCACCGCGCTCGGTGACGAGGTCGGTCGCTCCGAACTCGCGCGCGACCGCCTGGCGGGCGGGATTACGGGACAGCGCGATGATCCGCTCCGCGCCGAGGCGCTTGGCTGCGAGCACGGCCGACAGCCCGACCGCCCCGTCTCCCACGACGGCGACAGTCATGCCCGGCCCGACGCCGGCGCTGACCGCGGCGTGGTTGCCCGTGCAGGCGACGTCCGAGAGGGCGAGGATCGAGCGCAGCGTCGCGTCCGAATGGCCCGACCCCGGCACTTTGACGAGCGTCGCGTCCGCGAACGGGACGCGCACCCACTCCCCCTGGCCGCCGTCGTAGCCGTGGTTGCCGTAGCCGCTGCCGTGGAGACAGTTCGAGGGCCAGCCGGCGCGGCAGATGGCGCACGTGCCGTCACTGAACGTGAACGGGGTGACGACGTAGTCCCCGGCGCGCAGATCGCGCACGTCCGGCCCGACCTGGTCGACGATCCCGATGAACTCGTGACCGATCGTTCCGAGGTCGTGGGGCGACAGACCGCGGTAGTACCACAGGTCGGACCCGCAGACGCAGGCCAGGGTCACGCGGACGACCGCGTCCGTCGCGTTCTCGATGACGGGATCGGGGCGGTCACCGACGGTGACGTCGCGGGGCCCGTTGTAGATGGCAGCACGCATGGTTCAGGCAGCCTCCAGAGATGTCGTTGCGATCGTCGGGCCAGCACCATGCGCGGGCGGCCGCCGCGACACCGTTCAGCGACACGATGGTGATCGGGAGCACGTCGACCCGTGCCTCGCGACGAGCAGGGCGTCCCGGAAGGCGGGATGTTCGAAGACCTTCACGGGACGTCGTTTGCCGCCGACCGGGGCAAGTGCCAGCAGCTCGGGGCCGAGCTCCGCGCTGGCGTTGGGAACGGAGAAGTTCGTCATGGCCACATGGTCCGCGCTGCGACGGGGGCGAGGAAGTCACGGCTGTCAGGGGAACTGCCAGTACCTCCCTCGCACACACTTGGAGGCGTAGGGTGAGGAGGCCAATGAAGACCGATCAGGAGATCCGCGAGTTCCTGACCACGCGCCGCGCCCGGCTCATGCCGGAGCGCGCGGGCCTGCCGACATATCGCGTCTAGAAGGAGGGACTGATGGCCGCCTCTGACAGCTCGGACGTCCTGGTCGAGGACCCGGAGCACGTAGGCGTGGTCTGGGTTGGTTCTGATCGAGCCGTCGTTACAAGCTGGGAAGGCGAGCCGATCGTCCGACACACCGAGGCGGCAGTCCTGCCGAGGCGACGCGCGGTGGGCTCCGTCCGGCGTGGTCCCGCCCGACCCTTCGGCGGCGGCCGTGTCGCCGGTCACGGCACGGAGATGAAGTACGAGCAGGAGATGCGCGCGTTCCTCACCGACTTGGTGGCCAGGTTGTCCGATCTGGGGCACGTCGAGGTTGCTGGCCCAGGGCTGCTACCCGCGCAGCTTGCCGATCTGCTGCGACGGGTTGCCGCCCGGAGGGGCTCGGACATCACCGTGACCACTCGGGCACTCTCGCGACGTCCATCGGACCGGCAGTTCATGGCGCGGCTACGGAAGCTGGTTCAAGCGGAGCTGCCCCGACGGCGTGTCGGTCGGTACCGTTTGCCGGCGCCGGAGCCGACGACCGCGACCGGGAGGCCCCTTCGCCCCGCCGCTGGTCGTCGAACGCTACAACCGCCTCGGCTGCCCAAGCGTCGGAAATCGCCGAGGAGGTCGAGCTGATGCTGGCAGATGCTCCACTGGAGGCTGACATCGAGCGACGGTGATCCTCAAGTACCGGGCGTCGGAGGCCCCAGATCGGATCAAGCAGGCGCCAGCGGCCGGCGCGGGAGCCTGGATCTGGCGATCGTCGAGCTTCCAAGTGAGCTCGGCGTCGACGCGGGTCACGCCCGGCACCATTGCGGCAAACCGTTCGATCATCTGGACCTCCGATCGGCGCCCAACCTGGCCTCGGATCCGGACGCTGCCGTTGCTCGCTCGCATCTAGGGGAGCGCGCTCGGCAATCCTGGCCCGAAGCCAGCGACGACCGGAGATCGGCCTAGACTCGCAACATGAGCGGCGCTGTCGCCTGGGTGGCGAGTTCCGGTGTCGTGCAGGGTGTGATCATCGGTGCCGCCCTGGCGTTCCTGACGACGATCCTGATCCTCGATTCGGTGGCGAAGGCGGAGACGACGACTGTCAACGGGTGGCGTTCGATCCGCAGGGCCGGTCAGCCGGGCAACGGACTGTTGGTCCGTGCCGCGCTGCAGAAGGCGCTGCCGCTCGTCAACGTGTTCGAAGAAGCGGCGTACTGGACGACGGGCGTCGACAGCGGCGGGAGGAAGCTCAGCGGTGCGCATGGGTACCGACTGCACTTTCCGCCGGGGCAGCTCCCGCCGAATGACGCCTTCTGGTCCCTCACCGCGACGGACACCGTCGGGTACATGGTGAGCAGTCCGACCGGTCGATCAAGCGTGGATGACCACTCGGGTCTCATGACCAATCCCGATGGTTCGGTCGACGTCCTCCTCCAGCCGCAGGCCCCGGACGGGCAGGCACCCAACTGGCTGCCGACCCCGGCAGGCCGATTCAACCTGATGCTCCGCGCATACCTGCCCGGAACCGCCATCGTGGACGGCGGCTACCAGGTGCCGGCGGTCGTCAGGGTCTCGTGACATGAACCGCCTGATCCTGAGATACCCCTACCCCATCAGCGCCGTCATCCTGCTGATCTTCGCCTGGGTCGTGATCCAGCGGCTCGCCCGCGGCGTGGACGCGATCATCCCGCTGGCTCTGGCAGCCGTGATCGTGTGGCCGCTCGGGACGTTCGTGTTCGTCTATCTCTGGCCCCGGATCACGGTCGGCGGATTCAAGCGGGCGATCCTGAACCGCGGCTTCGGCGCGGGCCCGATCCCGCTCAACACCCTGTATGCGGTACCGGATCGGCCCTCCGCCTCCGCATCGAGCAGCAACCTCATGGCGGTCGGCACCGACGATCTCCTCTACATCGGCGGCTGGCTCGACCTGACGGCAGGACCGCGAGTGCTCCATGTGCCCGAGATGAGCGGACGGTACTACAGCCTACAATTCACCGATCCGGAGAGCGGCACGAACTTCGCCTATGTCGGCAAGCGGACCACCGGCACTGACGCCGGCGATTTCCTCGTCTGCGAGCGGACGTGGACCGGCAGCGCGCCCGACGCGATGACCCGGATCGACGTGCCGCACCGATCCGCCCTCGTCATCGGCCGGGTGTTTGCCGCCGATGACGACGATCGTCGCGCCGCGTACGCGCTCGCGAACCAGATCCAGCTCGCACCGCTCGAGAGCCACCCTTGAGCTGGCCACGGCCGGGGATGGCACCCCGGACGTACCACCGCAGGCGAATAGACCCTGTCGACCAGGGGCCGCGACCCTTGAGGGTATGACCGCGCGCTGGTCCGATCCAGGTCGAGTCCCGGTTCCCCCACCGGGTACGCCCGAGCCGTCAACCCCGCGGCGGAGCTGGGATGAATGGGCTCGAGCTCGTCCTCGCGTTCCTCGCCGGCGTTGTCATGGGCGGCGTCCCAGACCGCCTCGTCGTGCCACTCATCGTTGATGCGTGGATCGACCGACTGCGCCGGCATGGGCGATGAACGTGGCGATACCGCGAACCGACGCAGGGTCGGACGTCTGCAGCTGGGCGCGGATCGGCGCCGCAGCGGCGCCCAGGCTCGTCCTGGTGGTCGTCCTCGTGCTCGAGGTCGCCGTCCGGTCGGCTACCCCGGATTTGACCGACCTCGCCCTTCGGGCTCTGACAGCGGCGGCGGGAGCAGATCCGGGTTGAAGACCAGCTCCCAGAGATGCCCGTCCGGATCTTGGACGTAGGCGGCGTAACCGCCCCAGAAGGTGGGGTGCGGCTCCTTGACCCCGCTCGCACCGGCGGCGAGGGCACGCCCATACGCCGCATCCACGTCCGCGGCGGACCGCACGTTGTGCCCGAGGGACAGCTCGGTCGGCGATCTCGGCCCCAGCTCCACCCCAGCTTCACGCGCAAGGCTCACGCGGGGCCACAGCGCGAGCTTGAGGCCATCCGCGAGGTCGAAGAAGGCGACGGCACCATCGGGGACTCCTGCCCCACGATTCCCTGGGTCCGCCACCCAAGGCCGTCGCGGTAGAAGGTGACCGCGCGGTCGAGATCCTCGACGGCCAGGGTGATCACGGTGATCCGCGGTTCCATGGCACCTCTTCGTCGCCCGCTCGGCACGCCAGGGATCCCCGCGTCAGGTCAGCCGGCCGGCGTGCGCAGTCTCGGACCTACGAGCGCCCGAACGCAACCAGCCCCGGAGAGCAGGTCGCGATCCTCTGGTCGGTGTGCGCCGCGCGGTTGCGTCGCGGCGATTACCGCACCGTCGATGACAAACAGAACGGGATGAGAAAGGCCCGCGCGACCGGACGATGGAAGGGTCCCCTGGCTGGCTTACCGCGCTGTACGCGCGCTCCGCGCCGGGCCGACGATCCCCTCCTCGTACGCCGTGAGCAGGTCGAATAGCTCGGTCGCGGCGTACTGGCGGTCGTACGTCCCTGCGCTCAGCTGGCGGATGACGCCGGTCTCGGCCAGCGCCTTGAGCGCCGCAAGCGTCTGCTGCTGGCTGGCCCCGATCGCCGCGCGGGCGGTCGGCGCCGAGAGCACCGGCAGGGCGGGCAGTAGCGCGACACGCTTGCTCGCCGCGGATCCGGCCCTCAGGCGGCCCGCGCTCGGGCCATTCGCGCTGGTGCGCCGCCACCTGGTCGGCGAGCTCGATCGACGCGGCCGCCGCGCGTCCGGCTGCCTCGGAGAGCGAGCCGATCCACTCTGCAACGCCTCCTTCGCGGAACGTCGTGAGCCACTCGACGTAGCGGCGGGCCGGGCCGCCAGGACGATGCTGGTCGGCGGGACGAAGCGGGCGGCGACGCCGCGGCGCCGCAGGACGACGTGCACCAGGCCCGGCCGACGCGGCCGTTGCCGTCGAGACCGCTCAGGGTTGCGGCCTATCACGCGGTCCGTCGCGGATGCTCGGTCGCTATCGGCCAGGTCGCCTCGCCGGGCGGGACAGCCCGCCGACGACCGCGCCCGCGGTGCCGAGGCCGGTGATCAGGCTGCTCGACACCACGGGGCCGAACTCATAGCCGCCCAGCGCCGCCGCGACGGAGGTCACGACCAGCGGCCCGAATGCGACGAGCCACGCGATGCCCGCGAGGCTGGACCAGCGGACTACGTTCGGGCCCGGACGGGTCAGCAGCAGGCCGCCGATCAGGAACGCCACCAGCGCGCCACCGAGCACTCGCGCGGGCAACGCGAGATTGACCGACAAGGCTCCGAGGTCGTTGATGTGTTCTCCGATGAGGACGAACGACAGAAGACCGGCGCACACCACGCTGGCCATGATCCAGAGCGTGCCAGCCAGTCGAAGAGTGCTCATGCCAATCCTCGATCAACGCTTCGCGGTTGTGAGTCCCGCAGCGACGTTCGGGCCGCCGGAACTTCGCTGAACGATCCAGCCGAGATGGGGCGTGAGGTCGATCCGGTCAGCCCGCCTTCGCGGGCGCTTCAGCCGCCACCGCCGGTGCCCCGGCGAGCATCGAGGCGATCCGCCAGGCGTGCCGCGCGTACCCGATGCTGACCGCGAAGAGGAGCATCGCGTTGAGCGGATGCAACGCCGAGATGAGCGGCGACACCGACTTCAGGCCCGGCAGCTGTGTCTGGACAATGTACAGGCCGAGAATCCCCGCAGAGATCCACTTGTCACGACCCGACATCCGCGCCGGGAAGGCGAGGATGAGGGTGACGAGCTGGACGATCCCGATCGTGTAGCCAAAGCCGATGTGTGTGGTGAAATCGCCGGAGCCGCCGAGGTTGGCGATGGCCTGCCCGGCCAGGAAGACCTGAACGATGATCGCCGCGACCCACAGGGTCGCCGCCCAGGCGTGGAGCGTCCGCCACATCGGCCTGGCCTCCTCGTGATTAGTGGCCGTGTCGCTAGCATCGACGCTAGCGATTGAGGGGCTAAAGTGATGCCCCAGATGGCAACTGTCAAGACCCCAGCCGCCGCCGTGGGCCCATCCCGGCGCGACCGTGCGGACGCGACTCGGCTGCGGATCGTCAAGGCCGCCTACGACCTGTTCTGCGAGCGCGGCTACGCTGGGACAATGCTGGCTGACGTCGCGCAGCGGTCGGGCGTCGCCGTCGCGACCGTCCGGTTCGTCTTCCACACCAAGGCCGAGCTCCTCAGCCGCGTGTTCGACTTCGCCGTGATGGGCGACGATGGACCGCTGCCACCAGAGGAGCAGGAATGGTACGGGCGGATGTCAGCCGAGCCTGACCTTGTCACGGCGCTCCGCCACCTGGTCGCGGGCGTTGGCGTCATCAACGTCCGGGCGACGCCGCTCAATACCATCGTCCGCGCAACCGCCGAGAGCGATCCCGATACGGCGAGGGTCTGGGCGTTCCATGAGCAGCTGCGCGCTGGCGCGCATCGTGCCATCCTCGAGATCCTCGTCGCGAAGTCGCCGCTCCGTGATGGCCTGACACCGGAGAGGGCGACGCACCTGCTCCTGTTCTACCTGGGCTCCGACGCCTATCGGCCGCTCGTCCTTGACGTCGGCTGGACCCACGAGGAGTGGGTGGACTGGGCCGTCGCGACGATCGCGCTCGAGCTCTTCGCGACCGATTCCGAGTAACGCTCGGTCTGTCCAAGGATCGGCGGCGGCCTTCGAGAACCTGCCCCTGGCTCCTGAGGCGTAGCACCTGGGCGAGATTAGGAATCGGCCCGCCTCTGCCCGACCCTTGAGGGCATGACGGCGGCGCTGGTCCGATCCACACCGACTTCCAGTTCCGCCACCGGATACGTCCGCGCCATCAACCGGTTGCCGGTCGATGAGCGCTGCCCGAAAAGGTTGCAATGGCGCGCCCGACAGCAGTTGAGCGCGCGGATGCCAGAAATATCCTGATCCCGATCGAGGTTGCCGGCGCCGGCCTCATGACTCGCAGAAGTGCATGAACGGCAGCTGCATCGGATTCGGTTACCGCGCGACCGGGAGGGCCGAGGCGCTGGCCATCGATCCTGTCAGCTCGTCTCCTCCGTGGTCTCGGGAACGAGGCCGAGACGCACCGCGATCGCGGCGATCTCCGCCCGGCCATTCGCTCTCAGCTTCGACTTGATGTTTGAGACGTGGACACTGGCCGTCTTCTCGCTGATGAACAGGTCTATGGCGATCTCCCGGTTCGTGCGGCCCCTGGTCACCCGCTCCAGGACGTCCTGCTCGCGGCGCGTCAGCCTGAACAGGCTCGGGCGACCGACAGCCGCAGCGCGGGAGGGTGCGTCGGAGAGTACATGCCGGCTCTTGAGGTCGAGGCGTGACCGCGCGGCCAGCCGTTCGATGTCCCGTTGGAGTGGCGCGGCACCAAGAGCAAGCGCGATCTGGTGCGCCCTCATCACAGCTGCCTGCGCGACCGCCCGGGAGCCGCGCGACAGCAGGAGCGCCTCGGCCTGGCGGAATCGGCTGTAGGCGGCCTCGTGGGAATGCTGCAGCTCATCGGCCGCGGCTGCCGCGGTGGTCCACTCGGCCGCGCTCGAGCGACCCATGAGCCGGCTCAACTCGGCCTTGGCAAGTGCGACGTCGAGGGCCAGGTGTGGGTCGCCACCACCAGGCAAGGCGCGGACAAGCTCCGCGTGACGATCGAGCCGACTGTCGAACTCGCGTCCGATCGCGAGCGCCTGCTCCAGGCCCGCCGCATCCCCGATTGGGCGAGCCACCTCGGCGAGGTCGGCCGCAGCACGAATCGCCAGGCGGTGGCACACGCGCATGTGGACGTCGCGCTCCGGCTCGGCCGAGCGCGCGAGACTTTCCCGCACAGACTCGATCGCTTCAAGCGGTTGCCCCCGAGCGATCGACAGGAGGGCGATGCTCGAGTACAGGTCGGTCCAGCCGTAGGCGGTCGCGGTAAATGCTTTGCACATCAGCAAGACGATCTCGAGGTGTTCGGCGGCCGAGTGCAATCTGCCGCGGCCCAGGTCGAGCAGGGCCCGGGAACCGTGCGCAAGGACTCCGTTCGATCCCACCGGGTCTTGCTCGAGCGCGCCCGAGATCCAATCGTCCGCCTCCGGCCAGCGTCCGAGCAGGAAGGCCGATACGCCTCTGATCGCCCGGAGTGCGCTCCCGAATCCCTCGGCTCCCCAGCGACCGCTCTCGGCGATCCCCTCATCGGCCACACGGCAGGCCTCGTCGAGGTCTCCAGCCCAGTGGAGTGCCAGCGCGAGCTCGAGGGAGATCTCGGCGGCGCCCGAGAAGTCGGCGACGGAGCGCGCAAGGGCCAACGCCTGGCGCAGGGTGCGGACTCCCGCCTCGGCGTCTCCGACGGCCGCAGCGTTGCGGCCGATGCAGCCGAGCGCGCGAATTTCGGCCTCGGCCGAGCCGACCACTCGAGCGGTCGCCAGCGCCTCTTCGGCAAGCCGATTCGAGTCGTCGAAGTGGCCCTGGAGCCCCAGCGCCTGGGCCAGGATTCCCTGCACCTGGGCGAGTGCAACCGAAGGAGGCTCGACGGGCAGAAGGTCGAGGGCACGACGCGCGACGGGCTGGGCTGCGTCGGGATTGCCCGATCCGAGGTGATACACGGCGAGACGCTCGAGCCAGGCTCCCGTGCCCATGGGCTCGGGCGCAATGGGCGACTCCTCGTCGAGCGCGGCCTGAACCAGCGCGATCGCCCGCTGGTAGGCGCCGGTGAGCGCCGCGGCCTCCGCGGTGCGCAACGTCAGATCATGGCGCGTCATGCCTTCGACCGATTGCGTGCGGTCCGGCCAGAGACTGCACGCGAGATCGTAGTGCGCAAACGCGTTCGCGAACGCAAACACGCGCTCGGCCGCCCGCCCAGCGCGCACTTGGGCGGGCAGCGCCTGCCTCGGATCCCGGGCCTCGTACCAGTGGTGGGCGAGCTCGGACGCCACCGCCGGGTCCATGTCGCCGCCAGCGTGAACGGCTTCGACGGCTGTGGCCACCGCCGCATGCAGTGCGACCCGTTCGCCGGGCAAGAGCTCGTCGAAGACTGCTTCCCGGAGGAGGCCATGGCGGAACTGCATGACCTCGTTATCAGCCGCCAGCAGCAGGTGGCGGTCGATTGCCTCCCGCAACGCCGCAGCGACCTCCAACGGCTCCATCCGCGTCACCCTCGCAAGTACGTCGTGCGTCGCCGATTGCCCGGCCACCGCAACCACGCGCAAGACGTCACGCGACGTGGTGGAGAGGCCACCGACGCGGGCCAAGAGCATGTCTCGAAGCGTGAGGCCGATCCGTTGGTCGCCCCGCTCCGCGACGGCGAGAAGCTCCTCGGTGAAGAACGGATTGCCCCCGCCGCGTTCGTGGAGACGAGCCACGAGTGGACGGTCGGGAGGGCTGCCCAGGATGCCCGCCAGCTGCTCGTGGACCTCGCTCCGGGTGAACGGCGCGAGCTCGAGGCGGGCGACCTGCCCAGTACGCTCCAGCTCCGCGAGGAGGGTCAGGAGTGGGTGGCGCTCATTCAACTCATCGGTGCGATACGTCCCGATGAGCATGACGCCGCCATGCGTGAGGTTCCGTACCAGGAACCGAAGCAGGTCGCGGGTCGATCGATCCGACCAGTGAAGATCCTCCAGCGCGATGACGGTGGCTGCGTCCGCCGCGATGCGCTCGACCAGCCCGAGCACCTGTAGGTAGAGGGTCGACTGCGTCGCCCAGGTGGGCGACTGGGCGCGAACCTCGCCCTCTTCGCCGGACTCCAGGTCGGGGATGAGCTGCCGCACAGCCGATCGTGCAGGCCCGACGATGCGGTCGAAGTCCTCCGCAGGCAGTGACTTCAGCCACGGGCGGAGCGCCGCGACGAACGGGTCGTACGGGCGAGCCCCATCTCCCAGGTCGACGCATCCGCCAATCAGAACGCGCACGCCGTCGGCAGCGGCCCGCGCGCGGAACTCCGTGAGCAGACGCGTCTTGCCGACGCCGGCCTCGCCGCCAAGTAGGACCGCTCCGACCGGTCCCGCGTTGGCGCCCCCGAGGACGGCCTGCAGCCGGTGGATCTCCTCGCCGCGTCCGACGAACACAGGGCTCGAGATTCGCGCGGGCATTCATCGATTATGACGACCCGCCTAAGGAACTCAGCCACCCGTGACTAAGGGACGCCCCATTGTCGCGACTCGCCCGACGCGCCTACAGTCCCGGCATCCTCGCGTTTGAACGGGAGAAGCCATGACGGATGGATCGAGCACCCCGGCACCGGTCGTTCGCATGAACCTCGTCGGGCAAGCTTGTGCGACGCTGACTCCACTCATCGCCTCCCGGATGCGCGAGCTGGCCAGCGGTCAGGTCCTGGAAATCATCTCCGACGACCCCACAGCGCGGAGCGGCCTGGCCTCCTGGTCGAGGTTGACCGGCAATCCCATCGTGGCGACCGTCGAGGATGGGCGCGGGCGAACGCGCTACTACCTGCGCCGAAAGTAGGTTTGGAGGGACGAGATCGATGCCGAGATTCTTGGCACAGGCCACACATGGTCGCGAGGATCCGGAACGAGCGACGTTGCCGTTCATCGTGGCAAACATCGCCGCATCGGCCGATCAGGAGGCCATCGTGCTGCTCACCATCGATGGCGTGTGGCTGGCAACGAAGGGCTACGCCGATGACGTCCACCACCCGGGCATGCAACCGCTCAGGGAGGTCCTGTCAGCGCTGCTTGCCAACGGCGGGCAGGTCTGGGCTTGCGGCGCCTGCACGACGCCGCGTGGCATCGCCGAGGAGCATCTGATCGAGGGTGCCCGGATCATCTCGGCTGTGGACGTCGTGGCCGAGCTCGCAAGCGGGACGCCGCTCTACACCTGCTGACCCTCCAGAAATGAGGAATCTCGAGTCGTTCCGCTAAGGACCGTTCCGATGCGGTCGGCGCATGGTTCGGACCACCTTCTCCGTCGACCGGCGGGGCAGTACCCGCG
>OEKD01000020.1_pt1 | contig 12815 bp, 11 predicted proteins | sample 1487541 | NCBI WGS metagenome assembly OEKD01 (sample SAMEA104379579, study PRJEB20068) | metagenome | biome: 1000743; feature: 77; material: 1998 | place: USA | collected 2012 | depth 25 m | reverse complement strand
TCGAACACGAGCCCCTCGAGGGCATCAATCAGGCGCACGTCGACGGACCGCTCGACCATGAGGGCTAGATAGCCAACCGCCGACGGCCTGTCAAGCGGACGCGGCGCGGGGCCGACGGATGAGCAAGGGGAGCGGGCTGGACGAGCGCCGTACGCTGTGCCGCGAGATGCTCTCTGCCGCCGCGTCCCGGCCCGTGCCGGGCGGCCCGTCACCGGCGACCGTCGCGGCCCTCGCGTTGCCGCTGGTCGGGCTCGCGGCGCTGATCCTCGTGCCCGTGCTCGACGCGACGTGGGAGCACCACCCGAGTCACTTCTGGCTCGTGCTCGGGACGGCCGGGGTGAGTGTCGCGCTCGCCGGCCTGACCAACGAGGCCGCCAACCGCCGTGCCGACGGACGCCTGTTCCTCGTGTCGCTTTCGTTCCTCGTCAGCGCCGGCTTCCTCGGGCTCCACGCGCTCGCCACGCCGGGCGTCCTCCTGCCGTCGCCGAACGCCGGGTTCGTCATCGCCACCCCCGTCGGCCTGTTCCTCGCGGCGTGCTTCGCGGCCGCGTCGATCAGCCCGTTTGCCGGGCCTCGTGCGTCCATCCTGCTGCGGCATCGGGTCGCCCTCCAGCGGGCGGTGGTCGGGGTCATGGTCGGCTGGGGCGCGGTCTCGATCCTCGAGCTTCCGCCGCTCAACGGCCCGCTGCCGCCCGAGGAGTCGGTCGGCCCGGTCGGGCTGCTGGCCGTCATCTCGGTCGTGCTGTTCGCGACGAGCGCCTGGCGCTACGCGGAGATCCACGTCCGCCGCCGGAGCCTGGCCGCCCCGGCGATCGCCGCAGCGCTGCTGCTCCTGGCCGAGGCAATGGTCGCGGTCGCCGTCAGCCGGAGCTGGCATGCCAGCTGGTGGGAGTGGCACGTCCTGATGACCCTCGCGTTCGGATTGATCGCGCTCGGCACGCGGGCCGAATACCGGCGTACCCGCTCACTCGTCGCCGCGTTCTCGCCGATCTACCTCGACGCCACGCTCGCGCGAATCGATCGCTGGCACGCGCGAGCGATCGCCGACCTGGCGGACGCGGGCGCCCGCGGCGAGGCGCCCGACCGGCTGCTCGAGGACCTCCGCCGCGACGGTGCCTCGACCGACGAGCTCGCCCTGCTCGGCGAAGCGGCCACCGAGCTCCGGCGCGTCGACGAGCTGTTCCGCCCGTTCCTGCCCCAGCAGCTCGTCGAGCGGCTGCGGCGCGACCCGGACCTCGGCCAGCTGGGCGGGCGGGAGCGCCCCGTGACGGTCCTGTTCGCGGACCTCGCCTCGTTCACGACGTTCAGCGAGACGCGCCCGCCACACGAAGTGATCGCGATGCTGAACGAGTTCTGGGCTGCGGTCGTACCGGTCATCGACGCCGCCGGCGGCTCGATCGAGCAGTTCGCCGGCGACGGCATCCTGGTGGTGTTCAACGCCGTCATGGACCAGCCCGACCACGCGCTGCGAGCCGCCCGGTGCGCGCTCGAGATCCTGCGCGTCACGGGACCGATCGCCGACGCCCATGAGGGCTGGCCTCGCTTCCGGATCGGGCTCAACACCGGGCCCGCCGCGATCGGCACGGTCGGCGCCGCCGGCCGTCGGAGCTTCGCCTCGATCGGCGACACGACCAACCTCGGCTCGCGCCTGATGAGTGCCGGCGAGCCCGGCCAGGCGGTCGCCGGGCCGGAGACGCACCGTCAGCTCGGCGACGCGATCGCCGCGGGCGAGATCGGCGTGCTGGCACTCGGCGCGGTGCGGGTCAAGGGCAAGCGCGAGCCGGTCGAGGCCTGGCTGATCGGGCCGCCGGCTCCGATCCCGAGCTGACGCCGCTCGCTCGCGGTTCGTGCACTTCGCCGGGCGTGCTGGGTCGGCACACTCTTGACCAGGGTCGGCTGCCTGGCGCGCGATCGTGGTCAGGATCGTGCCAGCTCGGAACGGTCCTGACTGGTCGGAGCTCGTCCCGGTCACAACAGTGCCACGAGAGCACGGACTCGCCCTGGTCGCGACCCTCCCTGGTCGAGGTTGTGCTCGTGCTGCACGCCGAGGTCAGGCTCGTGCTGCCCGGACACATCCGCGACCCGCGGCCCTCGACCCGCGACCCGTGCCGGTTGTCGCGACCCGCCGGTGCAGGGTGCCCGGACTCGCGACCCGGGACCCGGGACCCCGGGACCCGTACCACGTGACCCTCGCCGGATACCGCCGCCGGCGCCGGTGCCACGGCGCCTGCTCAGATCCCGAGCTGACGCAGGTACTCACGGTTCGCGCGCTGGACCGCCACGACCGACGCCGGCGTGTCCGAGGCGCGCAGGAACTGGTCCTGCTCGACCACGAGCCAGCCCGAATAGTCGTGCTCGCGGAGCGCCGCGATGACGGAGTCGATGCCCGAGTCGCCCAGGCCGAGCTGGCAGAAGACCCCGCGGCTCAGGGCTTCCTCGAGGCCGCGCCCCTCGGCCTTGACGTCGTCCATGATCCCGGTCCGGCAGTCCTTGATGTGGACGTGCCGGATCAGCTCGTGGTAGTCGTGCACGGCCTGGGTCGGGTCCGCGCCGCCGAATCGGAAGTGGCCGGTGTCGAGGCACAGCCCGAGCAGCGACGGGTCCAGCCGGTCCATGACTCGCGCGATCTCTCCGGCGGTTTCGATGTACGTGCCGGCGTGAGGGTGGAGCACGACCTCGAACCCGGCGTTCCGGCACATCTCCGCGGCCCGATGGAGGTTGTCCATCAGCGTCTCGAACCGGTCCGCGGGTAGCCAGGCCTCGGGATGCTCCGCGATCCGGCCAGAGAAGGCGAGGCGCTCGGGCTCGTCGAACTGGTCGCACAGGATGGCGAACGTCCGTGACCCCTCGGGCGCCCCGTCGCGGATCAGGCGCAGGCTGTCGCGCAGCCAGGCCCGATCGGCGTCGACTGCCTCGTTCCGGCTGAAGTGCTGGGGCAGGAACGCGCCGACCAGCTGCAGACCGCGGCTGGACAGGCGACGCTGGACCTCGTCGGCCGTACCCAGGAACCCGGGCGGTCCGAGCTCCGTGCCCCGGTACCCGATCTCGACCATCCAGTCGAGCATGTCGTCCGGCCCGGGCATCCAGGCGTCGTCGACGATGATCTCGTCGACGCCGAACGAGACGGGCGCACTGGCGACGGGCAGGGACTCAGGCGACACGGCGTCCTCCATGGCGATGCTGGGCGGCGGGCACGTCGCCACAGCCGCACGAGCGGCGGACGGCGAGCTCCATCGAGATCCGGACATCCATAGCGCCGCCAGCGCTGTGCTCGAGCGCGCGCAGCACCATCGACGCCGCGAGGTCCCCGATCTCCCGATCGCGCCGGGCGAGCGCGGTCAGCGGCGGATCGAGGAGCGGCGCTGCGCCGGTGTCGTCGAAGCACACGATCGCGACCTCCTCGGGCACGGAGACGCCGCGGGTACGGAGCTCGCTCAGACCACCCAGGGCGAGATCGGCGCACGGGTAGACGATCGCCGTGACCGGCTCGTCGAGCTCGAGCAGGGCCGCGGTCTCGTCGCGACCGGCCGTCTCGGTCCAGGCGCCCGGTCGAACGCACGATGGGTCGAGCGACAGCCCGTTGCCGAGCATGCCCATGCGGTAGCCGGCGAGCCGTTCGGCACCCGAGGTCTCGCTCTCGATGCCGCCCACGTAGCCGATCCGACGGTGGCCGTGAACCTCGGCCAGGTGGCGGACGAGCAGCTGGATGCCGGCCGCGTTGGCGAGAGTCACCCGGCCGGCCCCGACGCCGTCGAGGATATTGTCGAACAGCACGATCGGGAGGTGATGGCGCCGCTCGATCGCGGCCACGACCGACGTGTCGCCGGCGGATGAGCACAGGATGATCCCGTCGACCCGGCCGGCGGCGAGCGCGAGCAGGGCTGCCCGCTCTCGGTCGGGCCGCTCGTCGGTGTCCATGAGCGTGATCTGGTAGCCGGCGGCGCGGAGCCGATGCTGGGCGCCCTTGAGCGCGTTGGCGTAGAAGCTCGAGCTGATGTCGGGCACCACGAAGCCGATCATTCGCGTCGCCCGGGTGCGCAGCGTCTGGCCGGCCGCGGAGGGCTGGAAGTCGAGCGCCGCGGCGACCCGCCGGACCCGATCGCGAGTCTCACCGGCCACGCTGCCCCGGCCCGACAGCGCGCGCGACGCCGTCGCCACCGATACCCCGGCGGCCGCAGCAACGTCCGTCAGCCGGGTCGAGGGCGGCATCAGCGCCACCCGCCGATCACTTGACCGCACCCATCGTCAGGCCGCGCACGAGGTGGCGCTGGACGAACACCGAGAAGACCACGATCGGGAGCGCGCCGATCACCCCGGCCGCGCTCATCGCGCCCCAGTCCACGTTGATCCGCCCGATGAGGGTCGCCGCCCCGATCGGCATCGTCTCGGCCGACGGCGTGGACGTGAGCACGAGCGCGAACAGGAACTCGTTGTAGGTCGTGATCGCGGCGAAGATCCCGGTCGCGACGAGGCCCGGCGCCGCGAGCGGCAGCACGATCCGCCGGAAGGCAGTGAAGCGGGTATCGCCGTCGACCATCGCGGCCTCCTCGAGGTCGATCGGGATCTCGCGGAAGAAGCTCTCCATCATCCAGACCACGATCGTGACGTTGAACGTGGCGTACACGATGATCAGGCTCAGCAGCGTGTTGAGCAGGCCGAGCTGCTGGGCGACGAGGAAGATCGGGATCACGATCGCGATCGGCGGCAGGAGCCGGACCATCAGCAGGCTGAACCCGACATAGCGGTCCATGCCCGCCCACAGCCGGAAGCGGGCCAGCGCGTACGCCGCCTGGGTGCCGAGGGCGAGCGCGATCGCGACGCTCAGCGCGGTCACGATCACCGAATTCGTCAGGTACGCCCCGAACTCGCGGCCCGAGAACAGGCTGACGTAGTTGGCCGTCGTCAGCGCGTGCGGCAGGAGCGTCGCGTCCTGGGTGATCTCGCGATTGGACTTGAGCGAGGTCAGGACCATCCACACGAGCGGCGTCAGGGCGAACACGATCGCCGCGAGCGCCGCGATCGCCCACCCTGCCCCCCGCAGCCGCGCCTGGGTCATCGTGCCCGCCTGCGCATCAGGCCGATCGCGAACCCGGCCGCGATGACGACGACGAGCGCGACCATGAACATCATCGCGGCGGCGTAGCCGACCTGCTGGAACTGGAAGAAGGTCTGGTAGCCGTAGATCGAGATCAGCTGGGTCGACGTCCCGGGCCCGCCGCGGGTCAGGACGTAGACCTGGTCGAACGTCGTGAGCGCGTCGATCGCGCGCAGCGAGACCGCGACGAGGATCGTCGGCCGGAGCAGCGGCAGGGTGTGGTCGACGAATGTCCGCCAGGCGCCGGCACCGTCGACCCGGGCGGCCTCGAACGGCTCGACTGGCATCGACTGGATGCCGGCCAGCAGGATCAGGAACAGCAGCGGTGTCCACTCCCAGACGTCGAGGAACACGAGGCCCAGGAACGCCCCGGTGCCGCTGCTGAGGATCTCGGGTGGGTCGAGCCCGAGCGCATTCGCGAACGACGCGAGGAGCCCGACGTCCGAGGCGTAGATGAGCCGGAACACGATCCCGACCACGACCGGGGTCACGATCATCGGCAGGATGAGCGTGGCCCGGATGCGGCGGATGAAACGAACCTCGCGCGCGCACAGCAGCGCGAGCGCGAGGCCCAGGACGGTCTCGATCGTCACTGCCAGAACGACGAACCGGAAGGTCGTGAGCAGCGCCTCGACGAACCGGGGGTCGGCGAAGGCCTGGCTGTAGTTGTCGAGGCCGACCGATCGGACCTGGCGCCCGAACCGGAAGAATCCGGTGCTCGAGCGCAGGCCATCGATGAGCGGATAGACGACGACGCCGAGCACCAGGAAGATGGTCGGCCCGAGCATCAGGTACGGCAGCACCCGATCGAGCCCGGAGCCCCGAAGGGTTCGTCGGGCGGCGCTCGGCGTCATCGCCACGGCCATGGATCAGTAGTAGCCCTGCTGGGTCAGATACGTCTTGACCTGGCCGGCTGCCGTGTCCATCGCCGCGCCCCCGCCGCTGCCGGCGGCCAGGGCAATGTTGAGGGCCTCGCCGATGATCGACTCCACCTTGTTCCAGTCGGGCGTCCGCGGCCGGGCCTGGGCGCCGGCGTTGAGCTGGGCCAGGGCAACCGGCAAGAGCCGATGGTCCTTCACGGCCTGCGCGTCGTTGAACGCCGGGGTCTTGACCGGCAGGTCACCGGCCCGGGCGAGCATCGTCTGCGCGTCGTTGGATCCGAACCACTTCATGAACGTGATCGCGTTGTCCTTGTTCGGGGCCGACGCGCTGACGCCGTGGATGAAGATGCCGATCTGGGCGATCGCCGCGACCTTCTTCGGGACGACGGCGAAGTCGAGCTTGCCGACCTCCTTGGATTGGGCCGGGTCGTCCGACTTGATGGCGTTGCCGGAGTACTGAATGATCGCGGCAGCGTCGCCGCCGAGGATCGCGGCGCCCTCCTGGTCCGAGTCGAACTCGGCCACCCCCTTCGGCGCCAGGGACTTCAGGGTCGTGACGAAGAAGTCGGCCGCCGCCTTGCCCTCCGTGGAATTGAAGATCGGGTTCCACTTGTCGTCGAAGAAGTCGGCCCCGAACGACCGGAACACCGGGTAGAACGAGGTGACGACGGGGTTGCCCTTCACGCCCCGGAACACGAAGCCGTACTTGATCTTGCCGCTCGCCATGGCCGCCTGCCCCTGGCTGACGAGGTCGTCCCACGTCGCCGGTGCCGACGAGAACACGTCGTTGCGGTAGGTCATGGTCTGGAGGTCGCCGATCGTCGGCAGCGCGATCAGCTTCGGATCCTGGCTCTCGAAGCCCTTCACCCGGGCGCCCTGCCGCGGCGGCCAGTAGCCGAGATCCGCGAACGGGGTCGGGTAGTCGGCGTCCATCGTGACGCCGTGCTGTCCGAGCTCTTCCAGGATCCCGGCCGCCGCGTACTGCGGGATCCACGGGTCGTCCATGATGTAGATGTCGTACTGGCCGGCCTTCGACTGCCCGTCCTGGAACGCCTTGGCGAAGAACGAGTCGTACGGCTCGGTCAGGAACTCGACCGTGATGCCGGTGGCCTGCTGGAACGCCGGGATGATCGTGCCCTTGAACGGGACCAGTGCCCCGTCCTCGAACGCCCCGATCACGAGCTTGCCGCCGGTCGACGGGGCGACGCTGGCGACGCCTCCGCCGGTCGAGGCAGCCGGCGCGGATGCCGCGCTGGACGCGGCCGCCGATGGCGACGCACTCGCGCCGCAGGCCGCAAGGAACGCGCTGGACGCGGCGACACCGCCCACGGCGGCGCCGAGACGGAGCACGTCCCGGCGCGAGATGCGCCGGTTCAGGACGTTGTCCTCGGTCATGAGGTCACTCCTCCCCAGGGGATGGCCGGCGGTTCGCCGACCCGATGGACCGCGGTCTTCCCGCTTCCGTCGAAGAAGCAGGCCCTGGCCGGATCGACGCGCACGCCGACCGGTGTGCCGAGCGGGGCCGTCCACCCACGGTCTGCCCGGACCGTCACGCGGGATTCGCCGATAAGCACCTCCACATCCACTTCGTCGCCCATCGGTTCGACGACATACACGGTTGCCGGGATCGACCCGGGCGTCCCGGGCGGCACGAGGCCCAGGTCCCGCGCCCGCACCCCGAACCGGTCCACGCTCGCGGCCGCACAGGCCTCGTAGCGATCGGCCAGCGGGATGGCCGCCCCGGCCACGACCATCGCCCGGTGCTCCTGGTCGAGCGCCAGGCCGAGCACGTTCATCGGCGGGTTGCCCACGAAGCCGGCGACGAACCGATTGGCCGGTCGATCGAAGATCTCCTGCGGCGGCGCGTACTGCTGGACGACGCCGTCGTTGATCAGGCACACCCGGTCGGCCATCGTCAGCGCCTCGGCCTGGTCGTGGGTCACGTACACGGTCGTCGCGCCGAGACGCTGCTGCAGCCGCCGGATCTCGCCGCGCATCCCGATCCGGAGCTTGGCGTCGAGGTTGGACAGCGGCTCGTCCATCAGGAACGCGGCCGGGTCGCGGATGATCGCCCGGGCCAGGGCGATCCGCTGGCGCTGGCCGCCCGACAGCTCGCGCGGCTTGCGCTTCAGGAGGTGGCCGACCTCGAGCGACTCGGCGACCCGCGCGACGGCAGTCGCCCGTTCGGCCGCCCGCATGCCCCGGATCCGGAGCGGGTAGCCGATGTTGTCCTGGATCGACATGTGCGGATACAGCGCGTAGCTCTGGAACACCATTGCCACGTCGCGCTCGCGCGGCGACAGGGCGGTGACGTCGCGGCGGCCGATCAGAACCCGCCCGGCGGTCGGCTTCTCGAGTCCGGCGACGATCCGCAGGGCGGTGGTCTTGCCGCAGCCGGATGGACCGAGGAGGACCACGAAGTCGCCGTCCGAGATCGTGAGGTCGAGCGATTCGAGGACGCGGACGGCACCGAACTGCTTCTCGACCCCGGCCAGCTGGACCTCAGCCACGAGCGGTCATCCGGACGCCAGGGCCACCTTGAGCGTGGCAACCGAGCGGGTGATGCAGTCCTCGGGGCTGAGCGACGGGTCCTCGTGCTCGATCGAGATCACCGAGTCGTGGCCGGCAGCCTGGAGGGCCGCGACGAGGCGCGACCAGGTCGCGGCATCGTGACCGTCGCCGATCGCAGAGAAGTGCCAGGGCGCCCACGCCGCGTCGACCGGGAAGCGATGGTCCATGACGCCGTTGAGCGCAATCCGGTCCGGGTACAGCGTCGTGTCCTTGCCGTGGCACCAGCCCACCACCGGCCCGAAGTCACGGGCCAGGGCCTCGGCGACACGGATCGGGTCCGCGCCCTGCCACCAGAAGTGGCTCGGATCGAGGTTCACCCCGATGTTGGCGCCGCAGTGGTCGCGCAGCACGCGGTACGACTCGAGGGTCCAGACGGAGACCCCCGGATGGAGCTCGAGACAGACCTTCACGTCGGGGGCCGCACCGGCCATCCAATCCGACATCGCGCGCCAGTAGGGCCCCACCTCGGCCTCCATCTGCCACTCCCAGATCGGCTCGTCGTCGTTGCACACCGACCACAGCCCGAACACGCCGATCGGGCCGCCCGTCCGGCCGCCGGGGCTGCCGGCCATCGTCACGACCCGGTCGATCCCGAGCAGCGCGGCGAGCTCGATCGCGCCCTTCAGCGCGGCCTGCGCCGCCGCCCGCGCCGCGGGTTCGGGGTGGAGCGGGTTGCCGGCCGCGTTCACCGCGCTGAACTGGATCCCGGTGTCGTCGAGATCGCGCCGCAGGTCGTCGCGCGCCGCCTGATCGCGGAGCAGGGCGGCGAGATCGAGGTGCGTCCGCGCGCCCCATGTGCCGACGCTCATCTCGACGTCCGTGATGTCGTGGCCGGACGCCCAGGCAAGCGCATCCCGACGCGTCATGTGGCGCAGTCCATCGGTGAAGAGCCCGATCCGCACGAACGACCTCCGCTGCTCTCGACGTGACCCTGGCTGTCAGGCGCTCTCGGGCAGGCGCCGGGCGCCGGCCATGCGGAACGCGCCGAGGAGAGCGGCGACGTCGTCGCGCGCCGCCTCGACGTTCGCCCGGACCGGCGCGCCGGTCGTGATCGAGGCATGGAACGCCCGCAGCTCGTTGCGGAATGCCTCCTCGTACGAGACCCGGTACTCGATCGTCTCCAGGCCGGTCACCGATCCGTCGGAGCGGCGCTCGACCAACCGTGACGGGTGATGGCGCAGGTACGGCGACGGAAACGTGAGCTCCAGGATCCGGTCCCGGCAATAGGCGGTCAGCCGTTCGCGGTAGTCGGCCACCCCCGGCAGGTTCAGGTGCTCGAGATGGGCTCGGGCATCGGCGGGAAGCGCCCAGTCGAGGCTCACCCCGCGGCCGGCGTCGAACCAGGCGGCGTCTGCGAGCGGCATGGGCGCCGGCACGCCCAGCGCTCGCAGGAGGTGATGAGCGAGGCTCACGTCGTGGACGAGAGAGCTGAGATAGGCCTCGAATGCCCGGCTCGCGGCGGTATCCGGTTCGGTCCCGAGCGCCTCGCGAACCGCGTCCCGGCCGCGGCGCCGGGTGGCGTCGACGAGCTCGGACGGGACGTCGGCGCCGGCGACGAGCCCGAGATGGTCGACGAACGGCGCCTGGTCGGGGTCGTTCACCTCGACCGACAGGTAGACGAGCTCGGCCGGCCCGTCGGCGAGCCGCTCGACCATCCGCTCGACCGCCGGGTCGTACAGCTTCATGTAGCCGACCTGCACGACCCGGTCGCCGCGCGCGGCAAGGATCTCGTCACACTCGGCGACGGACACGGCGAGCGGCTTCTCGCACAGGACGTGGACGTCCGCGCGAAGCGCCGTCAGGACGGCGCCGACGTGGGCCGGGTCCGGGACGGCGATGACGACCGCATCGAGCCCCAGCCCGAGGGCCTCGTCCAGGGTCGCGCACGCATTCGGGACGCCGTACCGGTCAGCGACGGCCTCGCGAACGGTCCGCGAGGGGTCGGCGACGGCCACGAAGTCGAACCGCGCGCGGTCATCCCACAGGCTGTGGGCGTGGCTCGCCTGCCCGACCAGGCCGGCGCCGAACAGGGCGACCCGGAGGCGCGCCGGGGCGGCGGACTGTCCGCGGGACATGGCCTGTGGCATGCGACGCACCCTCAACGGTGGAGACGCGGGAGCCGTGACGGGGGCCTGGGCCTTGAGGCGCGAGTGTAAACGTTTCCATGCCCGTGTCAACGAGTCCGAGGCACCGGGCGGGACGGGCCGTCCAGCCTCAGACCGCGGCGGGCAGTCAAGCCTCAGACCGGAACCGGCCGAGCCTCGCGCATCGAGCGGTCCGCGGCCAGCGCGATCCGCAGCGCGGCCTCGCCGGCCGACCCGGGCACGGCCACCGGACGGTCTTCGAGGATTGCCCGAACGAAGCCCCGCGTCTGGGCCGCGTAGGCAACGTCGAACCGCGGCAGCGCGGGATCCGAGGCGTCCGTGGCGACCGAATCGGGTGCCTGCCCGCCGCTCCACGAGCCGCGCGAGACCGGCAGGCCGCCGACCCACACGGAGCCGGCTGTCGCCAGCACCTCGGTCCGCACGTCCTCGCCGTAGGTCGTGTTGCGGGCAAGGTGGACGGTCCCCGTGGTGCCCTTCGAGAAGCGCAGGTTGACGACGGCGCTGTCGACGTCGCCGACCGTCGCGAGCTCCGGGTGCGCGATGCTCGAGCCGTAGGCATGGACCTCGACCACCTCGTCGTCCATGAGCCACCTCGCGAGGTCGAACTCGTGGATGCCCATGTCGACCATGATCCCGCCACTGACGGCGGGATCCGCGAACGACACGGGGGGCGGGCTCGGGTCGAACTGGAGTGACATGAACAGCATCGGGCGGCCGAGCGCGCCGGATGCGAGGCGCGTCCTGGCTCGCGCGTAGTCAGGGTCCCAGCGGCGCATGAAGCCGACCTGCAGCCTGACCCTGGCCGCGTCGGCGGCAGCGATCGCAGCCAGCGTGTCGTCGACGGTCAGGGCGATCGGCTTCTCGCACAGGATGTCCCGACCGGCCGCTGCCACGGCCCGGATCGCCTCGAGATGTCGACTCGACGAGGTCGCCACCAGGATGGCGTCGACCCCGGGTGTCGCGAGCAGCTCGTCGACGGAGCCGAAGACCGGCGGGTGTCCGACCTCGACGGCCACGCGTCGAGCGGCCGCGAGATCGATGTCGGCGATCCCGACGAGGCGCGCCTCAGGCACCCGCTGCGCGATGAGCCGCGCGTGGATCGAGCCCATCCGGCCGGCCCCGACCACGCCGATGCCGACCCTGTCCGCGGCCGCTCCGGGTCCCTGGGTCGTCGTCACCGAGCGACGCGATCGTCGGTCAGCGACTCCCAGTCGACCCAGCGCATGCCGTCCCACCAGCGGTGCCAGGTCACGCCGTCGCGACCGATCGCGAACACGTCGAGCCGATCGTCGCCCCACGAGGCCGCGCTCACGGGTCCAGCCAGCGTGCCGCCCAGCGACTCCCAGTCGTGCCAGCGCTCGCCGTCCCAGTAGCGGTCCCACAGCTGACCGTCGTCGAAGACCCCGAAGACCTCCATCCGATCGACCGCCCAGGCCGTGACCGCGGGCGGCCCGGCCAGGCGCCCGCCGAGTGACTCGGGCGCCGACCATCGGCCTGCGTCGAACGACCGGTGGACGAGCGAGCCATCAGGCTCGGTCCCGAACAGGTCGATCCGGTCGCGGCCCCACGAGGCCGCCGCGAGGTCGTTCATCGAACCCTCCCAGTGGTCGGAACTCGGCCGTGCGGACGCCGGCCGGGGCATGGCGCCGGCGCAGCGGCGCCCGGGCCGAGTGTCGCTACGGGGTCGGCAGGATGAGCAGACCGAAGGTCGCGCCCTGTGGATCTCCGAGGATCGCGAATCGACCGCCGGGAAAGTCCATCGGCGCAAGCATCTCGTGGGCACCGAGGCCGATCGCCTTCTCGTACGCCGCGTCGACGTCCCGGACCATGAAGTAGACCTGCCAGTAGCTCGGCACCTCCGCCGGGACCATCGGGCTCATCTCCTGGCCGCCCGCGATGCTCTCGCCGTCGACCAGGAACTCCGTGTACGGCGGGACTCCCTCGCCCATCTCGCTCGTGCGGGTCGTCCAGCCGAAGACCGCCTGGTAGAACGGCACGGCCCGATCGAGCCCGCGGGCATTGAGCTCGGCCCAGCCGAACGCGCCCGCGCCACTCGACGCGAAGCCACCCATCGCCTTCCGCTCCCAGGCCGAGATGAAGGCGCCGGAGGGATCCTGGAAGACGGCCATCCGGCCCTGCTCGCCCACGTCGAAGGCGGGCATG
>OEKD01000143.1_pt4 | contig 12863 bp, 14 predicted proteins | sample 1487541 | NCBI WGS metagenome assembly OEKD01 (sample SAMEA104379579, study PRJEB20068) | metagenome | biome: 1000743; feature: 77; material: 1998 | place: USA | collected 2012 | depth 25 m | reverse complement strand
GGTCGGGGCCGACCCGCCCCGACGCTCGGAGCTTGCGTGGCCGCACGCGGCGCTCGAGAGGCACGATTAGCGGCCTCGCGCGCGTGGTCTGGCAACCGAGGCTGCCATGCGCTACCGTCCGAGCACGAGATGAGGGCCGTGTCGGCATGATCTGCAGCAACTGTGGGAGCACCAACGCCGCGGGCAACAGGTTCTGCGGCGAATGCGGCACCCGGATGGTCGCGCCATGCCCCAATTGCGGCGCCACGAACCCACCCGACCAGAAGTTCTGCGGCGAGTGCGGAACCGCGCTCGCGTCCGGTTCGAGCTCCGGTCCCGGGGCGACTGCTCGTCCGAGTCCGGCGCCTGTCCTTGCGCCCGCGCCCGCGGCCGCGCCCGCACCCGTATCCGAGCGACGGCTGGTCTCGATCCTGTTCGCCGATCTCGTCGGCTCGACCGCCCTCGCCGACGGCCGGGATCCCGAGGACACGCGTGAGCTCCTGACCCAGTACTTCGCCCTTGCGAGCGACGTCATCGAGCGCTACGGCGGGACGGTCGAGAAGTTCATCGGCGACGCCGTCATGGCTATCTGGGGTGCACCCACCGCCCACGAGGACGATGCCGAGCGGGCCGTTCGGGCCGGGCTCGAGCTCGTGGATGCGGTGCGAACCCTCGGTCCCTCGATCCAGGCTCGAGCCGGCGTCCTCACCGGCGAGGCGGCGGTGACCGTCGGCGCCGTCGGTCAGGGCATGGTCAGCGGCGACCTCGTGAACACCGCGTCACGGCTCCAGACCGCCGCGGCGCCCGGGACCGTGCTCGTGGGCGAGGCGACCGAGCGGGCGGCGAACCGGGCGATCGCGTTCGAGCCCGCCGGCGATCAGATCCTGAAGGGCAAGACGAGCCCGGTCCCGGCATGGCATGCGCTCCGCGTGGTCGCCGAACGCGGCGGTCGCGGCCGTTCGGAGACGCTCGAGGCGCCGTTCGTCGGTCGCGACGACGAGCTGCGCCTGCTGAAGGACCTGTTCCACGCGACGAGTCGCGAGGGCCGGGCGAGGCTCGTATCCGTCATCGGACCGGCGGGAATCGGCAAGACGCGGCTCGCGTGGGAGTTCCTGAAGTACCTCGACGGGGTCGCCGAGACGGTCTGGTTCCACGACGGCCGTTCGCCGGCCTATGGCGAGGGCATCAGCTTCTGGGCCCTCGGCGAGATGGTCCGCCGCCGGGCCGACCTGCGCGAGACCGACGACGAGGCGACGACGCGCGCGAAGCTGGCGGCGACCCTGCTCGAGCATGTCCCCGACGCCGCGGAGCGCCGCTGGATCGAGCCCGCGCTCCTCGCCCTGCTGGGCTTCGAGTCGAAGGTCGGAGCGGACCAGCTGTTCGGGGCGTGGCGAACGTTCTTCGAGCGGCTCGCGGCGACGGCGCCGGTCGTCATGGTCTTCGAGGACCTCCACTACGCGGATCCGGGACTCCTCGACTTCATCGACCACCTGCTGGAGTGGAGTCGGAACGTTCCGATCTACGTCGTGACGCTGGCCCGACCGGAGCTCCTCGACCGGCGCCCGACCTGGGGCGCCGGCAAGCGCAACTTCGTGTCGGTGTACCTCGAGCCGCTGACGACGGCAGCGATGCGCGAGCTGCTCGCCGGACTGGTCCCCGGTCTTCCGGCCCCCGCGGTGGCGGCGATCATCGCCCGGGCGGACGGGATCCCGCTCTATGCGGTCGAGACGATCCGCATGCTCGTCGCCGAGGGAAAGCTCGAGCTCCAGGGCGACCTGTACCAGCCGATCGGCGACCTCTCGACGCTCGCGGTGCCGGAGACCCTGACGGCGCTGATCGCGAGCCGGCTCGACGGGCTCGATCCGGCGGACCGGACGCTCGTGTCGGACGGCGCCGTCCTCGGCCAGAGCTTCAGCCTCGCCGGGCTGTCGGCCGTGTCCGGGATCGCGGAGGCCGACCTGGAGCCGCGCCTGCGGATCCTCGTGCGGCGCGAGCTCCTCCATCTCGAGGCCGACCCTCGATCCCCGGAGCGCGGCCAATACGCGTTCGTGCAGGCCCTGATCCGGGAGGTCGCCTACAACACCCTCGCCCGGGCCGACCGGAAGACCAGGCATCTCGCGGCCGCCCGGTATTTCGAGTCGCTCGGCACCGAGGAGCTGGCCGGCGGGCTCGCGGGCCATTACCTCGCCGCGCACGGGAATGCGCCCGAGGGCGCCGAACGCGAGGCGCTCGCCGCCCAGGCACGGTTGGCGCTGCGGGGCGCCGCCGACCGGGCCGCCGCGCTCGGTGCCCACGACCAGGCATTGACCTTCCTCGAGCAGGCGCTCACGGTGGCCACCGAACCGGCCGACCGGGCCGAGCTTCTCGAGCGTGCCGGCGACGAGGCGAGCGCGGCCGGCCGCCACGATGCCTCCGAGCACTGGCTCCAGGAGGCGGTCGACGCCCGCCGGGCGCTTGGCGACAGGACGTCCGTCGCCCGGGTCATCGCCGCCCAGGGGAGAGGGCTGCTGAGCTCGTACCGCACGGCCGACGCCATGGCCGTCCTCGAGTCCGCCGCGACGGAGTTCGCCGACCTCCGGGCGGACCCCGAGGGCATCGCGCTCGAAGGCCAGCTGGCGCGGGCGCACTTCCTCGCGAACGACCTGCGCAGCGCGATCGAGATCGCCGACCGCGTCCTCGAGGCTGCTGAGCACGCGGATCTCGGCCTCATCGTCGCGGACACGCTCCTGACGAAGGGCACGGCGCTTGCGATCCTCGGTCGACCGGTGGAGGGGCTCGGGGTCCTGAGCGCCGGCCAGGCACTTGCCGAGGCGCTGGGAGTCGGCCCGACGATCAGTCGGGCGCACATCAATCGCACGAACATCGAGGCGAACCGCGATCCGCGTGCCGCGCTCGAGGTGGCTCGAGCCGGGCTGGCCCTTGCGCGCAGGCTCGGGCGGCGGCACGACATCGCGCTCCTGCTCGGCAACGGCGCCGAGTTCGCGATCCGGACCGGGGACTGGGCGTGGGCGCAGGCGGAGCTCGAAGCCGCCCTGCCCGACGAGGCCGAGGCCACCGACCGGGGAGCACTGCTCCAGAACTTCACGATCTACCGCGCACTCCGCGGGCAACCGGTGGATGCGCTCCTCGACGAGCTGATGCGCCTGGTCGGCACGAGCTCCGACCCGAATGCGGTCTCGACCTACGGGATCACGGAGGCCTTCTCGGCGTTCGCCGCGGGACGGCTCGACGACGCCCGATCGGCCTGGCACCGAGTGGCGAACGCGAGCGCCGGCAACCAGCCCGACTCGCTCGCCCGCGCCGCCCGCGCTGCGCTCTGGTCCGGCGATGTGGCCGGCGCGCTCGAGGACCAGGCCGCGCTCGCGGCGCTCGGCGTTCACGGCCCGGCGCTGGAGGCCGAGCGGCTCACCATCTCGGGCGGGATCGCCGCGCTCGAGGGCCGTCCGACCGATGCCCTGCCGCTGTATCGCGAGGCCCTCCGCCTGTGGCACGACCTCGGGCTCGCCTGGGACGAGGCGCTGTGCGGGCTCGACATGGCGATGCTGCTCGACCCGGCCAACGCCGAGGTCCGGGCGGCGGCCGAACAGGCTCGCGAGATCCTCGTCCGGCTGGAGGCGAAGCCGATGCTCGAACGACTGGACCGCGCGCTCTCGACCTCCGACGCCGCGCGACCCGTCAACCGCGCCGCTCGCCCGGACGCTGCCGAGGTCGAGACGATCCTCGCGGACGGCTAGCCACCCGCGGCAGCGTTGACGGGGGAGCAGGCGGCTCGTAGACTAATCCCGACGGAATTGCTCGGGATTAGGCGCGACGCGGCCGTGGCCGGCCACACATTCGGCCGACGCCCACGACCCAGCGAACCTTGCGAGCGTCCGTCGACCAGATCATCGACCACCAGCCCCGCGACCCGCTCGAGGACGATCTCCTGACCAACCTCCCGACCACCGTCTCGACCCGCCCGACCTTCCACGGCAGCGGGGCCGTCTCGTTCAGCACCAAGGGCGAGTACGGCGTGCGGCTCATGGTCCAGCTCGGGCGCCACGTCGGGACCGGTCCCGCGAGCCTGACCGAGATCGCCGCCGAGGAGGACCTGCCGCGGCCGTATCTCGAGCAGCTCGCGATCGGGCTGCGCGACGCCGGCCTGGTGACGAGCACCCGCGGCGCGCACGGCGGCTACCAGCTCGCGCGGCCAGCGGCCGAGATCGCCATGAGCGACGTCCTGCGCGCGCTGGAGGGACCGCTCGCGCCGATGGTCTGCGCGTCCGAGGATCCGGAGCACGCCCTGGTCTGCGACCGGACCTCGCGCTGCACCGTGAACCTGCTGTGGGTCCGGATCCGCGACGCGATCGCCGGCGCCCTCGACGACATGACCCTCGCCGACCTCGTGCCGCCGCGCGACCTGCTCGACCCGACCGGTCGGCTGATCCATGCCGAGCACCCGCCGCTCGAGCTCACGACCCTGCCTCCGATCGACGACCAGCCCACCCGCCATGGAGCCGTGACCACATCGTGACCGATGCTCAGCAGCCCCTCGTCATCCGCGGCCTGCGCGTCGCGCCGATCGGCCACCCGGAGCGGGAGATCCTCCAGGGGATCGACCTCGACGTCGGCAAGGGCGAAGTCCACGCGATCATGGGCCCGAACGGGTCGGGCAAGACCACCCTCGCCTATGCCCTGATGGGCCACCCGAGCTACGTGGTCACCGGCGGGACCGTGACCTGGAAAGGGCGCGACGTCCTCAAGCTCACGCCCGACAAGCGAGCCCGGCTCGGGATGTTCCTCGCGTTCCAGTACCCGACCGCGATCCCCGGCCTGTCGGTCGCCTCGTTCGTTCGCTCGGCGCTCAACGCGAAGCTCGCGGGCGTCGACAAGTCGCCCGACATCGACCCGACCGACCCCGCTCGGGGCGGGATCTCCATGCGCGACTTCCGGAACAAGATGCGCGAGAAGTTTGCGCTCCTGAAGATGGACGAGGGCTTTGCGACGCGGTACGTCAACGAGGGCTTCTCGGGCGGCGAGAAGAAGCGCCTCGAGATGCTCCAGATGGCCGTCCTCGAGCCCGAGATCGCGATCCTCGACGAGACCGACTCGGGCCTCGACATCGACGCGCTCCGCATCGTCGCCGAGGGCGTCAACGCGATGCTCAACCCCGAGCTCGGGGTCCTGCTCATCACCCACTACCAGCGCCTGCTCAACTACATCACCCCGGACTTCGTCCACGTCCTGGCCCAGGGCCGGATCATCGCGACCGGCGGCAAGGAGCTCGCGCTCAAGCTCGAGGACGAAGGCTACGGCCCGACGCTCCGGGCGGCCGGTCTCCGGGTTGATGCGACCGACGAGGCCCTGGCCCTGCCGGCGGAGCCCGAGGCGGCGCAGCTCGAGCCCGCGGCCGCGGGCGGGCGCTGACGATGGCCGTCACGGTCGATCGACCGGCCGTCGAGGTGGACCGCGGGCCGCTCGACCCGTACGCCGTCCGGGCCGACTTCCCGATCCTGTCGACGACCGTCCACGGCCGGCCGCTCGTCTATCTCGACTCGGCCGCGACGAGCCAGAAGCCGGCTGTCGTGATCGACGCGGTCGACGATTTCTACCGCTCGTACAACGCCAACGTCCATCGCGGCATCTACGAGCTCGGGGAGCGGGCGACCGCCGCCTACGAGCAGGCTCGGGCCCTGACCGCCCGGTTCATCAACGCCCCGGACAGCCACGAGATCGTGTTCACCCGCAACGCGACCGAGGCGATCAACCTCGTCGCGAACACCTGGGGCCGGCGCACCATCGGGCGCAGCGACGCGATCGTGCTGACCGAGATGGAGCATCACGCGAACCTCGTCCCGTGGCAGCTCCTGGTCCAGGCGGTCGACGCCGACCTCGAGTTCATCCCGATCACCGACGAGGGGCTGCTCCGGCTCGACGTCCTCGACGTGCTGCTCCGGACCCGGCCGAAGCTCGTCGCGTTCGCCCACGTGTCGAACACCCTGGGCACGATCAACGCCGTCCGCGAGATCGCCGATCGGGCGCATGCCGCCGGCGCGCTCGTGCTCGTCGACGGGGCGCAGGCCGTGCCGCACGTGCCGGTCGACGTCCAGGCGCTCGGCGCCGACTTCTACGCGTTCAGCGGCCACAAGATGCTCGCCCCGATGGGCTCCGGCGCGCTGTGGGCGCGGCGCGAGTTGCTCGAGGCGATGCCGCCCTTCCTCGGCGGCGGCGAGATGATCCGCGAGGTCCACCTGCGCCGCTCGGACTGGAACGACGTGCCCTGGAAGTTCGAGGCGGGCACGCCGGACGTGGCCGCGGCGGTCGGGCTCGGCGTCGCCACCGAGTATCTGGCTGAGCTCGGCATGGACCGCGTCCGCGACCACGAGGTCGGCCTGCTGCGCTACGCGCTCGACGTCCTCGCGCACGAGTTCCCGTCCCTGTCGCTGTACGGGCCGACGGATCTGGCCGTGCGCTCCGGCGTGATCTCGTTCAACGTCCCGAGCGTCCATCCGCACGACGTCGCCCAGGTCCTCGACCGGTCCGGCGTCGCTGTCCGCGCCGGCCACCATTGCACGATGCCGCTCCACGAGCGGCTCGACCTGACGGCCACCGCCCGCGCCTCGTTCGGGCCGTACTCCACGCGCGAGGACGTCGACGCGCTCGTCGCCGGCCTCGGCGACGTCTACTCGCTGTTCAGGGTCGACCGATGACCGGCCGGGGCGTGGGCGGCGATCGCTACACTGCGCGGACCTGAACCGCACCTCGCAGAGCCTGAGCCATGGACGACCTGTACCGCGACTACATCCTCGAGCACTATCGGAGCCCCCATAACTTCGGCGTGCTCGACGACCCGACCGTGAGCATCGAGGGCGCGAACCCCCTGTGCGGCGACCGGATCACGCTCCAGCTCGGCGTCCACGGCGGCCTCGTCGACCAGGTCGGGTTCACCGGTCGGGGCTGTGCGATCAGCCAGGCCTCGGCGTCGCTCCTGACCGATGAGATCAAGGGCAAGCCACTGGCCGAGGTCGAATCGTTCCGCGCCGACGACCTGCTCGACCTGCTCGGGATCGAGGTCAGCCCGGCCCGCCTCAAGTGCGCGATGCTCAGCCACGACGCCCTCCGACGCGCCCTCGCCGAGGTCGAATCGTTGCCCCCGGCATCGGGCGGGACGTCGGCATGATCGCGGGCCATCGGTCTGACGAGTGCAGGTGTCCGCGGCCGGCCTGACGCGCCGGACTCCTGCTCGGGCGCGACGCTCGACCGATCGCCGGCCGCCGCGCCGCCCACGGCCCGAACCACCGCCTTCCGCCCTGCCGCTCGATCAGCGACGGCAGCCCGTCGACCATCCGGAGCCACCACGATGTCGAAGTCATACGCCGATCTCCTGCGGGAGGCCCGTGCCGAGGTGCGCGAGGTCAGCCCGCTCGAGGTCGATCTGGCCCGCCAGGCCGGCGCCGTCGCGATCGTCGACGTGCGCGAGAACGACGAGTGGGAGCAGGGCCACATCCCAGGCGCCGCCCACGTGTCGAAGGCCTACGTCGAGCAGCAGATCGAGGCTGCGGTGCCCGACCGGAGCCATCCGGTCGTGCTCTACTGCGCCAGCGGCATCCGCTCGCTGTTTGCCGGCCAGACGCTGCGCCAGATGGGCTTCACGGACGTTGCCTCGATGAGCGGCGGCTTCCAGGCCTGGAAGGGTCAGGGCCTTGACTGGACGACGCCGAGCCGACTCACCCAGGAGCAGAAGCAGCGCTACAGCCGCCACCTGCTGATCCCCGAGGTCGGTTCCGAGGGCCAGGCGAAGCTGCTCGAGTCGAAGGTCCTGCTGATCGGCGCCGGCGGCCTCGGCGCACCGGCCGCGCTGTACCTCGCCGCGGCCGGAGTCGGCACCCTGGGGATCGTCGACTTCGACATCGTCGACCTGTCCAACCTCCAGCGCCAGGTGATCCACACGACGGCCGGCGTCGGCGAGCGCAAGGTCGAGTCAGCGCGACGGGCGATCAACGCCCTCAACCCGGACGTCACGGTCGTGGCCCACGAGGAGATGCTCAATGCCTCCAACGTGGAGCGGATCATCGCCGGCTACGACGTGATCCTCGACGGCACCGACACGTTCGAGACGCGCTACACGCTCAACGACGCCGCGGTCGCGGCCGGCATCCCGGTCGTGCACGCCTCGGTGTTCAGGTTCGAGGGCCAGCTCACGGTGTTCAAGCCGTTCGAGGGCCCGTGCTACCGCTGCCTGTACCCGACCCCGCCGCCGCCGGAGCTGGCGCCCGGCTGCTCGGTCGCGGGCGTGCTCGGCGTCGTGCCCGGGATCATGGGCATGCTCCAGACCAACGAGGTGCTGAAGCTCGTGCTCGGGATCGGTGAGCCGCTGGTCGGGCGGTTGCTCCTGTACGACGCGCTCGACGAGACGTTCTCGGAGCTCCGGCTGCGGCGCGACCCGGCCTGCCCGGTCTGCTCGGATGCGGCGGTCGAGGCGCGTGCGGCAGGACGTCCGCTCGCGGTCGCGTCGGTCGGCGCCGACCAGCCGTTCACGCTCGGCTCGTTCGGACCGATCCGCACCGGCGGCGACGTCCAGTGAGCACGGTCCGGATCCCGCCGGTCCTGCGGGCGGCCGCGGGCGGCTCGAAGCAGGTCGAGATCGGCGGCACGACCGTCGGCGAGGTGCTCGAGACGCTGGTGGCGACGCATCCCGGGCTGCGCGACCAGCTGCTGACCGCGGACGGCGAGCTGAACCGGTTCGTGAACGTGTACGTCGACGGGCAGGACATCCGCTACCTCGAGGAGCGCGCGACGCCCGTCGCGACGACCGACACGATCATCATCCTGCCGGCCATGGCCGGCGGCGCGTGACGGCCCCGCGACCGACGACCGAGCCCGGCGACCCGACGATGACCGCACTCAGGACCGACACGACCGTCCCGGCCACGCTCGAGCCGGCCGACGGCGCGCATCTGCACGCCCGGGCCCACGCGACGCTCAGCCCGCACGGTGGCCGGTACACCGACATCCTCGACGCGATCGGCCACACGCCGCTGGTCGAGATCCCGCGCATGTCCCCGAACCCCGCGGTCCGGATCTTCGCCAAGCTCGAGATGATGAACCCGACCGGCTCGGTCAAGGACCGGGTCGCACGCTATCTCGTCGAGGATCTCGAGGCGCGCGGCGTCCTTCGCCCGGACTCGATCATCCTCGAGCCGACGAGCGGCAACACGGGCATCGCGCTCGCGATGATCGGCCGTCGGAAGGGCTATCGGGTCGCGCTCGTCATGCCCGACAACGTCACCCAGGAACGACGCCAGATGGCCGCCCTGTACGGCGCCGAGATCATCGATTCGCCGGGCTCGCAGGGCAGCAACGGTGCGATCGCGCTGGCCAAGCACCTCGTGGGGCGGGACGAGCGATTCGTCATGCCGTATCAATACGGCAACCCGGCCAACCCGCGCGCGCACGAGGAGACGACCGGCCCTGAGATCCTCGCCGACTGCCCCGAGATCGACGTGTTCGTGGCCGGTCTCGGGACGGGCGGCACGCTGATGGGCGTTGGGCGATACCTGCGCCGCGAGAAGCCCGACGTCCGGATCTATGCGGCCGAGCCGCTGCCCGGCGAGAACGTCCAGGGCCTGCGCTCGCTCGACGAGGGCTTCGTGCCCGAGGTCTTCGACCCGTCCATGCTCGACGGCAAGTTGCTCGTCTCGAACCGCGAAGCGATCGCAGCGCTCCGCGAGCTCGTGTTCCGGGAGGGGATCTTCGCCGGGCCGTCGTGCGGTGCGGTGCTCGTCGCCGCGGGCCGGATCGCGGCCGAGATGGATAACGGCACGATCGTCGCGCTGCTGCCGGACGGTGGTTGGAAGTACCTGTCTGCGGGCACGTTCAGTCGGGATCTCGACGAGATGACCGAGGACCTCGAAGGTGGCGTCAACTGGTGGTAGGCACTCCGGGCCGTATGCCGGCAAGCTTGACCGCCATCTGACCGGTGCCTATAGTCACAGGTCACATGGCAATGACGCGATGACAACCCGCGTGGTCATGGCAAGTCGGTTCAAGGCCGAATGCCTCGCCCTGCTCGACGAGGTCGAACGGGACCACCTGACAATCGTGATCACGAAGCACGGTCGACCGATCGCCCGGGTCGCCCCGCTCGACGACGAGGCATCGGCCCGCTCGCCACGTGGGAGCGTTCGCCTGCTCGCGAAGGAGGACGAGGCGTACTACTCCACCGCGAGCGAGTGGGAGGCTGAGCGCGGGCCGGCGTGACCGTTCTGCTCGACACCCACGTCCTGTTGTGGTGGCTCGCCGGAGGGGAGCGGCTTTCGCCCGCGGCGCGCACCGAGATCGAGACCGCCGAGCGCGCACTCATCAGCCCGGTCTCGTGCTGGGAGGTCGGGACGCTCGAGCGAATCGGCCGGATCGCCCTGGACCGGCCGGTCGGCCGGTGGGTGTCGGACGTCCTGTCCGACCCGCGGATCGACGTCGCGCCATTGACGCCCGAGGCGGCGGGTTGGGCCGGGTCGGACCTCGGTGGTGCGTTTCCGGGCGACCCCGCCGATCGGCTGCTGTACGGGACGGCGCGCTGGCTGAGGGTCGCGCTCGTGAGCAAGGACGAGCGGCTCCGGTCGTTCGCGGCGACCGACGGTGACGTGCGTGTCGTCTGGTGAGCCGGCACGGGTCGTGATGCCGGCGCCGATCCGGGCCGCGATCGTGGACCAGGCACGCGCCGAATCGCCGAACGAGGCATGCGGGATCGTCGTGGGCGATCGCGCCCCGGCCGACGGCGGGCAGGCACTGCGCTACGAGGTCGCGCGCAACCGGGCCGCCTCGCCGTGGCGCTACGAGCTCCACCCGGACGACCTGCTGCGGCTGACCATCGCGACCGACGAGGCGGACGAGGTGTTCTGGGCGATCGTCCACTCCCACGTCCGCTCGCCCGCCGTCCCGTCGCCAACCGACGTCGGGCTCGCCTTCTACCCGGACGCGCTGTACGTGCTCGTGTCGCTCGACCCGGACGAGGCCGACCCGACGACCGGCGAACCGTCCGTGCGCGCGTGGCGCATCGCCCACGGGGCGGTCCACGAGGTCGAGGTCGCGGGTTCGTGACGCGCGTCACGTCGATGCCGCTCGACCGGCTCGTTCCGCTCGGAGCTGGAGCGATCGCGCTCGTGGTCGCCGTGATCGCCGGGCGGCTGCCCGATCTGGTCTCGGTGGTCGCCGGGCCGCCCGCGATCGTCCGGGCGATCCTCGTCGGCGGTGCGGTCGTCGTCGCGCTGGCGTGCCTGCGCGAGGCGCTCGTCCGGCTCGATCGGTCCGCGAACCCCGGTGTCGACGAGCAGCTGCACCTGCCGACAATGGTCCGCGGGATCCGGTTCGTGTTCCTGTCCATCGCCGCCTTCGCCGCGGCCGGCGGCTGGCTCATCGGCGACCCGTTGCCGCTCATCGTCGCGCTCGTGATCGCGGGGATCGACGTGCTCGAGACGTCGTTCCTGCTGCTGGTCGTGGCGACCCGGCGCCCCGACCGCTAGCCTCGCGCGGCCGCCAGCCTCGCGCGATCGCTAGCCCCGCGCCGCGACGGCCTCCACGAGCGCAGCCTCGGTCGGCGTGGACCCCAGGCCGAGCCTCGCCCCGACGCGCGCCGCGAGCGGCGGCTCGAGGTAGGTCGAGGCGAGCGTCTCCCAGTTCCGTTCGGCGAACACCTCGGCCGGCGTCCCATCGAGGGCGACGCGCCCGGCGCGCATGACCACGATCCGCCGGAACGACTCGGCCGCGAACCGCATGTCGTGGCTGATCGCGATCACCGTGCGCCCGGCATCCGCGAGCGACCCGACGATCGCGACGACGCGTCCGATGCCGCGCGCATCCTGTCCCGTGGTCGGCTCGTCGAGCACGACGACAGGTGTTTCCATCGCCAGGATCGAGGCGATCGCGAGCAGCTTGCGCCGCGAGTAACCGAGGTCGTACGGATTGGCGCCCGCGGCGCTGGACAGGCCGACGGCCTCGAGCGCCCGGTCGACCGCTTGGTCGCGGGCGGCACCGCGCCGACCGAGGTTCCGGGGCCCGAACTCGACCTCGCGCCGGACCGAGCTCGCGAAGATCTGGCGGTCGGGATTCTGGAACGCGAGGCCGACCGTGGCCGCCAGCTCGGCCACATGCCGGCCAGTGGTCTCACGCCCGTCGAGCCGGACCCGACCTTCGCTCGGGCGCAGCAGCCCGTTGAGCTGTCGGACGAGCGTCGACTTGCCGCTGCCGTTCTGGCCGATGATCGCGACGGGCTCGCCGGGCCGGATCTGGAGGCTGACGCCGTCAAGAGCTCGCGTGCCGTCCGGGTAGGTGTATCCGACATCCTCGATGCCGATCGCCGTCACGGCGTTGCACCGCTGAGCGCGGACGGATCGATCGTGACCCCGCGTGCACCCGCAAGCCGTTCGATGCGGACGCTGGACGGCGCATCGACCCCGTTCGACTCGAGCGCGGGCGATTCGAGAACGGTCGCTGCCGGTCCATCGGTCACCACCCGGCCGGACACGAGCAGCACGACACGGGTCGCGACGCTCGCCAGCAGGTCGCTCTTGTGCTCCACCACCAGGATCGCCGTGTCGGTCTCGGTGGCGAGATGGACGAGCGCGTCGCCGACGAGCCTCGTGCCGGCCGGGTCGAGCTGGCTGGTCGGCTCGTCGAGGACGAGACAGCGGGGCCGTAACGCGAGGACGGAGGCGAGGGCGACGAGCTGGGCCTGGCCGCCGGACAGGCGAGTGGGATCGCGCGCCGCGAGGGGCTCGATCCGGAGAAGCCGGAGCACGGCATCGACCCGGTCGACGATATCGGACGTCCCGAGGCCGAGGTTGCGCGGCCCGAACGCGATCTCCTCCCAGACGGTCGGAACGGTGCCCGAGAGTTGGGTCGCCGCG
>OEKD01000055.1_pt2 | contig 12923 bp, 8 predicted proteins | sample 1487541 | NCBI WGS metagenome assembly OEKD01 (sample SAMEA104379579, study PRJEB20068) | metagenome | biome: 1000743; feature: 77; material: 1998 | place: USA | collected 2012 | depth 25 m | reverse complement strand
CGTTCCTCGACCCGGCTCAGGGCGCCGAGCTCGTCGGTCTCGATGAGGGCGCGCGCCCGGGCCAGCTCGTCGTCCGTGACCGGCTCGCGACCGATCCGGTCCAGCTCCTCGAACAGCGAAGCCTCGACCCGAGCCAGTGGGACCCCGGGCCGAACAGTTGCCCAGCCGATCGTCGCCGACGCGCCGCCCACGAACCCGAGCGAGAACAGGGCGACGTCCTGGGCGATCCGCTCCGTGCGCACGAGTCGCCGGTGCAGTCGGCTGCCCTTGCCGCCGGCCAGGATCTGGCCCGCGACCTCGAGTGCGTCGAGCCGCGTGTCGCCGAACACCGGCGCCCGGAACGCGACGTAGATGCGGGGCAGCGGGACCCGGTCGGGCACGACCTCGCGCTGCTCGCCACCGAGCGTCGCGGTGAGGTGCGTGTCGGCCACCGGTGGGATCGACGGGTTGGCCGGGATCCGCCCGAAGTACCGCTCGACCGATGCCAGTGTGGCGGTCGTGTCGACGTCGCCGACGATCGAGAGGACGGCATTGTTGGGCGCGTAGTAGGTGCGGAAGAAGGCCTTCACGTCGTCGAGCGAGGCCGCGTCGAGGTCGTCCATCGACCCGATCGTCGGATGGTGATACGGGTGTCCGGGCGGGTACAGGTGGGCCTGGATCTTCTCGTTCCAGGTGCCGTACGGCCGGTTGTCGTAGCTCGAACGCTTCTCGTTCTTGACCACGTCACGCTGGTTGTCGAGGTTGTCCTGGCTGAGTGCGTCGAGCAGGCTGCCCATCCGGTCCGCCTCGAGCCACAGCGCCAGGTCGAGCTGATGGGACGGCACGGTCTCGAAGTAGTTCGTCCGATCCAGCCAGGTCGTGCCGTTCATGGTCCCGCCCGCGGCCTGGACGAGCGCGATGTGCTCCGCCTTCTTCAGGTGGGCGGAGCCCTGGAACATGACGTGCTCGAACAGGTGAGCGAACCCGGTCTTGCCCTCGACCTCGTGCTTGCTCCCGACGTCGTACCAGATGTTGACCGCCACGACCGGTGCGAGATGGTCCTCCGCGACGATCACGCGCAGGCCGTTGGCCAGACGGTTGTCGCTGAACTCGATGGCGGGAACGGGCATGCGGACATCGGCTCCTGGCAGGCTGGGGCTGGGTCCGGACGATTGTAGGCGCCCGACCTGGTTGACATGGGACGGGCCTCGTGTTAGAAACTCATCTAACATCAGTTAGGAGTCCACGACACTCGATGGCCGCTCGACCGATCGCTCGTTCCGCCGCCCCGACAGACGAACGCAGGAAGCCCCGGGTGCGCGACTTCTCGCGTGCCGGCGGCACCGTGAGCGTGACCTGGGACGTGCGGACCGTCTACGACTTCGTGTTCAGCCTGTCCGGCGAGGCCGGCGAGTCGGACGATCTGCCGACGGCCGACCGCCGCTGGCTGGCCGACGCGAAGGCGGCGCTCGTGCACGAGGTTGGCGAGGCGGCCGAGCTGTACAGCTCCGAGCTGTGCATCGTCCTCGCCGGGCTTGCGGTAGACCGGCCGGACGTCACTGACGCGGCCGCCTTCGTCGACCTCGTCCAGCACGCGTCGAGCGACGAGATCATCCACACGCTGCTGTCAGAGGACGTCCGCTCGCCCGAGACTCGCGCCCTCGCCGAGCGCGCCCTGGCCGGCGACGCCGAGGCGAAGACGATGCTCGTGGACCTTCTCGTGGCCGGCGACAGTCACCGGCGGGAGGCGTTCGCGGCGGTGCTCGACGACGTCGACGCGATGGCGGACCGCGGCCGGATCGTGCTTCGTGCGTGGCTCAGGCAGTTCTCCGAGATCGAGCCCCGGATCGGGGCGATCATTCGACGCGACGCGGACGCCCGGGCCCGCGACGCCGCCACCCTTGCACCCGCGGACCTCATCGAGCGCACGACCGGCGGCATCCGCTGGCTGTCCGAGCCGGGCATCCGGCGTGTCGTGCTCGCCCCGTCGTACTTCGCGCGACCGTACAACTACCTGCTCGGTGGCGACGACTGGCGCCTGTTCGGCTACCCGGTAGCCGACGGCGCTCTCGACCCGGTCGATCCGATGGCGCCACCGCAGTCCCTCGTCCGCCTCAATCGGGCGCTCGGGGACGACACGCGCCTGCGGATCCTGCGCCTGCTCCGCGATCGCGACCTGTACCTCACCGAGATCGCACAGGCGCTCGAGCTGTCGAAGCCGACGATCAAGCACCACCTCGCCCAGCTCCGGTCGGCGGGTCTCGTGACCCTGACCGAGGAGGGCGGCCTGTCCTACTACAGCCTCCGGCGGGCGCGACTCGACGACGCCACGGCGGAGCTCAAGCACTTCCTCGTCGAGTAGCCGTCCGCCCGCCTCCCACGGGACTCGGTCGCGGCTCGGCCCCAGGCCGGGTCGCGACCGGGAAGACCGGGTCCGTGTGTTAGATCTCCGACTAACAAGAGGGAGATGGAGAGAATGCCGATCATGAACCGCCCGTCCGCTCATGCCGATCTGCCCGACGGCCGCCCGCCCCGGCCGTGGAATGGAGGGACCCCGTGAACACGCCCGAATTCGCCACCCAACGATCGATCGTCGATCAGCACCAGGCCGCCCTGCGCTGCGAGGCCTTCACCGACCGGCTCGGCCACCCCGAGCGAGCCGCCGATCGAACCGTTCGAGCGGTCGGGGGTCCCCGAGTCCGGATCGGCCGCGGCCTCATCGCACTCGGCCGGGCGATCGGGGGCGAACCGCATCGGAAGATGCCCGTCTGACCGCGTCCCGCCCCGTACACTCCGCGGGTGCTGACTCGCTCGCTCCAGCGCTCGGTCGGACACGCGCTGCTCGCGGCTGGGGCCGGGCTGCTGGCGCTCTCGATCGTCGCGCCGATCGCATCCGCGCACCAGCTGACCGTTCGGTACGAGTCGCCGCTGCCGCTCGTGGCGTACCTGTTCGGTGCCGCGGTCGCCGTCGCGGCCTCGTTCGCGCTCGTCCTGTTCCGGGGCGAGTCGGCCGGCGGTGCGCGCACGGAGCCGAGCGCCTCGATCGCTGTCCCCGCGCTCGTGCGCTCCGTCCTTCGGGCGGTCGGGCTCGTGGCCTGGCTCTGGATCGCCGTCCAGGCGATCGTCGGCGTGACCGGCGAGTCCGACGCCTCGTCGCTGTTCGGCTGGATCTACGGCTGGGTCGGGTTGGCGCTCGTGTCGGCGTTCGTGGGGCCGGTGTGGCGCTGGATCGACCCGTTCAGCAGCCTGTTCGACCTGCTCGCGGCGGCCGTCCGCCGGCTCGGCATCGGCGCGATGACCCCACTCGCCTACCCGGCCTGGCTGGGCCACTGGCCCGCGGTCGGCGGCTATGCCTTCTTCGTGTGGCTCGAGCTGGCCGTGCCGCAGGGCCGCGGCGGCCAGTTCCTCGGCCTCGCGATGCTCGCCTACACGGCCCTCACGCTGCTGCTCATGAGCCAGTTCGGACGGGACTCGTGGCGCGAGCAGGGTGAGACGTTCTCGGTCTGGTTCGGGCAGCTCGGCCGGCTCGCGCCGCTTGGGCTCGACTCCGCTGACCCCGACCGCCGGGTCGTCCGCCGACCCTTCGCGAGTGCGCTCGCCGGCGCCGACTGGCCGATCGAGCGGCTGGTGCTGGTCGCGATCGCGACGGCGGCGGTGATCTTCGACGGCATGAGCCAGACCGAGGTCTGGTTCGGCTGGTTCGGTGCGCCGGGGGCCCTCGTCCAGACGCTGCTGCTGTTCGGCTGGATCGGGTTGATCGTGGCGATCGCGCTCCTGACCTCGCGCGTGGTCGGCGTCGCGCCGCTCGCCTCGGGGCTCGTTCCGATCGCGGCCGGCTACATCGTCGCCCACTACCTGACCTACCTGTTGTTCGATGGCCAGCGCGTCGCCCTGCTCGCGACCGATCCCCTGTCGCGCGGCTCCGACCTGATCCATCTCGGGGAATTCGAGCCGATCACGGCCTGGCTGCCGGCAGGGATCGTGTGGGCCATCCAGCTCGTCGCGATCGTGGGCGGACACGTGACCGGGGCGCTGGCCGGGCATCGGGTGGCCGTGGTAGAGGCCCGGCGGGCGGTCGCGCGCGACGGTCCGGCGGAAGCCGCGGATCGGCCCGCTGCGACCAGTGCGATCCGGTCGATTCGCGCTCGCCAGGTCCCGCTCGCGATCCTCATGGTCGGGCTGACGACGCTGACCCTGTGGTCGCTGGGCCAGAACATCGTCGCGCCTGCGGCGAGGCCAGCCGCCCTCGCAGCGACGCAACCGAACGACTAACGGGCGCCCACCTCCGCGAGCGGCGACGATCCGTGCCCCGCGGTTCGGCCCACGGCTTCGACCCATTCGTCGAGCGGGCGCACGTCCGACAGGCCCTGTGCCAGGCTCGGATCGAGCGATTCGGCGGCCGCGACCGCCGTCTCGATCGCAGTCAGGCAGAGCACGCCCTCGGAGAGCGCCGCGAGACGGATCTCGACCGCGTCGCGCACCGCGCCCGAGCGCGGCGTCGGCGTGTTGACGACCAGCCGGACCGAGCCGTCCGCGATCAGGTCGAGGATCGGAGCCTCGCCGGGGCCGACGGCCTCACCGAGCTTCGCGACCGGCGCGGACTCGTGGCCCGCCGCAGCGAGGGCGGCGCGGGTGCCGGGCGTGGCCGCGAGCCGGTAGCCGGCCCGGGCCAGCGCCGTGGCCAGGCGCGGCAGGTCTGCCTTGTCCCGATCCGCGATCGAGAGCAGCGCGATCGAGCCCGACTCCGCCCGGGGCGGCACGAGCGCCGCTCCGAGGAGCGCCTTCGCCATCGCGAGACGCGGATCCGAGGCGATGCCGATGACCTCGCCGGTCGACTGCATGAACGGCCCGAGCGATGGGTCGACGCCGCGCAGCTTGGCGGTCGAGAACGCGGGTGCCTTGACGGCCGTGAAAGCCGGCGTCGGCAAGAGGCCGCCCGGCCAGCCGAGCTGCCCGAGCGTCGAGCCGAGCGCGATCCGGACCGCGAGCTCGACCATCGGTACGCCCGTGACCTTGGACATGAACGGCACGGTCCGCGAGGCGCGCGGGTTGACCTCGATCAGGTACACGCCGTCCTCGCGGACGATGAACTGGGCATTGACGAGGCCGCGCGCGCCGAGGGCGAGCACGATCCGCTCCATCGTCGCCACGATCAGGGCCTGGTCGCCCTCGGAGACCGAATTCGGCGGGAACACGCCGATCGAGTCACCGGAGTGGACGCCCGCCCGCTCGACGTGCTGGAGGAGGCCCGGGATCAGCACGGCCGAGCCGTCCGACACGGCGTCGACGTCGACCTCGACGCCCTCGAGGTAGCGGTCGATCCGCACCGGGCGATCGGGATCCACGACACTCGCCGCCGCGAGCTGCCGGACGAGGTCCTCGGGCGAGTACGCGAAGTCGATTGCCAGGCCACCGATGACGAAGCTCGGCCGAACGATGACCGGGTAGCCGATCCGATCGGCGAGGGTCAGCGCTTCCTCGATGCTGTGGGCCATCCCGCCCTCCGGCTGCGGGATCCCGAGTCGATCGAGGAGGGCGGCGAAACGAGTCCGCTCTTCCGCCTGGTCGATCGCCTCGAGGTCGGCGCCGAGCAGCGGCACGCCGCCTGCGGCCAGCGGTGCCGCGAGGTTGAGCGGCGTCTGGCCACCGAACGCGACGACCGCCGGGAGTGGCTCGTCGCCGCTCCGCGTCTCGGCCTCGATCACGCTGCGCACGCTCTCGGGGTCGAGCGGCTCGAAGTACAGCCGGGTCGACGCGTCGAAGTCGGTCGAGACCGTCTCCGGGTTGGAGTTGATCATGACCGCCGACCAGCCGGCCTGGCGCAACGTGTCGGCTGCGTGGACCGCGCAGTAGTCGAACTCGATGCCCTGGCCGATGCGGACCGGGCCGGAGCCGACCACGAGTGCCGCCGGGCGCTCGACCGGGGGCGCCTCGGGCGGCGATCCGGCAGTCGCGTAGGTCGAGTAGAAGTACGGCGTCTCGGCCGCGAACTCGGCGGCGCACGTGTCGACCATGGCGTAGGCGGGAACGAGCCCCACGGCCAGGCGGGCGGCACGGACGTCGTCCGCGGACAGCTCGCACTCGACTGACGCCAGCGCAGCGAGCTCGCGGTCGCCGAAGCCTGCACGCTTGGCCGTCGCGAGGATCGTCATCGCCTCGCTGTCGCGCGGGTCGGCGAGGCGCGGCCCGGCTGCCGCGGCGGCTGCCTCGAGGGCGACGTTGCGGGCCATCTCGGCCAGGAACCACGGCGCGATCCCGGTGGCGGCCCCGATCGTGGCCTCGGGCACGCCGCGGCGAAGCAGGCCGAGCACCCGCCAGAGCCGCGAATCGGACGGCTCGAGGAACCGGCGCAGGACGATGGGCGCGGCGGACCGCTCGGCGAGGCGGGTCGATTCGCAGGCTCGGCCAGCGTCGTCCAACCAGCGGATCGGCGCCTCGCCCGCGGCGCCCTCCTCGTCGGCGTCGCCGTTTCCTGCGCCGTAGACCGCCTCGAGATAGCGCAGGCTGGCCGCCCAGGCCGGGTCCTCGGCAAGCGGACCGACGCCCGCCTGCTCGAGCCCGCGGAGGGCCTTGTTGAGCGCCGCCCCGAAGGTCCGATCGATCGCCATCACCTCGCCCGTCGCCTTCATCTGGCTGCCCAGGGTTCGATCCGCGCCCGGGAACTTGTCGAACGGGAAGCGCGGCAGCTTGACCACGACGTAGTCGAGGGCGGGCTCGAACGCGGCCACCGTGGTGCCGGTCACGACGTTCGGGATCTCGGCCAGGCGGCGCCCGATCGCGATCTGCGCGGCGACCCGGGCGATCGGGTAGCCGGTCGCCTTGCTGGCCAGAGCGCTGCTGCGGCTGACGCGCGGGTTCACCTCGATCACGGCGTACTCGGTCGAGTCGGGCGAGAGCGCGAACTGGACGTTGCAGCCGCCCTCGACCGCGAGGGCCCGGATGATCGTGAGCGCAGCGCTGCGCAGGCGCTGGTGGACCTGGTCGGTCAGGGTCTGGACGGGGGCGACGACGATCGAGTCGCCGGTGTGGACGCCGAGCGGGTCGACGTTCTCCATCGAGCACACGGCGATGCACGTGTCGTCGGCGTCGCGCATGACCTCGTACTCGACCTCCTGCCAGCCGACGAGGCAGCGCTCGACCATGACCTGCCCGATGGGGCTCGCGCGGAGGCCCGCCCGGATCCGCTCCCGGTACGCGACCTCGGTCTGGACGATGCCGCCGCCGGTGCCGCCGAGCGTGAATGCCGGGCGCACGATCGCTGGCAGCCCGATCTCGGTCAACGCCCGGTCGGCCGAGGCGTCCCGTTCGGCCGCCGTCGCGCCCCCGACGATCGAGCTCGGCGCGTACGGCTGGCCGATCCGCTCGAGCAGGTCGCGGAAGCGCTCGCGATCCTCGGCCATCTCGATCGCCTCGAGCGGCGTGCCGAGCAGCCGCACGCCATGGCGCCCGAGCACGCCGGCGCGGGACAGCGCGACCGCGAGGTTGAGCGCCGTCTGGCCGCCCAGGCCGGCGAGGAGACCGTCGGGTCGCTCGCGCACGATGACCGCCTCGACCGCCTCGACGGTCAGCGGCTCGAGGTAGACGGCGTCGGCGACCTGCGGATCGGTCATGATCGTGGCCGGGTTGCTGTTGACGAGGATCGTGCGCACGCCCTCGGCGCGGAGGGCGCGACAGGCCTGCGTGCCCGCGTAGTCGAACTCGGCCGCCTGGCCGATGACGACCGGTCCCGAGCCGAGGATGAGCACCGACGCGGGTCTCGGCTGATCGCGGCCGGTGGTCTCGGCAGGCGGCGTCACGACCGGGCGCGACAGGCGGCCATGAACCGGTCGAACACGGCCAGCGCGTCCAGCGGACCCGGGGCGCCCTCGGGGTGGTACTGGACGGTCTCGATCGGCCGGTCGCGGTGGCGGAGGCCCTCGACGGAGCCGTCGTTGAGGTTGACCTGGCTGACCCGGAAGCCGCCGGCGGGTGGCATGCTTGCGGCGAGGACCTGGACCTCGTGATTCTGGGCCGTCACCTGGACGGTCCCGAGCTCGACGTCCCGGACCGGGTGGTTGGCCCCGTGGTGCCCGAACCGGAGCCGACCGGTCTCGGCGCCGGCGGCGCGGGCCACGATCTGGTGCCCGAGGCAGATCCCGAGCAGCGGGCGGCCGTCGTCGACGATCGCCCGAGCGACCGCGACCGGACCGTCGAGCCGGGCGGGATCGCCGGGGCCCGGCGAGAGCACGATCCCGGCCACGTCGGGCGCGAGCACCTCGTCGGCCCGGGCCAGGTGGGGCAGCACGCGGACCCGCGCGCCGCGCCGGCGCAGGGACCGGACGATGTTCGACTTGAGGCCGTAGTCGATGATCGCGACCAGCGGGCCGTCGTCCCGCTCGCCGATCTCGGACAGGGCCGCGGGCGAGACCTGGCCGACGAAGTCCTGGTCCTCCCAGCGCGGCAGCGCGCGTGCCCGGTCGACGGCCTCCGCCGCGTCCACGGCCCCGGGCTCGGTGACGATCGCGCGCAGGCAGCCGTGCGCGCGCAGGTGCCGGGCGAGGGCCCGCGTGTCGACCCCCGCGATCGCCGGGATCCCCGCCGACCGCAGGAGCGTGGCCAGCTGCCGCGCGTCGTCGACGACGGCGGCCGTGGCATTGGCCACGACCAGGCCGCGCAGCCACGGGCGGATCGACTGGTCATCGTCGGGCAGGCGGCCATAGTTACCGATCAGCGGATAGGTCATCACGACCACCTGGCCGGCATACGAGGGGTCGGTGCAGACCTCCTGGTAGCCGGTCTGCGAAGTGTTGACCACGAGGTCCCCGCCGGCCGCCAGAGCCGCCCCGAACGCGATGCCCGGGAACACGGTGCCATCCTCGAGGGCCAGCAGCGCCGGGCCGGACGAGCCGATCCGAGGGTCGACGACGGAACTCGGGCTGGGACGCGGCGGGGTCACCGATCGACGCCGATCACATGAAAACGCCACCGGCCGGATCGGCTCGGTGGGCGTGGACGGCCACGGACGAAGTGCCTCCTTTCCGGCCTCACAGGACCGGTTCGCCGGTCTCACGGGGCCGGCTGCCAAGGACCCGGTCAGCCTAGCACGACCGCCCGACGCGAGACCGGGACCCACGAGCTCTGGGTCGTGCCGTCGCCGGGTCGGCCTTCGCGCCGCGGTCAGTAGCCGATGAGGGCCCGGATCGGATCGACCACGCGGCGCGCCCAGCCGGGCAGGCGACGCTCGGCCGCGGCCTCGGCCAGCAGGCGCTCGCGGCCGCGTTCGTGGGCCCGCCATTCCCACGTGTCGTCGAGCGGCGCGAGGGGCACCGGGTCCCCGCCGCGGCCGAGCGCCGCGGACAGCAGCGCATCCGCGACGTGCGGGTTGCGCGGCAGCAGCGGGCCGTGAAGATACGTCCCGATGCGCAGGCCGAGCATCCCGTCGGTGCCGGGCAGGCCGACGTAGCCCTCCAGCCGATCGACGCCGTTGTTGCCCCAGCCGAGCCGGACGATCGCGAGCGGCTCGGCCGACGGCCCGAGGTAGGTCCGTCCGCCGTGGTTCTCGAAGCCCACGACTGAACCGGGGGCGCCGTCGGGCACGCCTACGCTCCCCTCCTCCGGCGCCGCGAGTGCCGCCATCGACGGGGCCAGGTCGGCGACGACGGGCCCGACCAGTCGATGGCCGGGCACGGTCGCGTCGGTCCAGGCATCGAGGATGCCGGGCGTCGGCAGATCGCCGTCGGCGGTGCGGTACGAGGTCCCGAGGTTCTGGTAGCTGCCGCACACTGCCAGCACGGCCGTTCCCGCGGCGACCTGGTCGCGCAGCTGACCACCGAGCCGCTCGAGCTCGCGGGCGACGGTCACCTGCTCGCGGTCCTGCCCGCCGCCCGCGACCACGATGTCGGCGGTCGGAAGCTCCGGCGCGCCGACGAGGACCCGCTCGACCACGGTCGGGATGCCGCGCGCCTCGGCCCGCGCCACGAGCGTCCGGACATTGCCGACGTCGCCGTACACCTGGAGCAGATCCGGGAACAGGTGGAGGATCCGGAGCGGCTGATCCGGGCTCGGGAACGACGTGGTCATCGGATGGCTAGCGTGGCACCGGCGCGGCGTGCCCGCGCCGGACGAGCGCCGCGCGCAGGTGCATGAGCACCGTATAGGTCGTGACGACCATCAGCGTCCCGGCGGCGGGCGTCGCGGCGAGCATCGCGTCGAAGGCCGGCTCGAGCCGCTCGTCGAGCAGCGCGATGTCCCGCCCGGAGGCGGCGTCGTACGTCAGGCGCAGACGAAGGTCGGTCGCGCGCGATCCCGTCAACCCGACCGGTCGCCCGACGACCAGGCTGCCCAACGGCGCGTCCCAGATCCATGACACGTCGCGGCCGTCGGCCGGCGCGTCGTTGAGACCGAGCAGGACCGCATCGGGGGCGATCTCGTCGGCCAGGGCGGCCATCTCGGCCAGGCTCACCGCGTTCTTCACGAGCGCGAGCACGACCCGCCGGCCGTCCAGCCGCAGCTCCTCCAGTCGACCGAAGGCGGCGCCCGTCCCGGCCATCGCCTCGAGCGCCGCACAGCCCTCGAGACCGAGCGCGCTCGCGGCGGCGATGACTCCCGCGACGTTGTACGCGTTCGGCAGGCCGCGCAGCGGCGCCGGCGCCGAGCACGATCCGAACGGGCCGCGGAGCTCGAGCGTCGCCGGCGCCCGGGCGGTGCGGCCGGGCGGTGCCTCGTCCGCGCGGCCGATTTCGGGACGACGCATTCGAACGCTGACCGTCGGCTCCGGGCGGTGGACGTGGCCGTCGGGGCAGGCGAAGTCCCCGAGGTGGCCGATGCTTCGCCAGCGATACACGAGCGGGCGGCCGCAGGTCCGGCATGCGACCGGGTCGGCCACCGTCGACTGGTCACCGGTCAGCTCGGATCGGTCGGCCGGTGGGCCGGCCAGGCCGAACGTCAGGGTCGGCAGCGCGACCTCGGCCGCCAGCATCGTGAGGCGCGGATCGTCGGCACAGTGGACGAGGACCGCGCCCGGCGGCGCCGCGCGCAAGGCAGCGGCCCAGCGATCCACGATCGCGTCCGCCTCACCGTACCGATCGAGCTGGTCGCGGAACAGGTTGGTCGCGAGGACGACGGGGGCCGTGAGGCCGGGCAGGACCGTCTCGAGCGCGAGCTCGTCGACCTCGAACACGGCGGGCGCGCCGCGCGCCCGCAGTCGACCGCGACCATCCGCGTTGGCGACGAGCGCCGCGACGACGCCCTGGCGCATGTTGGCGCCCGAGCGATTCGCCAACGGCTCTCGATCGAGACGCTCGATGACCCGAGCAAGCAGCCGCGACGAGGTCGTCTTGCCGTTGGTCCCGACGACCACGACGACCCGGCCGAGCTGACGCGCGAGGTCGGGCAGCGCGGTCGACCAGACCCGCTCCGCGACCACCCCGGGCAGGGCCGTACCGCGATGGCCCGCGACCGCCGCGGCAGCCGTCGCCCCGCGGGCTGCGCCCACGGCCAGCGCTCGTCGGAGGACTGCGCCCGTGCCGGGGCGACGTGACGAGTTGGGCATGGCGGCCAGTATCGGCGATCGGGGGATTGAAACGCCCGCGTCACGGATCCGCTCCGTAGGCAGGCCAGTCGGCACGTTCCGGGCCGATACCCTCCGCAGGACGGTTCCGGCGGCGGACGAGCGGATCGACGGAGGGCGGATGGCGGACGCACACGGGCCGGTGACGAGCGGCGCGGGGGAGCCGGCGGCCGAGGGTCCGCGCATCGACCCCGATCGACCGGTCGACCCGACGGTCGTCGAGCTCCGGCGCGAGCCGAACCCGGCGAAGCGTTTCGTCAAGCTGCTCGGCCCGGGGATCATCACCGGCGCGTCGGACGACGATCCGTCGGGCATCGGAACGTACGCCCAGGCCGGCGCCCAGTTCGGCTACAGCACGCTCTGGCTGACGATCGTGATGCTGCCGATGATGACCACGATCCAGTACGTGAGCGCCAAGATCGGGCTCGTCTCGGGCCGCGGCCTGGCCGGCGTCCTGCGCGAGCACTATCCGCGCTGGGTGCTGTACCCGTCGATCCTGGCCCTCGTCGCCGCCAACACGCTGAACGCGGGCGCCGACATTGGCGCGATCGCGGCGGCGATCAACCTGCTTGTCCCGATCCCCCCGGTCGCGCTGGTGATCCCGATCGGGGTCGCGATCGCCGCGCTCCAGGTGTTCGGCACGTACCGGCTCATCGAACGCATCTTCCGCTGGCTCGCCCTGGCCCTGCTGGCATACGTCGCGTCGGCGCTGTTCGCGCGCCCGGACCTGCTCGCTGTCCTGCGCGGCACGCTCGTCCCGACGATCCGGTTCGATCCCGCCTACATCGGCATCCTCGTGGCGCTGCTGGGCACGACGATCTCGCCGTACCTGTTCTTCTGGCAGGCGAGCCAGGAGGTCGAGGAGCAGATCGCGATCGGCCGCCGGCGGCTGCGCCAGCGCGAGGGCGCCAGCCGGATCGAGCTTCGCTATGCGCTGCTGGACACGATCGCCGGCATGACCTTCTCCGAGATCGTCGCCTACTTCATCATCCTGAGCACGGGCGCGACGCTCTTCGCGTCGGGCAGGACGAGCATCGGCTCGGCGACCGACGCGGCCCAGGCGCTCCGACCGGTCGCGGGCGACGCCGCCAGCATCCTGCTCGCGATCGGCCTGATCGGGGCCGGCGTGCTCGCGATCCCAGTGCTGACCGGCTCGGCGGCCTACGGCGTCGCCGAGACGTTCGGGTGGCAGTCCGGACTCGATCGGAAGCCCACCCGCGCCCCGCAGTTCTACGCGGTGATCGTCCTGGCGACCCTTGTCGGCGTGGGCATCAACTTCGTGGGCATCAACCCGATCACGGCACTCGTCGTGAGCGCGATGATCAACGGCGTCGTCGCAGTGCCCGTGCTCGCCCTGGTCATGCTCGTATCGAACAACCCGGCCTGCGTCGGCAAG
>OEKD01000155.1_pt2 | contig 13062 bp, 11 predicted proteins | sample 1487541 | NCBI WGS metagenome assembly OEKD01 (sample SAMEA104379579, study PRJEB20068) | metagenome | biome: 1000743; feature: 77; material: 1998 | place: USA | collected 2012 | depth 25 m | reverse complement strand
CGGCCAGCCAGCGAACGTGGCGGGTGACCGCCGTGCCCGGCGCGCAGAGCAGCAGGCGGCGCCGTTGAATTGCCAAATCAATGAGCTCGTTCGCCTCCTCAATCGTGCCCGCCAGCGGCTTCTCGGAGAACACGTGGACTCCCGCGTCGAGGGCGGCCCCGCTCACGGCCGCGTGGCTGGGAGCCGGCGTGAGGTTGATGAGCGCGTCGAGGCTCGATCGAGCAAGGAGATCAGCCGCGTCGGCGTATGCGGTCGCGTCCGGCGACCAGGCACGCACTGCCACGCAAGCCGCGGCGGCGGCGCCCGGGCGTGGATCCGCGATCGCGACGACCTCCACCTCGTCGGCCATGCTGGAGAGCCCCGGCAGGTAATGGCGGTGCGCCACATCGCCGGCGCCGACGATCGCGAGACGGAGCCGGCGTCCGGCCGGCGGCAGCTCGACGGCGCGGGTCCTCGACCGGGAATCGATGGTGCTCATCCAGCGACAGGGTACGCGCCGATCGGGGCCCCGACTTGACGCGGGATCAGTGCTCGGGCATTGTTGTGCACGCAACAATCTCTTTGGCTGACAGCCAACCACGGGAACGATTCCGACGATGACTGAACCTCGATCCGATACCGGCGCGGCGGCCACGGGCAGCGCCGCACCAGCCGCCGATGGCGCGGCCGCCACTCGATTGCCGGCTCTGTACCTGGGGCATGGCGCCCCGCCGTTGCTCGAGGATCCGACCTGGCCGCAGCAGCTCGCTGCATGGTCGTCGCGTCTCCCGAAGCCGAAGGCGATCCTCATCGTCAGCGCCCACTGGCAGTCGGCACCGATGGCCCTCGGTGCGACGACCCGCGTCCCGCTCGTGTACGACTTCTACGGCTTCCCCGAGCACTACTACCGATTGCGCTACGACGCGCCGGGTGCCCCGCGGCTCGCCGCCCGGGTGAAGGGCCTCATGCCGGCCACCGAGCCGGTGCTCGAACGGCCGACGCGCGGGCTCGATCACGGCGCGTGGGTGCCGCTCCTGGTGATGTATCCCGAGGCCGACATCCCGGTCCTCCAGATGTCGATGCCGGACCTCGACCCGGAGCACCTGTTCGAGATCGGCAAGCGGCTGGCGTCGCTGCGCGACGAGGGCGTGCTGATCGTCGGCAGCGGCTTCATGACCCACGGCCTGCCGTTCGTGGGCGACTACTTCGGCGGCAAGCCGGGGGCGCCCGAATGGTCGATCGAGTTCGATCGGTGGGCGGCCGAGGCCCTCCGGCGGGGCGACCTCGACACCCTCTTCGCGTTCCGCGAGAAAGCGCCCGGAATGCCCTACGCGCACCCGACGGTCGAGCACTTCGCGCCGCTGTTCGTGACCCTCGGTGCGGCCGCCAAGGCGGACGACGCCCCCGAGTTCGCGATCGAGGGCTACTGGTACGGGCTGGCGAAGCGCTCGTTCGAGGTCCGCTGACGTGCCCGTCCGCTGAGGTGCCGGCCCGCGATCAGGAGGCCGGGTTCGACTCGGCCCGTTCGATGAGCACCGGCACGTCGTCCCGGCGGCGGAGGTGGAACCGGACCCCGTAGACCTCCCCCGTCTCGGGATCGGCGCGCGGAGCGACCGTCAGGCGCCAATCGCTGCCGCCGCGGCGGATCCACCGCGCGAACGGCCGTCCCGACTCGTACACGGCGTCGAGCACCGCGAACGCGTCCGCGGACAGGTCGAGCATCCCTTCCCGTGCCGGCACGCCGAGTGCACGTTCCCCGAACGTCGTCCGGAACGCCGGATTGCCGTGCACGACGAGATGGCCGGGCCCCAGGCACAGGCCCGCCGGTCGCACCCGCTCGGCTGCCGGCTCGACGCGATCCGCCGAACGTCCGACGTCCCGTTTCATCGCGACCGATTGTGTCGCCCCGGCGCGACGCGTCAAGGGCGCGGGCACGACGACGCCCCCGGGTCGCTGCTGCGGCCGGGGGCGTCGAGAAGGCTTCGAACGTCAGTTACGGGGCCGTGGCGTAGTACGCGTCCTCCGCGCTGCGGGTGGCGCCGGCGAACGTCGCCTGCTCGCGCAGGTCGGTCCACAGGGCGACCACTCCGCCGCTCGGCGTTGGGGCCACGTTCGAGTAGTCACCGATGAACGAGGTTGCGTGCGGGAAGCCTGTGTTGAGGGTGGCCGCGAACCAGCGATCGCCCTGGGTCGGATCGGACAGGGCGGTCGTCAGCTGGCTGTACGTGAACGTCAGCGCGCCCGACGCGGTCTCGGTCGCGAGCGTGTAACCGTACTTGTGGTTGGCGCTGTCGTAGCTCCGGTCAAAGAAGCCGATCCGAAGCCTGCCGCTCGTGTCGTACGTGCCCCACGGCATGAACTGGTCGTTGGAGAGCGCGAGGGCGGCCGGCGCCGACCACGTGTGGCCATAGTCCACCGACTGGCTGACGACAACGTCCGAATTCGTCTTGGCCACGTACGGATCGGGATTGGCCGGTGTGGTGCTGTTGCGCATGTCCGACCAGATCACGGCCAGGTGGCCGTTGTGGGCCGGGTCGGCGGTGATGCTGCCCGCGGCCCAGCTCCGGAACAGGCTGTCCTGGTAGGTCTGGCGCCCGAGCGCGATCGGGTAGTCGGTCGCGCCGTCGATGAGCGTCGCGATCTTGATCGGCGCCCCGAGGACGTGGCCGGTCGCCGGGCTGAGTTCGACGACCTCGAAGTCGTCGCGTCCGGTCTGCAGGTCGGTCGTGTTCAGGAACCCGACGAACACGCGGCCGTTGCTGGTCACCGTCGGATAGGGCACGAACGACTGGTCGAGCGAGCCCGAGATGATGCTCGGCGTCGACCACGTGGCCCCGAAGTCATGGGTGACCGAGGCCCAGATCCGGACGTCCTTCGTGATGCCCTTCGGACCGTCGGCGAACAGGTCCCACGTGATCAGCGCGTTGCCGTTGCCCCAGGCCGCTACGTACGGCTTGTCGTTCAGGCTGCCGACGCTGCTGAACACGCCGCTGCCGCGGGTGATGACCGCGGTGCGCCACGATCGCCCACCGTCGCCCGAGTTGGACACGATCACGTCCGGGCTCTGAGCGTTGGTCGGGCCGACGAAGCGGAAGCCGAGCGTCCCGTAGTACGCGTGACCGCTCGCGTCGAAGGCCACCGACGGGTCGCCGGTTGCCTGGTAGGCCGCGTTCGAGTTGACCGGGTACTCGGTCCAGCTCTTGCCGCCGTCGAAGCTGACATGGGCTCGCGAGCGGAGCGTCTCGCTGACGTGGCCGCCCGGGTTCAGGGCGAGCTGATAGTCGTTGGCACCCGCCAGGATGTTGCTGGCATCGGTCGGGTTGACCGCAATCGAGGTCTCGTTGTGCGGCGTGTTGTGCTCACACGAGACGTTGACGTTCGCATCGTTGGTCGCTTGTGTCGAGCAGATCGGCGTCCCGATCTTCTCGGCCGACCCGGATCCGAACACCGCGCTGGTGACCGGCGCCGGCGCGTCGAGGACGTTGTGGCTGAAATCGATCGGCTGGACGAGATCGCCGTCACCGGCGGCAACCGCGGCGCCCATGGTCAGGGCAAGCACGGATCCGCTGGCGAGCACGGCGACCAGGCGGTGCGCGCGAAGGATGAGCACAGGTCTCCTCCATGTGTGGGCTTGCACGATGGGCAGGCACGACCCCCGGGGCCCGAGATGCAGCACCGTACCCCGATACGTCGGATGACGCTCAGTGGACCTGAACGGCGAGCGCGCGCCCGGTGCCGACAGGCACCGGAAACGTCAGCGCCCGTGGCGGATCGGCCGGCAGGATCGGCGATCAGCCGCCCGGCGCGGGTTTCGACGCGCGGCCTGTGCCGACCTCGACCAGGGTCGATGGCGCGCTGTGCACCGCCGGGATGGTGCCCAGCCGTCCGGCGTGGTAGTCGGTCACGGCCTGGATGACCTCCTCGCGCGTGTTCATCACGAACGGTCCCATCCAGGCGATCGGCTCCTCGATCGGGCGCCCGCCGAGAAGCAGGGCCTCGAGCTGTGGCGAGCGGCTCTCCTGCCCGACCGCGGCCGCCATGCTCACCGTGTTGCCCGGCCCGAAGACCGCCAGCTGGCCGGTCGAGATCGGCCGCCGCTCGGCACCGACCGTCCCCCGTCCGGCGAGGACGTAGGCCAGGGCGTTGAAGTCGGACCGCCAGGGCAGCGATACCTGTGCGCCCGGGCTGAGCGTGGCGTGGACGAGGGTCATCGGCGTGTACGTCGATCCGGGTCCCTGGTGGCCTGCCACGTCACCCGCGATCACTCGCACGAGCGAGCCGCCGTCGGCCGAGGCGAGCAGCGCGACCTCCGTCGCCCGCAGGTCCTGGTAGCGCGGAGCCGCCCACTTCTGGGCCCTGGGCAGGTTCACCCAGAGCTGGATGCCGTGGAACAGGCCGCCGCTGACGACCAGCGCCTCAGGTGGCTTCTCGATGTGGAGGATGCCCGCGCCGGCAGTCATCCACTGGGTGTCGCCGTTGGTGATGACCCCGCCACCGCCGTTCGAGTCGTTGTGCTCGAACGTGCCGTCCATGATGTAGGTCACGGTCTCGAACCCGCGATGCGGATGCCAGGGCGTGCCCTTGGGCTCCCCCGGCGCGTACTCCACCTCGCCCATCTGGTCCATGTGGACGAACGGGTCGAGATCGGCCAGGTCCACGCCCGCGAAGGCGCGCCGCACGGGAAACCCCTCACCCTCGAAGCCGCCCGGCGCGCTCGTGACACTCCGGACCTCCCGCTCGCGAGCGAGAGTCGGGTCCACGCTCGGGATCCTCGGCAGGACGGTGATGTCGTCGACGGTGATGGCGGGCATGCGTGGCTCCTTGGTGCGATCACCATGATGCCACGGAAGTAGTTGCAAGCGCAACTACCAGTCGGGCGCGGCGCGGGCGAATGGGTCCGCGATCGAGGCCCCCGCCGACTCGGGCGGAGGCGCGGGCGGAACCGGGCGGAGGCGCGGACGGGCGCCGGGCGTCAGGCTTCGCCGCGGCCCAGGATGCGCGAGATCAGGCGAGCCGGCCCCTCCGCAACCGGCGCCACGGCCGGATCAGGCACGAGAGACCGGAGCAGCTCGCCCAGCGAGCGCGGGCCATCCGACGGCCGCGCCTCGTCGAGCGCAAGTACGGTCGATCGGGCGAGGTCGGGATCAGGGACGCTGATTCGGGCGGGGATGCGGTTCGCGGGCATGACGGGACCACCAGCAGGCTGTGGATCGATTGGATGCCTCGAACGGTACCGGCGCGCTCGGGATCGTGCATCCCCCAGTCGTCGTATGACCCGACCCCGGTGCGGCCTCAGGGGTGGTCGTCGACGCTGACGAACGAGCGGTCGATCGGCAGGTGCAGGACGGTCGGGCCGTCCGCTGCGATCGCCGCTCGCAACGCGGATTCGAACGCTGCCATGTCCTCGATCCGCTCCGCCCGGGCGCCGAAGGCGCGCGCCGCGTCGGCGAACGCGATCGGTCCGAGGTCGGTCGCGATCCCGCTCCTCTCGGAGCGGCGGTCCTGGTGCATCCGGATCGTGCCGTAGCGGCCGTTGTCGAACACGAGCGCGATCACCTGCGCGCGCTCTCGAACGGCCGTCTCGAGCTCGGCCATCGTCATCGCGAAGCCGCCGTCGCCGGCGAGGGCCACGACCGGCCGATCGCGATGAACGATCGCGGCGCTGATCGCCGCCGGCAGCGCATAGCCCATCGCGCCCGACGTCGGGCCGAGGAACGTGCCCGGTCGCCGGAAGCGGAAGCCGCGGGCCAGCCAGCTGCCGAAGTTGCCGGCGTCCGTGGTGAGGATCGCGGTGTCGGGCAGGACCTCGGCGAGCGTCGTGACGATCCGGCCGGGATGGAGGCCCTCGCCGGTCCAGGGCCCGGGATCCACGACCGTCGCCGCCTCCCAGGCCAGCCGATCGGCCGCGTTGGCTGCGTCCCGCTCGGCCATGTTCTCGGCGTCGAGCACCGCGCCCTCGAGCCGCCCGATCGCCGTCCGCAGGTATGCGCCGGCGTCGGCCGCGATCGTGAGATCGGGAGCCCCCAGCCCGTGGGCTGCGACGCGCGGCTCGAGGTCGACGTGGGCCCACCGCAGTCCCGCGCGCGGCACGCTGTACCCGAACGTCGTCACTTCGTTCAATCGACAGCCGATCACCAGCAGCGCGTCGGCGTCCGCGAGCCGGTCGCGGACCGTCCGGGGCGCGAAGTAGCCCGTCATGCCGAGATACAGCGGATGCTCGTTGGGGACGACGTCGCCGCGCCGCCACGACGCGACGATCGGGACGTGGAGCAGCTCGGCCAGCCGAAGCAGGTCCTTGGAGGCGCGGGCCCGAAGCACGCCGGCGCCGGCCAGGATCACCGGCCGACGAGCGGCGGCGAGCAAATGCAGGCTCGCTCGGACCACGTCCGGGTCCAGGCGGCCGCCGGTCCCGGGCCGCGGCGGGGAGACGGCCGCCTTCGTGTCGAGAGGCTCGTCCAGGACGTCCTCGGGGATCGCCAGGAGGACCGGTCCCGGCCGACCGAGGAGAGCCTGGCGGATGGCCTCGGACACGGCGGCAATGGCCTCCTCCGGCCGGTCGATCTCGGTCGCCCACTTCGCGAGCCGCCCGAACGTCGCGGCCTGATCAACCTCCTGGAACGCCTCGCGGCCACGCACGGCGCGCTCGACCTGGCCGACCAGCGCGAACATCGGGGTCGAGTCGGCCCGCGCGGTGTGGATCCCGATGGCGAGATTGGCGGCGCCGACGGCACGCGTCGCGATGCATGCGGCCGGACGACCGGTCAGCTGGCCGTAGGCCTCGGCCATGAACGCGGCGCCGCTCTCGTGGCGCGTGGCGATGACTCGGACGCCGGTCTCGGCAAATGCGTCGAGCAGGGGCAGGAAGCTCTCGCCCGGCACCGTGAACGCAAACTTCACGCCGGCGGCGTGGAGAGCCGCGGCGATCTGGCCGGCCACCGTTCGCGGGGCGAACGGCTCGGGCGCGGCGACGGCGGCCTGTGCGACCGACCCCGCGGCTTCGGCCGGCAGAGCTGATCCCTCCGATGCCTCGGGCGCCACAGCCCGCGTCGCGTCGTCGGGCGGTCCGGACTCGGTATCGGGCGGACCGGCCGTCGCGTCCGATCCGTCGGCCATCTCCGACTGCGACGCCCCCTCGGTCGGCTCGGCTGTCTCGGTTGGCGGTTCCGTCTCGTCGGTCGACGTGTCGGTCGGCTCGTCCGCCGGCTCTTCGGCCGGCTCGACCGGCGGCCACTCGGTGGTCATCGCGCGATCATGTGGAAGGCGGTCCCAATGGGCACCGCGGAGCGGAGCGTGAACTGCACGGGGAGCACCGACGCAGTCTAGCGCGCCGCCCGCACTCGCCTGGTCGTCACCGGTAATTCTGGAACTGCAGCGGCACCACCTCGTCGAGCCCGCGCAGATGGGTGATGACCCGTTGCAGCTCGTCCTTGCTCTTGCCCGACACGCGGATCGCGTCGCCCTGGATCTGCGCCTTGACCTTCGGGAACTCGTCGCGGAGCAGCTTCGAGAGCTTCTTCGCGAGGTCGTCGGGCAGGCCGCGGCGCAGCCCGATCACCTGGCGCACCCGGCCGCCGCCCGCCGGCTCGATCGCGCCCCACTCGAAGATCTTGAGCGACAGTTCACGCCGAACCGCCTTGGATTCGATCATGTCGCGGACTGCCTTTGCCCGAAACTCGTCGTCGGCCACGAGCGTGATCTCGTCGCTGCCTTGGGTGAGCTCGACATGCGCGCCCTTGAAGTCGTAGCGCTGGGCGACCTCACGCCTCACCTGGTCCAGCGCGTTCCGCAGCTCCTGCGTGTCGAACTCCGACACGACGTCGAATGAGATGTCTCCGGCCATCGATCCTCCTTCGTCCAGTGACCGCGCCCGGCCATGCCGTCAGGCGACCGGCGCCCCGCCGTCGAGGGCCCGCAGCAGCCGGTCGCCGATCCGGTAGCTGTGACCGCCGCCGAGCACGAGGACGACGTCGCCCGATCGGACGCGGGCCGCCAGCCAGTCGGCCGTCTGGTCGACCGAGCCCGGTGCCTCGACCTCGATCCCCGGCCGCCGGACCGCGACCGCCTCGGCGAGGCCGCGCGACGACGCGATCGTCGTGTCGGGATCCCGGCCCGCCCAGATGTCCGCGACCGCAACGCCGTCGGCTGTTGCGAGCACCGCCGCGAAGTCGTCGAGCATGGCGGCCGTTCGATGGTACGTCAGCGGCTCGTAGACGGCCCACAGCCGCCGCCCGGGCTCACGCTGGCGAAGTGCCTCGAGCGTCGCCCGGATCGCCGTCGGGTGGTGGCCGTAGTCGTCGTACACGGTGACGCCGCCGGCATCGCCCTTGCGCTCGAGTCGGCGACCGACGCCCCGGAACGAGGCCAGGCCGCGGACGAGTGCGGGCCCGGAAACGCCCTGATCGAGGGCGGCGACGGCGACGCCGAGCGCGTTTGCGGCGTTGTGCCGGCCGCCGAGCGCGATCCGGACGGTCAGGAGCTCGCGAAGCTCCGTCGGGCTGGACAGCTCGAGGGTCGTGCCGTCCGGTCGGCTGTCGACGATCCGGCCGACGAGAGCTCCCGCCGGGCCGTGGCCGCCCTCGTACTCGGCGGCGAGGCCGCGCGCGTAGCTCGCCATCCGGCTGGCCTCGGTGTCGAGCAGCGCCGTCACGACCATGCGGCCCGGCCAATCGTGGCGCACGCGATCGGCCAGTCGCGCCGCCCCCGGGTCGCCCACGTTCAGGTAGGCCACGGGGTGCCGGCGATCCGCGGCACCCGCGCCTGCGGGCGGCGTGCGCCGGGCCGCGTTCGACATCCAGCCCTCGAAGGCCCCCAGGACCGCGTCGAGGTCGGCGAACACGTCGGGATGGTCCCAGTCGACGTTCGTGATCACGACGTGGTCGGGCAGGTATGGGTCGAAGTTGCCCGCGTACTCGTCGGCCTCGACGATGAAGGCCGGCCCGTCGCCCCAGCGGGCCGTCGCCGGCAGCCCGCCGGTCAGCTCGCCGGGCAGGAGCGCACCGACGAACGCGGCCGGATCCGCGCCGGCCGCGGTGAGCACGTGAACGAGCCACCCGGCGGTCGTGCTCTTGCCGTGCGTCCCGGCGACCGCGACCAGATCACGCCCGGCGGCCCCGTCGGCGATGACCTGTTGCCACGGCTCGAGGGGCACGCCCGCGGCGCGCGCCGCGGCAAGCTCCGGGTGGTCGGGATCGATCGCCGTGAGCGCCTTCGTCACCGCCAGGCGGTCGGGATGCGGCAGGCGGGTCACGTGCTCGGCGGCGTGGCGCCATGCGAGCTCGAGCCCGAGCGCGTCCAGGGCCGGCGTGTACGGCGAGGGTCCGCCCGGGTCGCAGCCGGATGCGGTCGCGCCACTGCGCGCGGCGACGAGCGCGGCCGCGCTCGCCCCGGCGCCGGCTGCGCCGACCACGTGGATCCGCTCCCCCACCTGAATCGGGCGCGGCGGACGCGGATCGGCGAGCCCGGCGCCGATGGCGGTGCGGTCACGGGTCATCGGACAGCGCGGTCGGTCGCGGCCAGCTCGAGCAGGAGCTCGAGCCCCGCTGCGGCGCTGGCGACCTTGTTGGCGCTGCGCCCGCCCGCCCACAGGAACCGGCGAACCACGACGTCGCTAGCGGTGGCCGCGCCGACGTACGTCAGCCCGACGGGCTTCTCATCGCTCCCACCGCCAGGCCCGGCGACCCCGGTCACGGAGACCGCGAGGTCGACCCGGAACCGGTCGCGCGCGCCGGCAGCCATCGCGCGCGCCACCTGCGCGCTCACCGCACCATGGGCCGCCAAGATGGCCTCAGGCACGGCCAGCAGGTCGGTCTTCGCCGCGTTCGAGTACGAGACCACGCCGCCTCGAAAGTACTCGGACGAGCCCGAGACCTCGGTGATGGCATGCGCTAGCAGCCCGCCCGTGCACGATTCTGCCGTCGCGACGCTCAGGCCGCGAGGCACGCACAGCGCCTGCAGGCGCGTGGCCAGCTCCACGAGCGCGACCAGATCGACCAGCGGATCAGCCGCCACCGGCTAGGTTCGGTTGGTCTGCTTCGGCGCGGCATTCGGCGTGAACAGCCACGTCTCCGAGCTGCCCGGACGCCCCAGGGTGCCGAGCGACTTGCCGTTGAGGGTGAAATACGTGACCCCGGACGATCCCGTCCGGACCTCCACCGACTGCTGCCCGGTGAAGCTCACGACCTGGCCGTCGTTGTAGATCCGCCCGGCCGCTCCGGGCGGGCTGACCACCTGGCCGTCGACCCAGACCTTGAGCCAGGCCCGGCCGTTCCTGACCGCGACGACGAGGTTCACGCCGCTGTAGTTGACCGTCACGGCGCGGCTGATGGCCACGGTCTTGTTGCCGGCCGAGGCTGCAGTCACGGTTACCTGCCAGCGCCCCGCCGAGAGCTCGATCGACGCGCTGAACGAGCCGTCGTCGGCCGGCGTGACCGTCTGCGAGGCGGGCGCGGCCGGCGGTGCGGAGCTCGGTCCAGGCGCGACCGCGGCTCCCGTGACCGGGCCGACGTAGCGAGCCGAGACGACGACGCTGGTCGCGTTCGTGGTGCTGCCACGCACCGGGATCGCGCCGTTCGAGACGTCGGCCCCGTCGGCGGGCGAATCGACGCTCAGCGTCGGGGCCTCGCTGACGAGGAATGGGACCGAGATGACCCGGCTGACGGGCTGATCGGCCTGCTTGCCCGTGTCGGGATCCTTGGCCGTGACATCGAACCGGTTCTGGCCGCGCCTGAGCTCGACCTGGACCGACCATGTCCCGTCCGGGCCCGCGGTCACGAGGTACGGGTCCTGGCGGACGGTCGAGTTGATCTGGATCGTGGCACCCGGGATCGACGTGCCCTGGAGCAGGTATGACGTCGTCGACCCGTCGACCTGCGAGACCGCGTCGGCAGGGTCGGTCACGCTGATCGTCGGCGGCTTGTTGAAGCGCACCAGCTGCAGCCCGATGTACAGGGCGAACAGGCCGACCAGCACGGTGAGGAGCGCCGCGACGACGATCCCGAGCGAGAACGTCAGTCCCTTGCGCGGCGCATGGATCGGACGCGGGACGACGATCGCCGGGACCGGCTGGGCGTCGGCGCCGCGCTCACGCCGCCACTGCTCGATCACGTCCTCCGGGTCGAGGCCCAGGTAGAGCGCGTAGTTGCGCAGGAAGCCCTTCGTGTAGACGGCGCCCGGCAGCTCGCGATAGTCACCCCGCTCGAGGGCGGCGAGATAGCGCGACCGGATCTTCGTGTCCCGCTCGGCCCGATACAGGTCCACGCCCTTGCGCTCGCGGGCGATGAGCAGGCGCTCGGGCAGGTCGGGTGCCGGGCCGGCGGCCGGCGTCGGACGGGCCGCGTCGTCGCGCAGGTCCGTGGCGCCTCGCCGAACCTCGTCTCGCGTGGTCATCATCCCTCGTCGTCGTCGAGGCGGTCCGCCCCTCCGCCGAGAGCCGGGCCGGCGTCGCGCCGCAGCACGGCTCTCGCATTCGACCCGTCGAAGGCTCCGATATACCCTCGTGCCTCGAGCTGGTCGATGATCCGGGCGGCCCGCGCGTAGCCGATCTTCAGGCGCCGCTGGAGGAGCGACGCGGAAGCGCGATCGTACTCCCGAATCACCTCGACGGCATCCGGCAGCAATCGGTCGGCGTCCTCGCCGGCGAGGTCGTCGACGGAGCTCGTCCCGTCCTCGTCCGACTCGACGATCGCCAGGTCGTAGTGCGGCTCGGACTCGGCGCGGCAGTGCTCGGTCACGTTGGCGATCTCGCGATCCGAGACGAACACGCCCTGCAGGCGCATCGGCCGCGGCTGGTCGGCGGGCTGGAAGAGCATGTCCCCGCGTCCGATCAGGTCCTCGGCGCCGGGCGCATCGAGGATCGTGCGCGAATCGATCTGGGATGCCATCGCGAACGCGATGCGCGACGGGAAGTTGGCCTTGATGAGGCCGGTGACCACGTTCACCGACGGCCGCTGTGTGGCCAGCACGAGGTGGATGCCGGTTGCGCGGGCCTTCTGGGCCAGCCGCACGATCGGCTCCTCGACGTTCTTGCCCTCGCGCATCATCAGGTCGGCGAGCTCGTCGACGATGATCACGATGTACGGCAGCCGGTCGTCCGGATCGACCCGGCTGGCGTTGTAGCCGGCGATGTTGCGCGCCGGCGGCGACGAGCCGGCGAAGCGCCGGTAGCGGCCCTCCATCTCGCCGACCGCCCACTTGAGCGCGGCCTTCGCCCGATCCGGCTCCGTGATGACCGGCACGAGCAGGTGTGGCAGGCCGTTGTACGAGGCGAGCTCGACCCGCTTGAGGTCCATGAGGATCAACCGGACCTCGTTCGGGCTGGCGCCCATCAGGAAGCTCGTGATCAGGGCGTTGACCATGACGCTCTTGCCCGAGCCCGTGGCGCCTGCGATCAGCAGGTGCGGCATCCGGCCGAGGTCCGTGCCACGCGCGTGCCCGGCCACGTCCCGGCCCAGGGCGAAGGTGAGGTGCGACGACGCCTGGAGCTCGCGGTAGGTCGGGTCCTCCAGGATGCGCCGCAGGGCGACGACGTTGAAGTCCGCGTTCGGGATCTCGAGCCCGACCACGCTCTTGCCCGGGATCGGTGCCTCGATCCGGATCGTGCGCGCGGCCAGAGCCATCGCGAGGTCGTCGGACAGCGCCTCGATCCGGCTGACCTTGATCGAGGGGTCCGGCTCGACCTCGTACTGCGTCACGACTGGCCCGGCGTTCCAGCGCAGCACCCGGGCCGGGATGTTGAAGCTGGCGAGCTTGGCCACGATGATCCGGCTGTTGAGCTCGTGGTCCATGCCGTTGTCCGACGCGCGGGCCACGACGTCGTCGAGCAGCGTCGGCGGCGGCAGGCGGTAGGCGCGCTCCTCTCGGGTCGGCGGGGAGTCGCCCGCATCGGTCACGTCGTCGGGCTCGCGGGCGGCCCGAACGCGATCGGCCACGGCGGTCGTCGGGGCGCCGGCCCCGGATGTCGCGCTTCCGGGCACGATCGGGAGGGGCGCGAACGCACCCGACAGCTGAGCCTGGCTGGGCGTCGCGCTGGGCACGATCGGGCGATCGGGCTCGCCGCCCCAGATGCCCGTCTGCCCCGGCGATCCC
>OEKD01000084.1_pt12 | contig 13190 bp, 12 predicted proteins | sample 1487541 | NCBI WGS metagenome assembly OEKD01 (sample SAMEA104379579, study PRJEB20068) | metagenome | biome: 1000743; feature: 77; material: 1998 | place: USA | collected 2012 | depth 25 m | reverse complement strand
AGCTGGTCGCGGAGCGTCCCGCCGATGTCCCGACGACCCGGGCATCGAACACGGGCCGCTCCGAGCGGATCGGCGGCAGGGCGTCGAAGTTGTGGTCGGGCGGCGGCGAGCTCGTCGCCCACTCGAGCGAGTTGCCGCCCCACGGGTCAGCCGTCGCGGTGCGTGGCAGGCGCAGGGCCAGGGCGACCGCCACGAGCATCGGGATGGTGCCGAGCGCGAGCAGGATCGCGCCCGCCGTCGAGATCACGTTGAGCGTCTGCCAGCCCGTGCTCGCGGCGTAGTCGGCGATCCGGCGCGGCATCCCGTCGGCGCCGAGTTGGTACTGCGGGACGAACGTGAGCGGGAAGCCGACGATCCAGGCCAGCCAATGGATGCGGCCGAGGCGCTCCGACATGAACCGTCCGGTCATCTTCGGGAACCAGAAGTACAGCCCGCCGAACGCGGCGAACACGGAGCCGCCGATCAGCACGTTGTGGAAGTGGGCGACCACGAAGTACGTGTCCTGGGCCTGGAAGTCGATCGGCGGCGAGGCGACCATGACTCCGGTGATCCCGCCGATCGTGAACGTGTACAGGAGCCCGATCATCCACAGCATCGGCACGCCCAGCTTGATCGAGCCACGCCACATCGTGGCGATCCAGTTGAAGATCTTGATCCCGGTCGGGACCGCGATCAGGAGCGACATGATCGAGAAGAACGGCAGCTGCACCCAGCCGGTCGTGAACATGTGGTGCGCCCACACGGCCATCGACAGGCTCGCGATCGCGATCACGGCGTAGATCATCAGCCGGTACCCGAACAGCGGCTTGCGGCTGAACACCGGCACGATCTCGCTGACGATGCCGAAGAACGGCAGGATCAGGATGTACACCTCGGGGTGGCCGAAGAACCAGAACAGGTGCTGCCAGAGAACGGGATCGCCGCCTCTGGTGGGGTCGAAGAACGAGCCGCCGAGGTGACGGTCGATGTACAGCAGCGCGAGGGCCGCCGTCACCGACGGGAACGCGAACAGGACCAGGATCGAGGTGACGAGCATCGTCCAGGTGAACATCGGCATCCGGAACATCGTCATGCCCGGCGCGCGGCGGCCATAGATCGTGGCCATGAAGTTGATCGCGCTCAGGATCCCCGAGATGCCCACCATGCCCACCCCGACGATCCACAGGTCGAGGCCCGGCGACGGTGCGAAACGGCCCTCGCTCAGCGGCGCGTAGCCGGTCCAGCCGGCGGCCGCGGCGCCGCTCGAGGTCAGGAACCCCGACACGACCACGAGCCCACCGAACAGGAACAGCCAGTACGACAGCGCGTTCAGCCGCGGAAACGCCATGTCCGCGGCGCCGATCTGGAGCGGGATGAGGTAGTTCGCGAAGCCGAACGCCACCGGGCCCGCGAAGAACAACAACATCAACGTGCCGTGGACGGTGAACAGCTCCGAGTACGCCTGGGCGTCCACGAGCTGCAGGCCCGGAGCGGACAGCTCGCCGCGGATCAGCTCGGCCATCACGCCGGCCAGCAGGAAGTAGCCGAGCGCGGTCGAGATGTACAGGATCCCGATCCGCTTGTGGTCGGTCGTCGTCAGCCAGTCGACGAGCCCGCGTCCGACCGGGCGATGCCCGGCCCTGACCTCCGCGGAACGCGGCACCGGCTCGAACGGTCGATCGATCGCGGTCATCGTCAGCCGCCGTTCGCCGGACCCGGCGCCGAGGCAAGCCAGCGGCCGAAGTCAGCCGCCGCCACGGCCTTGATGGTGAACGGCATCTGGTCGTGGTAGACGCCGCAGAACTCGGCGCACACCCCGCCGTACGAGCCCGCCGATGTGACCAGCAGGTCGAACGTCGACGGCTTGCCCGGGATCGCGTCGCGCTTGAACAAGAACGTGGGCACGAAGAACGCGTGGTTCACGTCGGTCGAATCGATCGTGACATGGACGGTCTGCCCGACCGGCAGAACGATCTCGAGCGGTTGGCCCGGCGTGCTGATCAGCGTCCGCCCGTCGGCCGGGTAGACCGCCTGCCAGCCCCACCGGAACGCCGTCACGTGGAGCTGCATCGCGTTCGGGGACTGCGCGTCGACGACGCTCAGGGTCCGGAGCGTGAGCACGAACAGGATCAGGACGGTGAGCAGCGGGATCGCCGTCCAGATCAGCTCGATGGGAACGTTGCCCGGTGTCTGGACCGGCAGCTCGTCGGCGGCCCGGCGCCGGTAGCGGACCAGCGACCAGGTCACGAGACCCCACACGATGACCGCGACGACCACGCCGGCAACGAGGAACACCTGGTACAGGTTCGCGATCTCCTGACCCTGGCTGCTGGTGGCCGCGGGCATGCACCCACCGACCACGAGCCCGACGAGCCCGACGAGCCCGACGAGCCCGAGCGAGCGGCGCCCGGCCGGCCCGACGAGCCGGCGGCGTTCGACCGGCCCGGCCCGCCCGAGGCTGCGCCCGAGGCGAGTCATGGCTCGATCTCCTCGAACCCGCCGCCCGCGGTGCGGCGCAGGCGCAGCGGCCCGGACGGCTGCGCCGGCTCCGCCGCGTGCCGAGCCCGGATCTCGCGGCAGAGCACGAACACGATCAGCCAGGTCGCGACCGGGGACACGACGAGCAGGACGCGGAAGAGCATCGTCAGCGCCTCGACCGGCACGTTGATCATCAGCCCGATCACGTCGTTGCCGCCGGCCAGCGTCAGGACCAGGAACAGTGCGATCGCAGCCGCCCCGGTCGCCGTCCGGATCGGGCGCTGCCACGGCCAGTCGAGCAGGTTGTGCTCGGCGTGGTCGCCGGTGATCCGCGCCTCCAGGAACGGCCACAGGACGAACAGGGTCACGAGCAGGCCCGGGATGAACACGCCCGGCACGAACGGCGACGGGATCGTGACCCCGAGGATGGTCGGCTCGATCGGCAGCCCGATGCGGAGCGCACCCTCCAGCCAGCCGACGTACCAATCGGGCTGGGCCGGCACCGTCGTGACGTACGGCAGGTACGGCCCGTACAGCCAGACCGGGTTGATCTGGACGAGCCCGGCGACGAGGACCAGCACCGCGCCGGTCAGGAAGAACAGGCCGGTCGATCGGAAAACCTGGCCGGGCCAGAACGGCAGGCCGACCACGTTGTCCTCGGTCGCCCGGGCGGTGCGGTACTGGGTGTGCTTCTGGACCCAGACCAGCAGGAGGTGGGCTGAGATGGCCCCGATCAGCAGGACCGGCAGGAACAGGACGTGGATGACGAACAGACGCGACAGCGCGTCGAGCGTCGGGAATGCGCCGCCGAACACGAGCGAGGCCAACCACGGTCCGATGAACGGGATCGAGAGTACGGCCGAGTAGATGATCCGGAGGCCGGTGCCCGACAGCAGGTCGTCGGGCAGCGAGTAGCCGCTGATCCCCTCCCCCAGCGCGAGGATCAGCAACCCGGAACCGATCAGCCAGTTCAGCTCGCGCGGCCGGCGGAATGCTCCGGTGAAGAAGACCCGGGCGAAATGGATCGCGATCGCGCCGAGGAAGACGAGGGCGGTCCAGTGATGGACCTGGCGCATCAGCAGCCCGGCCCGGACCTCGAACGAGAGGCGCATGACGGAGTCGTAGGCGGCCGAGACCTGGCTGCCGCGCAGGACCTCGTACGGACCGGCGTAGGTCACGGCCCGGGCATCGGGCGTGTAGAAGAAGGTCAGGAACGTGCCGGTCGCGACCAGGATCACGAAGCAGAACAGCGCAACCTCACCGAGCAGGAAGCTCCAGTGATCAGGGAAGATCTTGCGCATCGCGACCCGCGTCGCCGCCGCCGCGCCCGTCCGCTGGTCGAGCCAGCCGGCCAGGCGCTCGAGCTCCGTCGGCTCCCGCGCCCCACGCTCCGGGGCTGCGTTGTCGACGCTGCCGCCTTCCGGTCGGCGCCCGCTTCGAGGCAGCTTCATCGCTCAGCCACCCGAATGGATGTTCCAGAAGCTGGGCCCGACGGGACCACTGAAGTCGCCGAGGGCGACGAACGTGCCGTCGGGCTGGAGCTGGATCGGCAGTTGCGGCAGCGGACGTGCCGCCGGCCCGAAGCTCGGCGTGGCACCGTCGAGAACCTCGAACGTCGACTGGTGGCAAGGACAGATCAGCTGGTACGTCGCGTCGCGATACAGGCCCACCGCACAGCCGGCGTGGGTGCACACCTTCGAGTACGCCACGTAGCCCTGCGGCGCGCCGGCCGCCCGATCGGCCGGCAATCTGAGCAGGTCCGGGCCCACCCGGATGAGGAGGGTCTGTCCGTTGGCCGAGCCAACGGCCCCCTCGGGGAACACCGTGAGCACGCCGTTCAGCGGCAGGTCGGCCGCCTTGATCGGCGCGCCCGCCAGGTCAACCAGGCGCGTGCCCCGCTTCCATGGCGTCGTGAACAGCTCGTGACCCGGAAGCGGCCCGAGCGAGAACACGGGGATCGCGAGCGCCGCGCCGAGCCCGCCCAGCGCCAGCCCGAGCATCCGCACGAGCAGCGTCCGGCGGGTGATCGACGTCTCGGCCGCGCGCGTCTCGTCGAACGCCGCCGGTGCGGGCCCGGAGCCGAGCGGATGGCGCGGCTCGATCGTGAGATCGTTCGGCAGCAGGCGCTGGGCCCACAGGATCACGCCCAACCCGATGCCGCCGAGGCACAGGGCCAGCAGCACGCCCTCGATCTGAGTCTGGCCGCCCGCCACGTAGACGCCGAGCAGCCCGAGGCCGGACAGGCCCGCCACCGCGAAGGCGCCGGCGATGACGAGCTCGACCCTGCGCTCGCCGCTCATGCCGACTCGCCCCGAGCACGGCCGCGAATGCCGACGAAGCGGGCCACGAGCAGGAGACCGAACAGCGCGATGGCGGCGAGGAAGCCCTCCGTGACCGGGCCCACCGCAGGCGGAGCGGCGCCGCCGGGGTTCGGAGCCGTGCGCAGGTACTCGACATATGCCGCCAGGTCGTTGAGATCGCTGGCCGACAGCGTGAATGCCGGCATCGGCCCCGGGCCCGTGAGCGCAGCCTCGCCGACGGTCGTCGCGTCGGCCCGGTCGAGGGGCGGAGCCACGAATCCTCCGCCGACCGATCCGCCGCCGCCTGTCGGGCCGTGGCAGGCGGCACAGTTGGACACGAACAGGTCCCGCCCATGGGCGACGTCCGCCCCGTCGGTCACGACGTTCGGGATCGCCGGGCCCCGACCGAGGCTCGCGACATAGGCGACGAGGTCGCGGATCTGGCTGTCGTCGAACGCGGGCGTGCCGCGAACGGTGGCCGGTGCGTTTGCAATCGCCGCCGGCATGCGGCCCGTGCGGAGCATGAAATCGGCCAGGGCAGCCCCGGCATTCGTGATCGCCGGACCGCCGGGCCCGCCTCCGCCCTGTGGCCCATGGCAGGCCGCGCAACTCTGGAGGAACAGCGCGGATCCGGCCTGGACGTCCTGGACGGTTCCGCTCGAGGCCGCGTCAGGTCGGGCTGAGGATCCGGCCCCGAGCGCGACGCTCGTGATGCCCAGTCCGAGCACGAGCAGCAACGCAAGCAGCCCACCGGCCGCTCGACGCGAGGCATGGCCCGCCGGAACCGCCGTCCGGTCGGGCATACCCGTCGGGCTTGCCGGTGTCTGCGCGGCTACCATCCGGAGTCACCGTGGCAACACACCGTGCTCGCATGGTACGACGCATCCGCGACTCGGGCGGGTCGATGGCGAGCCGGCTCGTGCCCGCGTGAGCGACCTCCACGCCGCCCTGGCAATCCTCGCGACCATCGCGGGCGGGGCCACGCTCCTGCTCGTCGCCGCGGCCGCCGTCCGCGGTCGGACGCTCGTCCAGCCCTGGACGGACCGAGCCATCCTGTTCGCCCTCGCGCTCGTGCTCGCGAACGTCTTCGTCGGTGCCGGGATCGCGATCGGCGGGCGCCAGCCGCCCGACCCGCTCCACTACCTGTACGCGATCCTCGCCACCGTCGTCCTGCCGATCGCCCGCTTCGCCGGCGGCGAATCGTGGGCCCGCCGGCGAGCGCTCGTGATCGGGCTCGGGGCGATCATGCTGGTCGGGCTCGTCGTTCGGCTGGTCCAGACCGGGGGCGGCTGACGGCGCGACCGCCCGCGGGCGGCCTCGTCGGTCAGGCGGACTCGCCGCGCTCCGCTAGCCAGTCGAGGTAGTTCGTCTCGTCGACGCCCTTGTCGACCTCCGTCTTGGTCAGAAGCAAGGGCATCCGCCCGCTGCGGATCGTCTCCTCGGTGATGATGCATTTGCGGACGTCGGTCCGTTCCGGGATGTCGTACATCACGTCGAGCAGCGCCTCCTCGACGATCGAGCGCAGTGCCCGGGCGCCCGTCTTGCGCGCCAGCGCGACGTCCGCTGCCGCGACGAGGGCGGCCGGCGTGAACACGAGCTCGACCTTGTCGAGGCCGAGGAACTTCTGGAACTGGCGCGTGACCGCGTTCTTCGGCTCGGTCAGGACGCGCACGAGGTCGTCGCCGGTCAGCGTCGAGAGCGTGACCACGACCGGCAGCCGGCCGACGAACTCGGGGATCAACCCGAACTTCAGCAGGTCCTCGGGCATGAGCTTCTCGAGGATCTTCGAGCGGTCCGCCTTGGCCACGCCGGCCTCGGCGCCGAACCCGATCGAGCGCTTGCCGACCCGCTCCTCCACGATCTTCTCGAGCCCGTCGAACGCGCCGCCGCAGATGAACAGCACGTTCGTCGTGTCGATCTGGATGAAGTCCTGGTGGGGATGCTTTCGACCGCCCTGCGGCGGGACGTTGGCGACGGTGCCCTCGAGGATCTTGAGCAGGGCCTGCTGGACGCCCTCGCCGGACACGTCGCGGGTGATCGACGGGTTGTCGGCCTTGCGCGCGATCTTGTCGATCTCGTCGATGTAGATGATCCCGCGCTGGGCGCGGGCGACGTCGAAGTCGGCGGCCTGGATGAGCCGCAGCAGGATGTTCTCGACGTCCTCGCCGACGTAACCCGCCTCCGTGAGCGACGTCGCGTCGGCGATGCAGAACGGGACGTCGAGGACACGGGCCAGGGTCTGGGCCAGGAGGGTCTTGCCCGAGCCGGTCGGCCCGACCAGGAGCACGTTCGACTTCTGCAGCTCGACCTCGTCGACCGCGTGGCCGGCATTGACCCGCTTGTAGTGGTTGTAGACCGCGACCGAGAGGACCTTCTTGGCCCGTTCCTGGCTGATGACGTACTGGTCGAGCGCGAACGTGATCTGGCGCGGGTTCGGGAGCTTCGCGGACGCCGGCTTGGCACGCGGCGCCTCGAGCATCTCCTCTTCGATGATCTCCTGGCACAGGTTGATGCACTCGTCGCAGATGTACACGCCCTGGCCGGCGATCAACTTACGGACCTGCTCCTGGCTCTTGCCGCAGAAGCTGCAGCGATAGGGAACCTTGGGTCCCTTGCTGCCGCTCGTCGTCGTCACCCCGTTGCTCCCCTATTCCTTCGTGCGCTTCGGGCTCGGCGGCGCATCCGCCGGCACGTCCGCCGGCGCGGGCGGCTGGGTCGCCGTCTCGTCGACCTTCTCGTCGTGCTGCTGGGCGGTCAGCGAATCCCAGCCGACCGAGTAGACGGCGTCGATGATGCCATAGTCCTTCGCCTCGTCGGGAGACATGAAAAGGTCCCGGTCGGTGTCGTGCTGGACCTTCTCGAGCGGCTGGCCCGTGTGGCGCGCCAGGATCTCGTGATTCATCTGGACGAGCCGCTCCCACTCGCGCATCTGGATGATTGCGTCCGGCGCGTTGCCGCGGAACCCGCCCGAGCCCTGGTGGATCATGATCCGGCCGTGCGGCAGGGCGAAGCGCTTGCCCTTCGCGCCGGCGGCGAGCAGCACGGCGGCCATCGACGCCGCCATCCCGATGCAGATCGTGCTGACCGGCGAGCGGACGTACTGCATCGTGTCGTAGATCGCCATCCCGGAGTTGACCACCCCGCCGGGCGAGTTGATGTACAGGTAGATGTCCTTCTCCGGATCCTCCGAATCGAGAAACAGGAGCTGGGCGATGATCAGGTTCGCGACGTTGTCCTCGATCGCGTCGCCGAGGAAGATGATCCGCTCCCGCAGCAGGCGGGAGTAGATGTCGTAGGCGCGCTCTCCCCGGCTCGAGGATTCGATGACCATCGGGACGAGCATCTGGGCGTCTCCTTGGCTTGCGCTGCGGTGCTGGCGGAAGGGTGGCTGAGTGGGGGCGACCCGGTGACGTCGCGGCGGCGTCAGGCGGGCTGACCCTGCTCCTCGACGGCGGGCTCGTCGGCCTCCGATGACGACGACCCGATCGAGCCCGGATCGGTTGCGCCGATCGACGCGGCGGCCTGGGCGGTCTCCGCGGCGATCGCCGAGCTGCCGGTCTCGTCGTCCTCGAGGTGCGGCAGGGCGGGGTGCTCGGGATGCGCGGCCAGCCAGCGGTCGATCAGGGTCTCGACCACCCGGGTGCGTCGGAGCGTGCTGCGGATGAAGTTGCGGCCACGCTCGGATTCGAAGTACCGGACGAGCTTCGGCTGGGCGGCATAGTTGGTGCGAGCGCGCGCCACCTCGGTCTCGACCGCCGCGTCGGGCACGCTGATGCCCTCGGTCTCGGCGATCCGCGAGAGCACCAGCAGGACCTTCACCCGCTCCTCGGCCCGCGGCCGGAAATCGGCATGCAGCTCGGCCTCGGTCTTGCCGGTCGTCTTTAGGTACGCCGCCTCGCCGATGCCCTGCCGGGCGAGCGTGGCCCGGAACTCGTCGTGCATCACCTCGACCTCCTGGTCGATCAGGATGTCCGGCAGCTCCAGCGTGGCGTTGGCGACGGCGTAGTCGATGATCCGGTCCGCGAAGCCGTGGCGCGCCCGGTCGAGCGCGTTTCGTCCGAGGCGCGCGCGAACCTCCGCGCGCAGCTCGGCAAGGTCCGCGAAGGCGCCCATGCTGCGCGCGAAGTCGTCGTCGAGCTCGGGCAGGATCTTGGCCCGCAGCTCACGCAGCTCGACCGCGAAATGGGCCGTCGCGCCGGCCAGCTCCTTCTCCGCATAGTCCTCGGGGAAGGTGATGTCGAACTCGGTCGCCTCGCCGGGCCGCAACCCGACGACGTGGTCCTCGAAGCCCGGGATCAGCCGCTCCTCGCCGAGGATCAGCGGCATCCGATCGGCCGAGCCGCCGTCGAACGGCGTCCCGTCGCGGGTACCGACATAGCCGATGACGCCGTAGTCGCCCTTCTCCGCCGGCCGGTCCTCGACCGCGACCAGGTTCGCGTCCTGGTCGCGCAGCTCCTCGACGACGCCCTCGACCTTCGCGTCGTCGATCGTGTCGATCTCGGGCCTGAACGGGAAGCTCGCGTAGTCGCCGAGCTTGACCTCGGGCCGGACCGGCACGGTCGCCTTGAACACGAACGACTTGCCCTCCTCGGCCTGGACGATCTCGACGTTCGGGCTGGTCAGGGGCAGGATGTCCTGCTCGACGATCGCGTCGCGGTAGGCGGCGGTGACGAGATGATCGACTGCCTCGTCGAGGATCGCCCCGGGCCCGAGGACGCGTTCGAGCACCGGTCGCGGCGCCTTGCCGGGCCGGAACCCGGCGACCTTCGTTCGCCGACCGAGCGCCCGGACGGCATCGTCGAGCGCGCGGCTCAATCGCTCCGGCGGGAGCTCCACCTCGAGCAGCACGGAGCTGCGCGGGGCGGCGCTGGAGGTCACGGTCATCGGGGCGGCGGTCTGGGTCATCGCCCGGAGAGTCTACCGGTCGATGATCGGCCGCGCCGCCGCAGCAGCCGGGTGCCGGCCACTGCGAGTCACGTGACGGCCGGCCTCAGCGCGCGACGTCGCGCCGCTTCACTCCCCACGCCCCGAGCATGATCCCGCCGACGGCCAGGACCAGGCAGGCCACGATGCCCGCCGGGTCCCAGTGCCCGATCATCGGCTCACCCACGTGCGCCGTGAGCGCGAGCTGGTGGAACCAGTCGGGCAGCTTCAGCGCCGGCGCGAGAAGATCGATCAGGAACGTCGCGACGACCACGAGCGCGGCGATCTCGGCTGCGAGCGAGGTCCGCCACACGCCCCCGATGGCGAAGCCGATCCCGACGATCGCGGCCGCATACAGCCCGAGGGACGCTGAGCCGAGCATCGCATCGCCCGCGGTCGCGCCTCCGGCCGCGGCACCGAGGCCGATCGCGACGGCAACGATCACGGTCATCAGGACGACGGCGACGATCGCCGCGACCGCGCCGGCCACGACCCAGCGGACCCGTGACATCGGGACTGCGAGGACCTCCTCGAGGCGGCCGTCGGTCTCGTCGGAAGCCCATTTCGAGACGAACGTCGCGGCGGCGAAGCCGGCGGCGATGTAGAAGATCGTGGCGTACAGCTGGAGCCAGCCCCCGGCGGTGGTGAAGTCGTAGCCGGGGAAGATCGTCGAGAACGTCCTGATCAGGCTCGCATCATTCCCGGTCTGGCCGGCAAACGCGCTGACGAGCGAGGCGAGGAGCGCGCCCATCGCGCCGGTGCCGAGCCCCCAGGCGAGCGCCCGTGGGAGCTGTTCGCCGAACGCGCGGCTGACGGGGCCGCGGACCCCGAGAAGGTCCTTCGGCAGGGCGGGAATCGAGAGACCGGACGTCACGCCAAGGTCGCGGCGGCTGAACAGCTCCACTCCCGCGCCGAGGAGGACGAGGGCGAGCACGCCGACGGCGGCGAGGCCGGGCCAGTCATAGATGCCGACGAGCGGGATGTGGTCGGCCGTCCAATGGAACGGGCTGAGCACGACAAGGGGACCGCCGACCTCCAGGCCGCTTGCGACCCACAGGGCGACCATGGCGATCGCGGCAGCCCCCGCCGAGCCGGCGCGGCCGAGGAGCGGCGCCAGCGCGAGCGCGAGCCCGCCGAAGCACATGGCGATGAACCCGACCCACAGGACGAAGCCGATCGCCGAGCCGAGCGGGATCCGATCACCAAGCGCCGCGTCGCCGAACGCGTTCGAGCTGAGCGTCAGCATCGCCGCGACGATGGCCATCACCAGCCACAGCATGGTGAGGTGTGCCGCGAGCTTCTCGAGCGCGATCCGGCGCTTCCCGAACGGCGTCGCTGCGACGAAGTCGAGGCTGCCACGGGCCGCCTCGCCGGCGAGGGTCCCGGACAGCGCGAAGACCGACCAGAGCGCGGCGCCGAGCGCGAACATCGAGCCGTATTTCCAGGTGACGTAGCCGCCGAGGGTGCCGAGCTTCGGGCCCATCAGCGTGGCATTGCCGAACAGGTTGACCATCGAGGCCGGCATGCTCCCGACGAGGTTGTTGACCTCGGTCCGGGATTCCGCCGTCGGAAAGACCGTCCCGATGGCGGCGCCAAGGACGAGCGATATGCCGCCCAGGAGTCCCGCAGCGATGATGAACGCCAGCCGCGAGTCCCGGATCGTCTTGCCGTAGATGCTGCCGAAGCCGTACAGGCGGCGGCGGAGCGGGATGGCCGCGACGCTCCCCGCCACGGACCGGCTCGGGATGCCTGCGCTAGCGGCCACTGCTGTTCACCTCGACCCCATCGCGGCCGTACTGGGCCAGGAACGTCTCCTCCAGGCTGGGCTCGCGCGAGATGAAGTCGACGAGCTCGTAGCCGGCCGCGGCGCGAACGACGGGCGTGATGGCACCCGCGACGCGCATCCGGAGCACGTGGTCGTCGGAGACGAGGTCGCTCACTCCGGGCAGGGCCTCGAACGCGGCGGCCGGGACGGGTCCCGCGAACCGCAGCTCCACCTGGTGATGAGCGAGGTCGCGCAGCCCTTCGACCGTGTCGATCTTGGCGAGCCGTCCCTCTCTGATGATCGCGACCCGGTCGCAGCTCTTCTCGACCTCCGACAGGATGTGGCTGGAGAGAAAGACCGTCGCGCCGTTGGCGACCGCCTCGCGCAGCACGGTGAAGAACGTCTGCTGGACGAGGGGATCGAGACCGGAGGTCGGCTCGTCCAGGACGAGCAGCTCCGGCCGATGCTGGAGCGCGATGATCACGCCGACCTTCTGCTTGTTGCCCTTGCTGTACTCGCGGAAGCGGCGGCTCGGATCGAGCTCGAAGCGCTCGACCAGGCTGCGCTGATACGCCCGATCGACGCCGCCCCGCAGGTTCGCGAAGTACTCGAGCGTCTGGCCGCCGGTCAGGCGATCGTAGAGAGCGAACTCGCCCGGGATGTAGCCGATCCGGCGATGGATGGCGACAGGGTCGGCCGAGCTCTCGACGCCGAATACACGAGCGTGCCCGGACGTCGGCCGGATGAGATCGAGCATCGTCCGGATGGTGGTCGTCTTGCCCGCCCCGTTGGGTCCGAGGAACCCGAAGGTCTCGCCCTGCTCGACGCTGAGGTCGAGGTCGATGATCCCGCGGTTCGTCCCGTACGACTTGGTGAGCTGCTCGATCTCGATGACATCGGTCATTGGTAGGTCCTTTCGCAGGCCTCTCAGCCGAACCAGAAACGTACAGTCGACTCGTCGACGAGCGGCCACGACGAGGGTGGAATCCCGAGCAGCCGCTCGAACGCCTCGGCGTAGGCGGCAAACGTGCAGGTGACCGTCTCGAAGGACACGGTCCCGTCGCGTCGGCCGAGGAAGAACCGCGTTGCGGTCTCGTTGAGGCCGAGGATGAGCGCGGTGAGGACGCGCGCCGTGCCCTCCGGCGAGCGCAGCGTGAACGATCCGTCGGCGGCGCCCTCGCGCAGGATCTCGAGGAGCAGTGGGCTGAGGCGGGTCGCGACGGCCGCCCGGAGGCGCTCGAGAACCACGCTGTTCTGGTCCGAGTACCAGGTCCGCGTGAGCTGCTCGACCATCGCCGGCTGGAACTCGGGCTGCTCGCTCTTCCACTGCGCGATGCCGGCGAAGATCCCCTGGAGCTTCTCGAGCGCGGTCAGCTGCGGATCGGCCGCGATCGGCGCTACGGTCCGGGTCGCGATCTCGACCATGCGGTCGACGATCGCCGCGAGGAGTGCCGACTTCGAGTCGAAGTAGTGGAAGAAGGCGCCCTTCGACGCACCGACCTCCGCGATGACGTCCTGGACGCTCAGCTGCTCGTAGCCCTTGGCCTGAATGACCTTCAATGCGGCATCGACGAAGGCCTCGCGGCGGGCGGCATAGGCGACCGGATCGACCGTGCGTGCCATCGCGCGAATGATAGACCAACCGCCGGACTTTGATAAGCCCATTCGGCCCGCCCGTCCATGACGAGTGGCACAGGTCTGTCTCGATTGGGGCGCCTTGCGGCTCAGGTAACGAGGCCCAGCCC
>OEKD01000307.1_pt14 | contig 13235 bp, 11 predicted proteins | sample 1487541 | NCBI WGS metagenome assembly OEKD01 (sample SAMEA104379579, study PRJEB20068) | metagenome | biome: 1000743; feature: 77; material: 1998 | place: USA | collected 2012 | depth 25 m | reverse complement strand
CCGTCCAAGAGCGCTGGGAAGCGGTCATCGGGATCGAGATCCACACCCAGCTCCGGACCGCCTCGAAGATGTTCTGCACGTGCTCGGCCGAGTACGACGGCGCGGCCCCGAACAGTCACGTCTGCCCGGTCTGCCTCGGCCTGCCCGGGGCCCTGCCGGTCATCAATCGCCGGGCCGTCGAGCACGTGCTCGCGACCGGTCTCGCGATCGGCGCCGAGGTGCCCCACAAGACGAACTGGGATCGCAAGAACTACTTCTATCCGGACCTGCCCAAGGGCTATCAGATCAGCCAGTTCGATCTGCCGCTCGCGTCGCGGGGCAGCCTGAGCGTCGACACGAGCGCGGGGCCGTTCAGGGTCGACATCACCCGTGCCCACCTCGAGGAGGACACGGCCAAGCTCGTCCACGCCGAGGTCGACGGTCGGCGCCTGAGCCTGGTCGACTTCAACCGCAGCGGAACGCCGCTCATGGAGATCGTCACCGAGCCGGTCATCCGGACCGCGGAGCAGGCCCGCCGCTACGCCGAGGAGCTCCAGCTCGTGCTCCGCGCGATCGGCGCGTCCGACGCCGACATGGAGCGCGGCCAGATGCGGGTCGAGGCGAACGTGTCGATCCGCCCGCGCGGCGCGGAGGCGTTCGGAACCCGGGTCGAGGTCAAGAACATGAACTCGTTCCGGTCGGTCGAGCGGGCGATCGAGCACGAGATCGAACGCCAGGCGGCCGAGCTCGACGCCGGCCGGCCGCTTGCCCAGGAGACGCGCGGCTGGGACGACGGCCGCGGCGCGACGTACCGGATGCGGATCAAGGAGACATCCGACGACTACCGCTACTTCCCGGAGCCGGACCTGCCGCCGCTCACGATCGAGCGTGCCTGGCTGGACGACATCCGGGCCGCGCTGCCCGAGCTGCCCGCCGCGCGCCGGACCCGCTACCGCGACGAGCTCGGGCTGTCCGCGTACGACGCCGCGGTCATCGTGTCCGACCCGGCGATGAGCGGCGCGTTCGATGCGATCGGCCGAGCCGACCCGAGCCTGCCGGCCAAGGAGATCGCCAACCTCGTGACCGGTGACTACGGCCGGGCCGCGAAGGCCACCGCCGAGCGCGGCGAGGCCGGGTTGGTCGGTCGGGCATCGGCCGTCGAGCTCGCGGACCTCCTGCGCCGCGTCCTTGCCGGCGAGCTGTCGCGACCGAACGCGCGCGAGGTCTTCGACCGGCACCTCGAGACCGGCGCGCCGACCGCCGAGATCGTGGACAGCCACGGGTTCCGGCAGATCTCGGACGAGGCCTCGGTCGCACGGATCGTCGAGTCGGTGCTCGAGGCCAACCAGGCCGCCGTGGCCGACTATCGAGCGGGCAAGGGCCAGGCGCTCGGCTTCCTCGTCGGCCAGGTCATGAAGGCAACCCGCGGCCAGGCCAACGCCGCGGTCGTGACGAACGCGATCCGGGAGCGGCTCGGCGAGCCCGGCGCGGGCGGAGGCGTGCGCTCGTGACGGTCGTCAACCTGGCCCTGTGGATCGCCGGCATCATCCTCATCGCCCTCGGGTACACGCGGGCGCGCGGGCCCTGGGCACGCTACCAGGCGCTGCGCGAGCAGGACGCGAACGTCGCCCGCTACGAGGCCTGGCGGGGCGGCATCCGTGACAACGAGAAGACCGGCGCGTCGGTGGCCATGCAGATCCTTCGCCGCCAGGCCCAGCTCGGGCTGACGATCGCGATCGTCGGGCTGGTGCTCGTGGTCCTCGGCTTCGCGATCCGCTAGGCGCGATCCAATCGCCGACCGCCGGTCGACACGGTCGAGCGCAGCCAGCGCGACGAGCGCGATCAGCCGAGCAGCCGTCGGTGCTCGACGGTCGTGCAGCGGTCCATGACGATCGCCAGGCCGCCGGCCGCTGCGATCCGCGCCGCCTCCCAGCTCACGATCCCGAGCTGGAGCCACAGGCAGCGGGCCCCGACCGCGACGGCCTCGACGGCGTGGGGCGGGCACAGCTCGGCTCGCCGGAAGACGTCGACGAGGTCGATCGGGCCAGTCGCCGCGACCGCCTCGGGCAGGCTCCGGAACGCGGGCACGCCCAGCACCTCGCGCTCGTTCGGGTTCACGGGGACGACCTCGTAGCCGTGGTCTCGCAGGTAGCGGAACACGCCATACGAGGGCCGCTCGAGTCTCGACGATGCGCCGATCACGGCGATGCGCTGGCTCGAGCGCAGGATCTCCGCGATGCCGGCGTCGTCGAGGACCGGGACCGGCCCGCGAGCCTCCTGCAGGTCGAGGATCGCCCGTGCCCGGGCGCGCTCGTCGGCGGTCAGGTCGCCGCCTCTCGCTCGTACGGCTGACCGTCGGCCGCCGGCGGGATGCTCCGACCGATGAGCCCGGCCAGGATCACGATCGTGACGAGGTACGGAAGGGCGTCGAAGAACTGTGGCGGCACCTTGGCCATGAGGTCGCCGAGCTGCCCCGACGGCTGGGTGAACACGAGCGCCTGGCTGATCGCCTGGGAGGACGAGAACAGGAGCGCGGCTCCGAGGGCGCCGAGCGGGGTCCAGCGCCCGACGATCATCGCGGCCAGGCCGATGAAGCCGCGACCCGCGGTCATCCCGGCCTGGAACGAGTTCGTGACCTCCATGCTCAGGTATGCGCCGCCGAGCGCAGCCACCGCGCCCGAGGCGATGACGTTCCGATAGCGCAACCGGATCACGTCGATGCCGACCGTCTCGGCCGCCTTGGGGTGCTCGCCCACGGACCGGGTCCGGAGGCCCCAGCGCGATCGGAACAGGAGGACCTGGAGGCTGACGATGATCACGATCGCCGAGAGCGCGATCGGGCCCTGGTCGAGCAATGCGCCGATCAGCCAGCCGACGACCGGGATGTCGGTCACGGCCCTGGGCAGGGTGACGGCCGAGAACTGGCCGGCGCCCTGGGGCGACGACTCCGAGACGATCGTATTGAGGTAGCCGGTCAGGCCCACCGCGGCGATGTTGAGGATCGTCCCGCTGATGATCTGGTCGACCCGGACCGTGACCGCGAGCCAGGCGTGCACGGCCGCGAGGGCCATGCCGGAAAGGATGGCTGCCGCGAGCGCGATCAGGAGCGGCAGCGTCAAGCCGAAGATCGGCGTGGGTGTTCCGGGGCCGAGCACGCCGGCCGCCGCAACGCCGACGATCCAGCCGGTGAACGCCGCTGTCAGCATCATGCCCTCGATGCCGATGTTGACGACGCCCGAGCGCTCGCACAGGACGCCGCACAGGCCGGCCAGGGCGATCGGGATCGCGAGGGCCACGGCGGCGTGGGACATGAACGGCAGCTGGCCGATGACGTAGCCCCCGAACTGGACGACCAGCCCGATGACCGGGATCGCGTACAGGGCGTTGATCAGGGCGTCCATCAGCTCACCGTCTCGCTGCCGTAGGAGCGCGTCATCGCCTCCGTGGTGCCCAGGCCGTGACGCACGCCGCGCGTTCCGACCACCCGCCTGATGATCGGGTTCGCGACCAGGAAGAACAGGATGATCGACTGGACCACGTCGACCAGCTCCGCGGGCACGCCGGCCTGGATCTGCATTCCCGCCGCGCCGGCGCGCATCGCCCCGAACAGGATCGCGGAAGGCAGGATGCCCCATGGGTTCGAGCGCCCGAGCAGGGCGACCGTGATCGAGTCGAACCCGACCGTGGTGCTGAACGTGGCCGAGATCTGGTGGTTGATGCCGAGCACGTTGACCGTTCCGGCCAGGCCCGCGAGACCGCCGGCGAGGGCCATCGTCAGCACCGTCACGCCGCGCGGGCGCATGCCGGCGTAGCGCGCCGCGTCGGGGTTGGCGCCGACGGCCCGGATCTCGAAGCCGCGCGTCGTCCGGTACAGCAGGAACCACACGAGCGGCACCATCGCAAGCCCGATCAGGATCCCGAGATGCCCCGTCCGTCCGACGAAGATCGGGAGCGCGGCGCTCACGACCTCGGCGGTGACGGGCTGCGGCGAGTGGGGGAGTCGCAACGGCCCGGACACGAGCCAGCTCAGGACCGCGAGCGCGACGTAGTTGAGCATGATCGTGGTGACGACCTCGTGGGCGCCCGACGTCGCCTTCAGGAAGCCCGCGATGCCCGCCCAGAAGCCACCGACGATGAGACCGGCCAGGAGCGCGGCCGGGATGGCCGCGACGGCCGGTGCGGACGCCATCAGGCTGCCGACCCAGATCGCGCCGAGGGCGCCGAGCAGGAACTGGCCCTGCGCGCCGATGTTGAACAGGCCGGCCTTGAACCCGAGGCCCACGCCGAGGCCGGCGAGCAGAAGCGGGGTCGCCTGGACGAACGTCTGGACGATCGCGTCGGGGCTGCCCAACGCGCCCGACAGGAGCGCGCCGTACGCGCGCGCCGGCAGGCCGATATCGAACGGCCGGTTCGGGACCAGCAGGCTCGAGACCAGGATCACGACCGCGCCGACCAGCAGTGCCAGGATCGTGGCGATGAGCGGGACGGCCAGCAGGGCCCAGGCGCGTCGGGCCAGGGCGCCGACCGTCCGCGGCGTCCCGGTGGCGGTTGCGCCAGGTCCGGCCGGCGCCGGGGCGTTGCTCGGCCCGCTCATGCGCTGGCCTGCCCGGCGGCCTGGGCGTCGGTATCGGCCGGGCTGCGCCCGCCCGTCGCCATCAGGAGGCCGATCTCGTTCTTGTCGGCTGTGCGCCCGTCGCGGAAGGCGACGAGTCGGCCGCGATACATGACCGCGATCCGGTCGGACATCTCGAGCACCTCATCGAGCTCGGCCGAGACGAGCAGCACGGCGGCGCCGCCATCGCGCTGGACGATGATCTGGCGATGGATGAACTCGATGCTTCCGACATCGAGGCCCCGGGTGGGCTGGTCGAGGACGAGCAGCCGCAGCTCGCGGTCGAACTCGCGAGCGACCACGAGCTTCTGCTGGTTGCCGCCCGACAGCGTGCCGGCGGCGGCCGTCGCGGACGGCGTCCGGATGTCGTACTTCGCGATCTTGTCCTCGGCGGCCCGCAGGATCTCGCGATCGTCGCGAATGATGCCGCGCGTGTACGGAGCCCGGTAGTAGCTCGTCAGCACGAGGTTGTCGTAGATCGGGAACGGCAGGACCAGCCCGAACCGGTGGCGATCCGCGGGCACGTAGCCGACGCCGAGCTCGTTCATGTGCCGGGCGGCGAGACCGGTCACCGACCGGTCGCCCAGCCGGACCGTGCCGGACACTGGGCTGCGCAACCCGATCAGGGCCTCGACGAGCTCGTCCTGGCCGTTGCCGGCGACGCCCGCGATACCGAGGATCTCGCCGGCCCTGACCTCGAGGTCCACGCCCCGGACGACCTCGGAGCCACGGTCGTCGTTGACGTGCAGCCCGGTCACCGTGAGCATCGCCGCGGCCGGGTGGGATTCGCCGCGGTCGACGGTCAGCTGGACCTCGCGCCCGACCATCAGTTCGGCCAGGTCCTCCTCGTTGGTCTCGTTCGGCAGTCGGGTGCCGATCACGCGGCCGCGCCGGATGACCGTGATCCGATCGGCGACCTCGAGGACCTCGTACAGCTTGTGGCTGATGAAGATGATGCTCCGCCCGTCGGCCGCGAGCCGGCGCAGGAGCGTGAAGACCTCCTCGGTCTCCTGGGGTGTCAGGACGGCGGTCGGCTCGTCGAGGACGAGGATCCGCGCCTCGCGGTAGAGGGCCTTGAGGATCTCGACCCGCTGCTGCTGGCCGACCGACAGATTGCCGACGCGGACGTCGGGATCGATGTCGAACCCGAACCGCGTGGCGAGCTCCCGGATGCGACGGTTGGCCTCGTGCCGGTCGAGGAAGACCGCGTTTGCCATCGTCTCGTCGCCCAGGACGATGTTCTCGGCGACGGTCAGGACCGGGACGAGCATGAAGTGCTGGTGGACCATGCTGATCCCGCGATCGATCGCGTCGGACGGGCTGCTGATCGAGGTCGGCACGCCGTCGATGAGGATCTCGCCCTCGTCCGGCCGGGCTAGCCCGTAGAGCACGTTCATGAGGGTCGTCTTGCCGGCCCCGTTCTCGCCGAGCAGGGCGTGGATCTCGCCCGTTCGAACGTCCAGATCGATGCCGTCGTTGGCGATCACGCCCGGATAGCGCTTGGTGATGCCGCGCATCTCGAGCGCGGGCATCGTCGGCGGTTCGGTCATCGACGCCTCTCGGGTCGGGTCGTTCGGGTGCCGGGACTCGGTGCCGGAATCACGAGCGGGCCGCGCTTGCGCGCGGCCCGCTCGATCCTCCGATCGTCAGAACGGCTGCCTAGGGCTGGCCGCAGGTGCTTGGGCAGGTGGTCAGCGAACCGCCCTGCATGGCCGTCAGGGCCGCCTGGACCTTGGCCTGGATGTCGGCGGAGACGCCCGTGGGCGGCGTGAAGTCGGCGAGGCCGACGCCGTTCGACTTTGCGTCGTAGGTGACGTTGCCGCCGGTTGCGGTGCCGGCCGCGATCGCCTTGATCGAGCTCTCGACGGCGGTGGCGAGGTGCTTCTCGGCGCTCGTCAGGATGCACTTGTACGAGGCGTCCGAGGCCGCATTCAGCGAGGCGTACTGGTCGACGTCGACGCCGATGCCGGTGATGTTCGCGGCACACGCGGCCTGGAGGACGCCGTTGCCGGTCTTGCCGGCGACCTGGAACAGGACGTCGACGCCCTTGGACGAGATGAACTGGGTCGCGAACGTCTTGCCCGTGGCCGGATCGTTGAACGCCTTCCCGAAGTCGCTGGTGGACACGTAGGCCGAGTCGACCTCGATGTTCGGGTTGACCGATTTCGCGCCCAGCTCATAGCCCTGGATGTAGCGGACGACAGCTGGGACGGAGTTGATGCCGCCGATCGCGCCGACCTTGCCGGCCTTGCTCACGCCTGCGGCCACGATGCCCGCGAGGTAGCCGGCCTGATCCTCTTCGAACTTGATCGCGATGAACTTCGGGAGCAGCTTGGCCGGATCGCCCGCGCACTTGAACGTCGTGTCGTTGTTGCCCTGAGCGTCGATGCACAGCGGCGCCTGGTCGACGCCGATGAACCACACGTTCGGATTGGCCTTGGCGGCCTTGATCGTGTCGGCGGTCAGGTTGAAGCCGACCGTCACGATGACGTTGTAGCCCTGGGTGACGAAGTTGTTGATGTCGGTTCCGTACTCGGACGCGTCCTTCGGGACCACGGCCGGCGGGACGGCCGCCCCGATGTCGGCGGCCCCGGCCTTGGCGCCCTCGAACGAGAACTGGTTGAAGTTCTTGTCGTCGACGGTGCCAACGTCGGTGACGACGCCGATCTTCAGGTTGCTCGCCGAGGCCGCCACGGACGGCGCGACCGACGCGCTCGCCTCGGTCGACGGAGCGGTCGACTGAGCCGCCGCGGACGGGCTCGGGCTCGTCGTGCCGGAACACGCCGACACGACGACGGCCAGCCCCGCGAACAGGCTCAGGCCGAGAGAACGGGTGCGCATGCTTCCTCCTCCAACATCGGGACGCCGCGTCAGCTCAGGCGTCTGCCCATCGATCGTGGCGGCTCGATGAATGACCGTGCCGGACAGGCGCGATCGTTGGCGCGCATCCTAGCGACGGGTGCTGCTCGCGGCAAGGGAGCTGCCGAGCTCGCGCATTCTGATGCGACCGCTACAGGATAGGGTGTCCGCGGCCGATCGGTTCGACGTCCGGCGCGGCCGGCCGGCTAGAGCGGTCGAGGATCCATCGGGTCGATCCGCAGACCGGTCTTCGGCCGCTCGAAGGCGAGCCAGTCGGCACGCAGGATGGCCATCCGGACGTCGTCCTGGTATCGGCCGTCCTGGTAGTAGGCATGCCGGGCGACGCCCTCGCGCCGGAACCCGACCGACTCGTAGACGTGCTGCGCGCGGGCGTTGTCGGCGTCGGTCGTGAGCCACAGTCGCTCGAGGCGCAGCTGGCCGAAGACGTAGTCGCATAGGGCGAGCACCGCGTCCCGGCCATGGCCGTGGTCGCGATCGGCCTCGTCGCCGATTCCGATCCCGAAGCCCGCCGAGCCGTTCCACGGGTCGATCTCGAACACGTCGACCCGTCCGATGACCCGCCCGTCGTCGAGCCGGCAGACGGCGAGGTTCATGACGTCGATCGGGGGATCGGCCGCGCGTCGCTCGATCCGCGATCGCCGCTCCGCCAGGCTCGCGGGGCGGCCGCCCATCAGGGCCAGGAACTCTGCGTCCTCGTACCAGCGGTGGACGATCTCGGTGTCCTCGGGTTCGAGGGGCCGCAGGTAGACCCGGGCACCGCGGATCACAGGGCGGCGGGGCGGGGGAGGCGCTGTCATCGCGCGATGGTACGGCCCGAGGACGCCCTGCCGGGCCGTTCCCCGCCATCGCCGCGTCCGCCATCGATAGGGCTCCGCGCGTCGCGGGCGAGCTCGTCGAGGCGCGCGTCGCTGACCCCGAGGTGGTGCGCGATCTCGTGGCGGACGGTGTCGGCGACCGCGCCCTCGAGCGCCGCCGGATCCCGGAACCGGCGCTCGTGCGGTCCCCGGAAGATCGTGATCCGGCTCGGCGCGAGGGCCTGGTCCGCGCCCCATGCGGTTCTCGGCACGCCCTGGTACAGGCCGAACAGGCCCGCCGCGCCGACTGACGCGAGCTGCGCCGGCGACGGCTCGTCCTCGATGACGATGGCCACCGTGTCGAGGCCGCGCGCGAACGGCTCCGGGATGGCGGCGATGGCCCGCTCCACGGCGGCCTCGAACGGATCGCGCCAGTCCGTGGCCCCTCCTCGTTCGTTGGCGCTCGGGTCGGCCCCGTCGCCGGAATCTAGCGGCTGAGGTGCCGCCGGTCCGGCGGCGCGGTACGATGCGGCGCCGATCCGCCCGGGCGCGCATGTCGTCCATCCGGGACACGGAAGCACGAGGAGGATGAATCATGCTCGCCGACGCGATGGTGGTCACTACGGTCGCGGTCACCGACCTGGATCGGGCGAAGACATTCTTCCACGAGCAGCTCGATCTTCCGATCCTGGAGGAGACGCCGTTCGCCATTCGCTTCGGAGCGGGGAAGGGGACCCAGTTCTCGGTCCGGCGGGGGCAGCCGAACGCCGGGCAGACGGCGGCGCACTTCGAGGTTGCCGACCTCGACGCCGCCGTCCGTGACCTCCTCGCGCGAGGCGTGCCGTTCCAGGACTACGAGACCCCGAAGACGACCAACTTCATCGCCCAGATCGGCCCGGCTCGGGGTGCCTGGTTCAGCGACCCGGACGGCAACGTCTTCGGCCTCCGGGAGGGACCGATCCCGGGCGCTAGCTAGGCTGCCGAGCGCCGGGCTGAGCCGCGTCGCTCGACCCGTCCAACTCGTTCCACGGGGTGTGACCCCGGCTCACGCGCACAGGGAGGACATGATGGCTGAACTCAGCGGTCGAACGATCGTGGAGCAGTTCGCGCGCACGCTGGAGGACAAGGACTTCGATGCGCAGGCGATGCTCCTTGCCGACGAATTCGTCGAGGAGATGCCTCAGTCGGGGGAACGGACTCGGGGAAAGGCGAATTGGCTCGCCATCTCGCGAAACTACCCCGGTGGCGTCGGGACCGTCGAATCCGGGAGCGGACGGCTCGTCGGGGCGGAGGACCGATGGGTGGTCACGCCGACCTTCAGCGTGCTGCGCATCGAGGGGTCGGGCGATGTCTATACCTATGTGGGCACCGTTCAATACGCGACCGGCCAGACGTGGCAGATGATCGCCGTTATCGAGCTCCGCAACGCGAAGATCGCCAAGATCACGACCTGGTACGCGGCGCCGTTCGAGGCCCCGGAATGGCGGGCGCCGTTCGTCGAGCGCTTCCCGGCGCTGGGAGCGTAACCGGCGGCAGCGGGCCGGCAGAGTCATCTGCCACGGTCGCTGTCGATCGGAGCCCGCGCGGGACGTTCACGCCCGGCGTTGCGACCGCGACAGCTCTCGGTCTCCCATCGGTCCCGGGCTACGATTGAGGTCCCATGACCATCGGCAGCCGAGATTTCACCCACCTCCACGTCCATTCCGAGTTCAGCCTGCTCGACGGGCTCGGGCGAATCCCGGAGCTGGTGGACGCGGCCGCCGCGCACGGATTCGACAGCCTCGCGCTGACCGACCACGGGGCCCTGTACGGCTCTGTGGCCTTCTACCAGGCCTGCCGGGCGAAGGGCATCAAGCCGATCATCGGCGTCGAGACCTACGTCGCCCGTCGGTCGATGACCGACAAGGAGGGCAAGGCCGATAGCCAGCCCTACCACCTGATCCTGCTCGCGAGCGACGCGGTCGGCTACCGCAACCTGTGCCGGCTCGTGACCGACGCCCACGTCGACGGCTATTACTACAAGCCCCGGATCGACCGTGAGCACCTGGCCCGGCACAGCGCGGGCCTGATCGGGCTCAGTGCCTGTCTCAACGGCGAGATCGCGCGCGCGCTCGAGGTCGACGAGTGGGACGCTGCGCGCCGGCTCGCGGGCGAGTACGGCGACATCTTCGGGCCGGATCGGTTCTTCCTCGAGCTCCAGGACCACGGGTTGCCCGAGCAGCGGCGGCTGAACGAGCAGCTCGTGCGGCTGGCGCCGGAGGCCGGCCTGCCGCTCGTTGTGACCAACGACCTGCACTATGTCCGCGAGGACCAGCACGATGCGCACGACGTGCTGCTGTGCGTTGGCACCGGCAACAATCTCGACACGCCCGGCCGGATGCGCTTCGAATCGAAGGACTTCTATCTCAAGAGCGCCGCGCAGATGGCCGCGCTGTTCCCCGATCAGCGGGACGCGCTGCTGGCCAGCCGCCGGATCGCCGACATGTGCTCGGTCGAGCTGCCGCTCGGACGGACGCTCATCCCGCACTTTCCGGTGCCCGAGGGCGAGACCACCGAGAGCTGGCTGCGGGCCGAATGCCAGCGCGGGCTCGAGAGTCGCTACGGGACCGTGACAGGGGCGCTCCAGGAGCGGCTCGACTACGAGCTCGGGGTCATCACCACCATGGGCTACGCCGGCTACTTCCTGATCGTGGCCGATTTCGTGCGCTTCGCCCGCGAGCAGGGCATCCAGACGACCTGCCGGGGCAGCGCGCCGGGCTCGATCGTGACCTACACGCTCGGCATCACGCCGGTCGACCCGATCCACTATCAGCTGCCCTTCGAGCGCTTCCTCAACCAGGACCGGGTCACGATGCCCGACATCGACGTCGACTTCGAGGACGGTCGCCGGGACGAGGTCATCGCGTACGTCACCCGCAAGTACGGCTCCGACCACGTCGCCCAGATCATCACCTTCGGCACGATGCTCGCCCGGGCCGCGATCCGCGACGTCGGCCGCGTGCTGGGCTACGGCTACGGCGAGGTCGACCGGATCGCGAAGGCCGTCCCGAATCAGCTCGGGATCAGGCTCGACGAGGCGCTCGACATCGCGCCAGCGTTCCGCGAGCCGTACGAGGCGGACGCTGGCATCCACCGCCTCATCGACCTGGCCAAGCAGCTCGAGGGGGTGGCGCGCAACGCGTCGACGCACGCCGCCGGGGTGGTCATCAGTCGCGAGCCGCTGACCGAGCTCATGCCGCTCCAGAAGGCCACGAACTCGGAAGCGCTCATGACCCAGTACGAGATGCACGCGGTCGAGGCGCTCGGCCTGCTCAAGTTCGACTTCCTGGGCCTCTCGAACCTGACGATCCTCCGCCAGGCGGTGGAGCTCGTGACCGCGAACCGCGGGATCGCCATCGATCTCGATCGGATCCCGCTCGACGACGCCCGGACGTTCGAGCTGCTCGCCTCGGGCGAGACGACCGGCATCTTCCAGCTCGAGTCGGCGGGCATGCGGCGCTACATTCGCGAGCTGCGCCCGACCTCGGTCTACGACCTCGCGGCGATGGTCGCGCTGTACCGGCCCGGCCCGATGGACAACATCCCCGCCTACATCCGCCGCAAGCACGGCCAGGAGCCGGTCACGTACCTGCACCCGCTCCTGGAGCCGTACCTGGAGAAGACCTACGGGATCTTCGTCTACCAGGAGGACATCATGGCCGCCGCGATCGCGCTCGGCGGCTTCACCGGCCCCGAGGCGGACACGCTCGGCTACGCGATCCGGAAGAAGAAGTCATCGGTGCTGCGCGCCCAGCGCGAGAAGTTCGTCACCCAAGCCGTCGAGCGCGGCGTCCAGCCGGAGGTCATCGACGCGGTCTTTGCCGCCTTCGAGCCGTTCGAGCGCTACGGCTTCAACAAGGCCCACGCGACGTGCTACGGGCTCATCGCCTACCAGACCGCGTACCTGAAGGCGAACTACACGGTCGAGTACATGACCGCGGTGCTGACCGCCTTCCGGGCGAACGAGGAGAAGGTCGCGGCCGCGATCGCCGAGTGCCGCCGGATGGCCATCCCGGTCCTGCCGCCCGACGTCCACACGAGCCATCTCGAGTTCACCGTCGAGGGTGGCGCGATCCGGTTCGGGCTGCTCGCGGTCAAGAACGTCGGCGAGGGCGCGATCGAGTCGATCATCGCCGCCCGCGACGAGGGCGGGCCGTTCCGCTCGCTGACCGACTTCTGCTCGCGGATCGACCTGCGGCTCGCCAACCGCAAGGTGCTCGAGTCGCTGGCCCGGGTGGGGGCGCTCAACGCGTTCGGTCATCCGGCCCAGGTGCTGGCCGGGCTCGACGATGCGATCGCGGCCGGCCAGGCCACCCAGCGCGACCGGCTGACCGGCCAGACATCGCTGTTCGACGTCGGCGCGGGCGAGGATGCCGCGGCGCTCGAGCGCCCGCTGCCGACCGTGACCGAGGAGCCGATGCGCGTCCGACTGCGCTGGGAAAAGGAGCTGCTCGGGCTGTACCTGTCCGAGCACCCGATGGGCGAGGTGGCCGATCGGGTCGGCGACTACGTGACCGCGTATAGCGGCGACCTGCGCGACGAGTCGCTGGACGGCCAGCGAGTCGTCGTCGGCGGGATCGTGACCGGGATCCGGATGGTCGTGACGAAGGCGCGCCAGACGATGGCCGTGGCGACGCTCGAGGACCTGCAGGGCGCGGTCGAGGTCGTCGTGTTCCCGCGCACGTACGAGCAGACCGCAGGCACGTGGCAGGACGGCGCGATCCTCCTCGTCGCCGGGCGGGTCGACCATCGCGGCGAAGAGGTCTCGATCCTGGCCGACCTGGTGGTCGACTGGGAGGCGGCCGTCACCCGCGGCCCCGAGGCCTTCGCCCGCGACGTCGCGGCCGGCGATCGCGGCGGGGGACGGCGTCGTGCCTCGAACGGCGGGTCGGGTCAGTTCGCTGTCTCGGCTCGACCGTCGCAGCCGCCCG
>OEKD01000314.1_pt3 | contig 13252 bp, 14 predicted proteins | sample 1487541 | NCBI WGS metagenome assembly OEKD01 (sample SAMEA104379579, study PRJEB20068) | metagenome | biome: 1000743; feature: 77; material: 1998 | place: USA | collected 2012 | depth 25 m | reverse complement strand
CCCGCGAGTCTCGGTGCATGTGGCGAACATCGTCGCCGCCGTGCTCCGCCGCTACGTGGCCTGGATCGGCAGCGCGCCCGTCTCGCCGGTCGGGGCGACGAGGAAGATGTAGACGTCCCAGGTGACGTGGGACACGACCAGCACGCCGAGCGGCATGCCGGCCGCGTAGAGCAGGCACCACTGCGCGCCGGCCACGCCGGCGGCCCCGAGCAGGGTGAAATTGCCGGTGGTCACGTGCACGCCCGCGTAGGCGAGCGATGCGAGGGCCGCGCCGCGCCAGCGGCCGAACCGGCGCATCAGGGCGGACTGGACGAGGCCGCGCCAGAACATCTCCTCGGCCGGACCGACGATCGTGGCCAGCCGAGCCGCGATGTCACCGCGCGGGCGCAGCTCGCGAAGCGCGTAGATCTCACGAATCTGGCGGTCTCCGCCGGGCACGAACCGGCGCGCAAACCGGTCGCCGACCTGGAACGTCGCGTACAGCAGGCCCGCGGATGCCAGCCCCAGCGGCACGTGCCACGTCCGGATCTGGAGCGCGGTTCGGGAGGGCCGGCTCGTCAGCAGCGCGAACGAACCGAGCCCGACGCCCGTCGCCGTCATCCGCGGCCAGAACCGCGACCGAGGCCCTCGGAACGTCGCCGCGAAGGCACCCGTGGCAGCCGCCAGGCCGATCACCAGCGACAGAACCCCCGGTCGATCGTCGGGCTGCGGGGGCCGCTCAGCCACGCATGACCGCGGACAGGAGGATCCCGGCGACGAGCAGCGCGCCGAAGGCGAAGTGGAGGCGCGCCGTCTGGAGGTCGATCATCGCGATCGCTCGAGTCTGGCCCGTGGCGCCGAGCTCCGCCGAGCGCACCACCTGGGCGAGGAACGGCAGCGAGACGAGCGCGATCGCGGTCGTCGGCGGCAGCCACCGGATCGCCACCCCAAGCCCGAGCGCGACGTACGCGCCCACTACGAGGGCGACGTAACCATAGTGCGCCCAGTCGCGTCCGACCCGGGCGGACAGGGTGACGATGCCGGCCCGCGTGTCCTCGCTGATGTCGCGCCACTCGTTGCCGTGGAGGATGGCCGCGACGAGCAGGCCCACCGGGACGGACACGACCAGCGCCGTCGTGGACCACGTGCCGCTGACGGCGTAGTAAGCGCCCTCGACCATCAGCGGGCCCATGAGCAGGAACACGAGCGGCACGCCCAGGGCATGGAACTTGTACTGGAACGGCGGGGCAGTGTAGAAGAACCCGCCGGCGAGCCCGAGCAGGCCGAAGGCCACGATCGGCAGGCCGCGCAGTGCGATCAGCCCGATCCCGACCAGGACGGCCAGCCCGAAGACCGCACCATCGAGCACGAATGCCGACCGCTCGGTCATGCGCCCCTTGACGATCGCGTGGCTCGCGCGGGGCGACGCGATCGTGTCGATGCCCTGGCGCACGTCGTAGATCTCGTTGACGACATTCGTGCCGATGTGGAGCAGGACGCCGCCGGTGAGGGCAAGCAGGAAGGGCAGGGCAGCGAACCTGCCGTCGACCGCGGCCAGGGCAGAGCCGGCGACGACCGGCGTCACCGAGGCCGTGAACGAGAACGGCCGAATGATCTCCCAGACCGCCCCGGCCCGGCGGGCGATGCGGTCGACCGGGCCGAGGCGACGATCGTCGGCCAGGGAAACGATCGGGCGGTCGATCACGGCCAGCGCACCGGCGGCCGCAGCGGCCCGATCGGCGGCCGCGCCAACGGTGACGGGGATCTCGGGCTCGTGGCTCGCGGCCGTCTCGCGCTCGGTCGCGGGCAGGGACGCGTAGAGCGCTGCCGCCGCGATCAGCTCGTCGATCTGGCGCTCCTCCTGGAGGACGGGCTGCAGGAGCGGCAGGCCCAGCCCGGTCTGGCCATGGAACGCCATCGCCCGTGCGGCCACGTCCTCGCGCGTCCCGCACAGCATGAACGCGTCGAGCAGCTCGTCCGGCACGAGGTTGCCGGCCGTCGTGTAGTCCTCCGCGCGCCAGGCCATCGCGATCCGGTCGCGCAGCTCGCGATCGAAGCCCGCTCGGCGCAGCGACACGTCGGACAGGACTGACATCATGTAGATCACGAAGGGCTCGCGCTTGGCCCGGTTCAGGGCCTCGCGACGCGTCTTGTCGACCAGCGACAGCAGGTAGCCGGCGGTTTCGAGCGCCGCCGGATCCCGACCGGCATCCAACGCCGACGCGCGGAATCGCTCGAGGATCCCGCGGAGCGACGGGATCGACTCGGCCGGCCGGGCAAGATACCCGTCGGCCTTGCGGCCCGCGAGGGCCACGAACTCGCGCCGATACGCGGCGATGACCAGCGGGATCCGATGGGCCGGCGGGAACATCGGTTGGATGGGCGGCAGCCCGGGCGTGGCCGACGGCAGTCGTTCACCAGCCCACAGGGCGCGCAGCTGGTCAATCGCACTGGATACCCGTTCGACGGCCGCGGCCGGGTCGTATGGGATGCCCATCTGCTTGAGCCGTAGCGGCAGGCCGGTGCCCAGGCCCATCACGATCCGTCCGGGCAGGAGCTCGTCGAGCGCCGAGCCGGTCATCGCGAGGACGACGGGATGCCGGGTGAACGGGTTGACCGCTCCGAGCGCGACCCGGAAACCGGACTCCGCGTCCTCGCCGTCGCGGGCGAGCGCGTCGGCCACGGCGGTCACGAACGTGACGGCGTCACGCTCGAAGTAGCTGTCGTGGATCCAGACCGAGTCGAGGCCGGCATCGCGCGCCCGGCGCGCCCAGTCGACGACATCGTCCGGGTCGTCGCGGGCGGCCAGGCCGATGCCGATCGGCCGGGCGAGGGTGCGCATCTGGTGGCTCCTGGCGGTGCGCTGCTGCGCAGCGATGATAGATCGAACTGCTCTGACTTGCTACTTCGGATGAGCAGGTTTACCGGATCACCGCCGGAGCCACCCAGATGGACGCGCTCGAGCCTACGAGGAGACCGTGATCGTCGCCTTCATCGACGGATGGATCGAGCAGTGGTAGGCAAACGTGCCGGCCTTCGTGAAGGTCTGCGTGAAGGTGCCTCCGCCACCGATGTGACTGCTCTGGAACGAGCCGTCGTCCGCGGTCACGGTGTGCGCGACGCTGTCCTGGTTCGTCCACGTGACGGTGCTGCCGACCTTGACCGTCAACGGCGTCGGCGAGAACGAGAAGTTGGCGATCGTGACCGCGTCGCCGGCGCCGGTCGATGCCGCCGGGACCGAGGCCGCCGGGGCGGATGACTGGGCAGCGCTCGCCGCTGGAGCGTTGCTCGCGGGTGCCGTGACGGCGGGGACCGTCGCCGTCGGGCTGGCGGCCCCGCTGCACGCGGCGGCGGCGAGCGTCGTGGCGGCGATGAGGACGATGAGCCTGGACATACGCACGAGCGGTTCCTCCACCTGGCATTCGATCGGGATGGCTCCGCTCAGGCTGGCCGTCGAGGCCGGCCTGCCGGGGCTTCGATCCGTTCCTACGCCCCGGCCGGCGAACCGGTTTCGGGCGAAGGAGCGCCACAGGCTCAGTCCTCGCCGAGCCACGATGCCGTGCAACGGGCCGGTATCGTAGGCCGGATGTCGTCTCGATCCGTCTCGACCGGGCGCCCGGCGATGGCCATCGACGCCGCCGCGATGCGCTTCCTGGAGCTGCACGAGACGCGGTCGCACGCGCTCGGCACGTCCCGCCAGATCCGCGACCTCGGAGACGCCGTGCTGCTCCACGATCCCGACGATCGGGACCCCTTCTGGAACCGCCTGGGTCAGATCAGATTCCCGGCGGACGGTCGTGCCTTCGACCGACGGCTGATGGAGACCCTTGCCCTGTTCGGTGCGATCGACCGTCGCCCGCACCTGTGGACCTCGCCGGTCCACGGCACGCCATCGGACCTCGGACACCGGCTGGTCGGCCACGGCTTCGTCGACCTCGGCGGGGGGCTCGTCATGGTCCATGTCGATCCCGCGCCGATCGAGGCCCTCGCTCGCGCCCGACCCGCGGACGGGGTCACGATCGAGCGACTGAACCGGCCGTCCGACCCGATCGGACGCGCAACTGCCGGGGCCGAGCTGGCACTCGTTCTCGGCGACGCGTTCGAGCTCGATCCCGGGCGGCGATCCGGGCTCGCTCTCGACACGGCGTCGGCCCTCCGGTCCGAGGAGCTGACGGCGTACCTCGTGCGGGTCGACGGACAGCCGGTCGCTGCCGCCAAGCGAACGACGTTCGACGGGGCGAGCTACCTGTCCTCGATCGGAACCCGGCCGGCATATCGGGGCCGCGGCCTCGGGGCCCTCGTCACGGCCATCGCGACGAGCGACGCGCTCGCGGCCGGCAGCCGGTGGACGTATCTCGGCGTGTTCAGCGACAACGGGACGGCCCAGCGGCTGTACGACCGCCTTGGATTCGCGATCGTCGGCGGCGTCGCAGGCGATTACCTGCTGCCGTGAGCGATCCCGCTGGCGACCGGCCGGCGCCACGGTCCGCCGTGCCGGTGGTTCGCTGGGCGCTTCCCGACCCGTCGATCGTGGCCGCGGTCCTGGCCCGGATCGGCCTGTCCGGCCGGTCGCGGCGCGAGCCCGCGGCCGACGACGAGCGGCTCGTGCCGCTGGCGAATGCATGGCTGAGCCTCGAGCGGGCGGCCGGCGCACGGTCGCCGTGGGGCCGCCTGGTGGCCGTCGATCGGGGAGGCGGGAGGCTTCGTCGCCCGGCGCCGGCTCACGCGGCGCCCGGCGACGGCGTCCGTCTGGTCGGGATTGGCTGGGCGACCGTCGACGTGGCACGGTCGGCGAGCGAGCTCGGTGCGCGGCGTCTCGATCCCCGTCCGCCCGACGAGGCGCTCGGGGCGCACGCCGCGAGGGCCACCGACTTCGTCCCCGACGAGAATCCAGAGGAGGATCGCTCGTGGCTCGTGAACGGCCCGGAGCTCGTCCTGCTCGAGCCAAGCACGGAGGGCCGGATCGCGGCCTCGTTGGCGCGGTTCGGCGAGGGCCCGGCGGCGCTCTATATCGCGCCGTCGGTCGTCCGAGCCGGGGCCCTGACCGGGCGGCCGTCCGCGCCGACCGCCGGGCCGTTCGGGCGCCAGCACCTCGTGGTCGGCGGGCCGGTCGAGGGACCCCACCTCGTCCTGGTCGACGGCAATCGACCGGGTACCATCGGACGATGATCGACTCGACCGTGGCGCTCCGACCGGCGGCTCCCGACGACGCCGAGCGGATCGCCGCCCTGTTCACCGACGAGGGTTACCCGGCCGGCACGACCGACATCGTGGATCGGCTGGCGCGCTTCTCGACGCCCGAGTCGCGGGTCGTGGTCGCCGACCACGACGGAGAGCTGATCGGGTTCATCGCCCTCCACGTCGTGCCCCGGTTCGAGCACGACGACCGGATCGTGCGGGTCCTGGCGCTGGTCGTCGACGCCGGCGCGCGCGACCGTGGGGTGGGCCACCGGCTCATGGCCGAGGCGGAGCGGATCGGCGCCGAGGTCGGAGCGGCGTTCGTCGAGGTGACGGCGGGTCACCACAGGCCGGACGCGTTCCGCCTGTTCGAGACGCTCGGCTACGACCCGACCGCGACTGCCTACCTCCGCAAGCGGCTCTGACGCGCCCGCATCTGCCAGCGCCGACACGGCCATGAGCGACGGCCAGCGACCGTTCCCGCATCTCCGGCTTCGGGCCCCCAGCGCGGAGCTCCTGGCGCTGCCGTGGGACCTGCCCCTCGCCGAGTGGTCCGACGAGGCGCTCCAGTTCCGAGTCCTGCCGGTCGGACCGTCGCGGCACCTGGTGCGCTTCTTCGTCGATCGCGACGGTGCGACGTTCGCGCTCAAGGAGGAGCCGGCGCAGATCGCCGGCCGCGAGTACGACGCACTCCGAGCGTGCGAGGACGCCGGGCTGCCGGCCGTCCGCGCGGTCGGCATCGCGCACGCGCAGGACCGTGACGAGGCCATCCTCGTCACCGAGTACCTGCGCCATTCGCTCCAGTACCGCCGGCTGCTGGCCCGGTTCGAGCTCGGACCCGGCGACGACCGCGACAGCCTGCTCGACGCGATGGCCGGCCTGCTCGTCGACCTGCACCGGGCGGGCGTCTACTGGGGCGACTGTTCGCTCGCGAACACACTGTTCCGACGGGACGGCGACCGCATCGCCGCCTACCTGGTCGACGCCGAGACGAGCGAGATCCATCCGAGCCTGTCCGACGGCCAGCGCGGCTCCGACCTCGAGGTCCTGGTCGAGAACGTCGCGTTCGGGCTGGCCGATCTCGCGGCCGGGCGCGGTCGGCTCGACATGATGGACGAGGCGATCGGCGCGGCCGAGGGCGTCGCAGATCGCTACCGGGCGCTGTGGGACGAGCTGTTCAGCGAGGATGAGCTCCGGCCGGACGATCGGTACGCGGTGGCGGCGCGCGTCCGTCGCCTGAACGAGCTCGGCTTTGCGGTCGACGAGATCAGCCTCTCGCCCGCGGCGCCGGACGGCCATCTCCGCCTGCGCGTCGCGGTCACGACGCGGGCCTTCCACGCCCGCGAACTGGCGCGTCGCACGGGTATCGCGGCGCTCGAGAACCAGGCTCGGCTGCTGCTCAACGACCTGCGCGAGTACCAGGCCTGGATCGAGTGCGCCGAGGGCCGGACGCTGAGCGAGGCGGAGGGGGCGGACCGCTGGCTGCACGACGTGCTGTGGCCGACGTTGGCCGCGATCGAGCCGGTCATCGGTCCGCGGCGCGACCCCCTGCAGGCCTACTGCGACTTGCTCGAGACGAAGTGGCTGCTGTCCGAAAGGGTCGGCCACGACGTCGGGCTCGCCGCGGCAATCGATGCCTACCTGGCGGCGGGGGCGCCCGCCCCCGAAGGCACGACCGGGAGCCGGTCGGATGTCGGCCTCGATGCCGACGCCGACCTCGACGAGCCGCTCGTCGAAGCGTGATCGCCCGGCGACGGACGCGGTCGGAGCCGACAATGGGCGGAGACGACGAGCGCGTGCGTCCTCGGGGAGCTCCATGAGGACGGCGAACCTGAACTTCATCAGCGATTTCGTGCCGATCATGGTCGGCCTCTCGATCTTGCAGGTCGGCCTGTTCGCGGCGATTCCGCTCGTCGGCAATCGCGAGAAGCTCATCCTGAGGCGGCTGGCCGCGACGCCGCTCCGACGCTGGCAGCTGATCGGCAGCAACATCCTGAGCGGCTGCTGATCGCGCTGCTTCAGGCGGCGATCATGGTCCGTGTCGAAGCGCGCTGTTCGGCGTGCGGGAACTTCCTGCTGATCGGTGCCTTCGTCGTGCTGGGATCGGTCGCCTTCCTCGCCCTGGGCTACGTGATCGCGTCGTTCGCCCGAACCGAGGACGCGGCGAACGGGATGGTGAGCTTCATCCGGTTCCCGATGATGTTCCTGTCGGGCATGTCTTCCTGATCGACCAGATGCCGGGTTTCCGCGAGCCGGTGGCGCGGGTGATCCCGCTCACCGACCTCGGCGACGCACGGCGCGAGGAGATGGTGGACGGAACCGCGGTGAACCCGGCGTGGGTCTGCGCGGCTGGGCTCGGCGGCTGGCTCGTCGTCTCGATCGGCCGAGCCGCGCGATCCCGGGCCCGATCGGCGCCGTACGCCCAGCCGTGGAATGCCGGCCGCCGATCAGCGGGTCGAATTCGCCGAGTCCGGCGAGAGCGCCGCGACCGGCGTGCCTTCGTGCGCGTCCGGCTCGGACTCCACCACTCGATCGGCCGGCCTGACCCGGTCGGGCGGCAGCGGGCGGTGGATCGGCAACGCGACGGAGGCCAACGCCCGGAGGCCGTGCGGCGTGGCATCGAGGGTCGTGATCGTCTCGTCCGCCTCAGGCAGGCGCGGAGAATCCGTCGCCGCGGCGAGCGCAGCCGCCGCGTCGGGGTCCAGGGGTCCGCCCAGTGCCCGGGCCAGGAACCGGGCCGTGACCGCGCGCAGCTCGGATCGCTCGTGGAGCCAGCTGTGCCGTCCGCCCGTGACCAGGAACGTCTCGACGGTCGGCACGCGGCCGCGCGCGGCGGCGCCGGCGCGCGCTGAGCGCTCCAGCCGGAGGAAGTGTGCCCGCGGCACGATCTCGTCGTCGGATCCGTGGGCCAGGAGCAGGGGCACCGTGATCCGCCGCGCTGCCTCGGTCGCGCTGACCTCGCGGATCGCATGCCGTCGCGGCCGCAGGTAGACCCGTGTCGTGAGCCACGCCAGCGGATACGCGATGGGGTCGGGCAACGGCAGGCGCGCGAGTCGGAACGTCAGCCGGGTGAGACGGGTCGGGTCGGCCGGCGCGGATACGCTCACGACCGCCGCGACGCCCGGATCGGACGCGGCCGCCAGCAGCGCGCCGATCCCGCCGAGCGAGTGGCCGACCACCGCGACCGCGGTGACCTCGGGCCGGGCGAACAGGGCCTCGACGGCGGCAGCGGCGTCGGCTCCGTACTCGCCGCCGGTGATCGGCAGCAGCTCCGGGCCGTTCGCACCGTTGCCGCGGACGTCGAAGGTGAGAACGTGGAACCCGGCGGCGTTCAGGAACCGCGCATACGGCAGTGTCCGGTCACGGGCCGATTCCCAGCCGTGCACGAGGACGACCCCCGGACCGGGCGATCCGTCGCGAGCGGGAATGAACCACGCCGGCAGCTCGAGCTCGCCGGAGCGCACGACGAGATCCGTGAACGAGAGCCCGATGTCGGCCGGCGTCGCCGTCGGGTGGTGGCGGGTCGGGTACCCGGCATGGGCCCGATACAGCAACGCGAACCGGTACGCGGCGGCGATGGGCGTGGCGACGAGCGCGGTGATCGCCGTGGCGCGTCGGATCAGGCTCACCGCCATATCGGACGGCGGGCGCGGCGCGTTGTCAAGCGCGCGCTTCCGGCCGTCGTCGCCCCGGCGTCGTCGGGCCGGGCGTGGATGTGGGCCGGCCTCGCCCGTGGATTCGGCGGGCCGCCCGTCGATACACTGGGCTCGTGCCAGCGCGCGACCCGCACGCCGTCCTGGGCGTCGCTCCCGATGCCAGTCAGGCCCAGATCAAGTCGGCCTGGCGTCGGCTGGCGCGCGAGCACCACCCGGACCTCGCCGCGCACGACCCGACCGAGGCCCGACGCGCTACCCGGCGGATGGCCGAGATCAACGCCGCCTACCAGCACCTGCGGGTCGAGGCGCCGGCGGGTCATCGACCCGGCCGCGATGGAGCGGCGAACGGCAGTCCATCGAACGGGGCATCGAACCAGCGACCGGGCACCGCCCGCGCCGCCGGCCCGCCGCCCCCACCGCGCACGCGGCCGGTCACAGGCCGGCTCGACACGACCGAGACGGTCCGGCCGCGGAACACCACCACGACCCGTGCCGGACTGCGCTCGACGCTCTCCGGTCAGCCCGGCCGGCGGGCGCCTCGGGAGCGCGCCGAGGCACCCCGGTCCTCCGATCCGACAGGTCCGCTGCGCCGGTCCCGCGTCCGACGGTTTCGCCCGCGGCCCAGCCCGGCCCTCGAGGATGCGCGATCGGTCGAGCTCGCGTTCGGCAAGTTTCGGGGCCACACGTTGGGCGAGGTCGCGGCGTTCGAGCCCTCGTACATCGACTGGCTCGCCCGGACGATCGATCGCGACCGCGATCTCGTCGCCGCGGCGCGGGTCATCCAGGCGGATCTCGACGAGCGCGGTGTCAGGCGCCGGGACCGGGCCGCGGAGGCGAGCCGGCCGATCGGTCGCTGAGGGGCCGCGGGTCCGCCGATTCTCGCCGGACGCAGTGATCGCCCCCCGTCTGCACGGTGGGCGATCATGGGACGGCGGGATCGGCCGGCGATGAGGCCACCGGTCGATCGAGATGCTCAATCAGTCCTGCCGAACGCGCTCCGGACCTGCTGGTCGATGATCCTGTTATTCGGCTCGTGGCCTGGATCCGGGATCCCCCCGTAAGCCGGCGATTCCGCGTCTCGCCGTTGGGTCGTCCGTCTCCTGGCCCGTGACCGACACCCCAGGTTCGTCCCGGATGTGCCGCGCTCGGCGCACATGAACCGTACGCCCGACGACGACGCGGAGGCAATGGCACATCGGTCAGTCACGCGCTGGCACGAAGGGTCGGGCGCACCGGCGCACCGTTCGGGACCGCGGTACCAGGTGCGCCGCGGCACCGCCGCGCTCGGCCGATCGGTGGTCGCCGGTACCCTTGGAGCGTGGCCGACACGCCCGTCGAACGTGCTTCCCGCCGCCGTCCCGGTACGCGCCTGTGGCTGGCCCTTGCGCTGGTCAGCGTGATCGTGGTCGGGGGCGCCGGCCTGGCCTACGCGTCGCTCAGTCGACCGTCGGTCCCGGCGTGCGAGGTCCAGACGGCTGGCTTCGACCCGTCGCTCGAGGCGCTGATCCCCGGCCGGCTCGAGGACGGGCCACCGGCCAGGCTCGACAGCGGCGAGCACTGCACGCCGTCCACGCTCGGGACACTCGCGTCGCACGGGCTGACCCGGATCTCCTTCGCCGGCGGCCTGTGGGACCTCGCGCCGCAGACCGGTATCACGCTCGTGGTCTATCGAGCCGCCGGCCTGGATGCGGACTGGATCGCCGAGTTCTACGAGGTGGGCGCACGGACCGGGATCCACCTGACCAACCTCGTGGTCACGCACCCCACGATCGACTCGAGGCCGGGGACGCGGCTCGACTATCGCGACAGCGACGAGCCCGGGGCGATCCTCGTCTGGCCCGCTCCGCAGCCGGGCACGGTGCGCGTGATCCTCGCCGCGGGCCTGCCCGAGCGGGTGATCGACGAAGCGATCGCCGCGTTCGACCGAGGCTGAGGCGGGCGCGGTTTCGTCGCGCCGGCGCAATGCCCGCACCCCCGCGGCCCGGCGCAGTCCGCGATGGCGACCGGGCATCATCCGGCCATGGTTCGATGGCTTGCGCGCTTCATCGTGTTCCGATTCCTGCCGCGGCGGCTGATCCCGATCCTGACCGTGGTGGAGGTCGCGGCCCTGGTGCGCGGATTCCGCCGCCGGCGCACGGCCGACCCCTCCCGGCGCGCATCGACCGCTCCGGGCTCCTGAGCAGCCGGACGATCGACCGGCCGGCACCGCGACCGGGCGGTCGTTCCGCAGGCCGGTGCTAGAGTCGCGGCCATGACGTGGTCGCGCCGGCGCGAGCAATGGCAGGACGGTCGCCTTCGGTCCGCCGTCGAGCGGTCGCCCGAGCGTCGGACCCGGTTCTCGACGATCTCCGACGTCGAGGTCGAGCGCCTCTACGGGCCGTGGTCGTGGGGCGCCGGTCCGGATACTTACGCAGCCGGCGGCGGCGGGCCGACGGCCGTCGACCATCACGGTGAGCGATTGCGACGCGAGCCCGGTCGCTGGGACGACTTCGACCCGCTGCGCGACATCGGCTTCCCGGGCGAGCCGCCGTTCACCCGCGGGATCCACCCGACCGGCTATCGCTCGCGGCTGTGGACGATGCGGATGTTCGCGGGCTTCGGCGCGGCCGAGGACACGAACGCGCGGTTCAAGTCGCTCCTCGCCGCCGGCCAGACCGGCCTCTCGATCGCCTACGACATGCCGACGCTGTACGGCTATGACACCGACGACCCGGAGGCCGAGGGCGAGTTCGGGACCTGTGGGGTGGCCGTGTCGTCGCTGGCCGACATGGAGATCCTGCTCGACGGCCTGCCACTCGACCGAATCTCGACGTCGATGACGATCAACTCGCCGGCCGCGCCGATCTGGGCGATGTACATCGCCGCTGCCGAGAAGCGGGGCGTTCCGCGGGCCGTGCTCGAGGGCACCACGCAGAACGACATCCTGAAGGAATTCGTGGCCCAGAAGGAGTTCCTGTTCCCCCTCGCACCGTCGATGCGCCTGGTCACCGACACGATCGAGTTCGGGACGCGCGAGCTGCCCAGATGGAACACGATCTCGATCAGCGGCTACCACATCCGGGAGGCGGGCTCGACCGCCGTCCAGGAGCTCGCGTTCACGATCGCCGACGGGATGGCGTACGTCGAGGCCGTCCTGGCCCGCGGCCTCCGGGTCGACGACTTCGCGCCGCGCCTGTCGTTCTTCTTCAACTCGCACAACGACTTCTTCGAGGAGATCGCGAAGTTCCGCGCCGCCCGGCGGATCTGGTACAAGCTCATGACCGAGCGCTATCGGGCCGAGAACGAGCGCTCGACCTGGCTGCGCTTCCACACCCAGACGGCGGGCGTGTCGCTGACCGCCCAGCAGCCGCTCAACAACCTGACCCGGGTCGCGATCCAGGCCCTCGCGGCGGTCCTCGGCGGGACGCAGTCGTTGCACACGGACGCGTACGACGAGGCGTGGGCGGTCCCATCGGCGGAGGCGGCCCAGCTCGCGCTGCGCCAGCAGCAGATCATCGCCGAGGAGACGGGTATCGCCGGCACGGTGGATCCGCTCGGCGGCTCGTGGTTCGTGGAGGCGCTCACGAACGAGACGGAACGGGCGGTGTGGCGCTATCTCGATGAGATCGACGCCCTGGGCGGGATGGTCGCCGCGATCGGCGCCGGTTACCCGCAGCGTGAGATCGCCGACGCCGCATACCGCTTCCAGCGCGAGCTCGACGCCGGCGATCGGGTGATCGTGGGCGTGAACCGGCACGTCGACCCGGACGAGGTCCTCGAGATCCCGCTCCTTGAGGTGTCCGAGGCGTCCGAGCGGGCCCACCTCGCGCGGCTCGATCGGACGCGCCGCGATCGGGATGCCGCGGCCGTGGAGGCCGCGCTCGCCGGCCTGCGATCGGCGGCCGCCCGGCCGGGCACCAGTGGGGACAACCTGATGCCGCATTTCATCCGCTGCGCCGAGGCATATGCCACGCTCGGCGAGCAATGCCGCGTCCTCCGCGAGGTATTCGGCGAGTACCGGGAGCCAGTCGCCGTCTGACACCGCGGAATTCGTGCCGCATCCGGCGGCGGAGGGCCGTCTCCCGACTCCGGGTCCGCTGCGGGGCCGCGAGCCGCTCCCGATACCGTGGGCCGCGAGCCGCGCCCCGCTCCCCGCGCCGCGAGCCCGGCGTCTACCCACCGGGAGCATGCTGACGGCCGTTCCGGATCGATCCGTCGGCGCTTACCCGTGGGCAGCATGCGTGCCACCAGGCTGACGTCGGAACTCGGCGCCTACCCATCGTCGGCATCCGTGTCGCCCGTCACGTGGGCGCTCGCGCGGGTCGAGCATGGAGACGGATCCGGGACCGCGCCGACCCGCGGCCACCATTCTCGGGGTGCGTATCGCGTCGATCGAGCCGCGCTCGCCGAAGATCGGCGCCGACCTGTCGATCGTCCACGGCGCGAGGATCGGTGATGGC
>OEKD01000046.1_pt1 | contig 13359 bp, 15 predicted proteins | sample 1487541 | NCBI WGS metagenome assembly OEKD01 (sample SAMEA104379579, study PRJEB20068) | metagenome | biome: 1000743; feature: 77; material: 1998 | place: USA | collected 2012 | depth 25 m | reverse complement strand
GACCCCGGGCGAGCTCGAGCCGCCGCGGCGCTATCGCAACGAGTACGGGCAGCTGCTCGAGCACGCGCCGTATTACCAGCGCGACCTGCGCCCGCCGGACGGGGCGCCGCCGCGCGAGGACAGTGGCGACTTCGTGGTCCAGGTCAAGATCCGGGGCAAGCTCACCGCATACCACTTCCGGCACCATCCGTTCGACCTCGTCGGCTGGGACGGCTATCTGTGGCCGTTCGCGTTCAACATCGCGGACTTCCAGCCGATCACCGGCCGCGTCCACCAGCCCCCGCCGGTCCACCAGACGTTCCAGGGCCGCAATTTCGTGGTCTGCTCGTTCGTCCCCCGCAAGTTCGACTACCACCCGCTCGCGATCCCGGCGCCGTACAACCACTCGAACATCAACAGCGACGAGGTCATCTACTACGTCGCGGGCAACTTCATGAGCCGGCGCGGCGTCGAGATCAGCTCGTTCACGATCCACCCGGCCGGAATCCCGCACGGTCCCCACCCGGGCACGGCGGAGGCCTCGATCGGCAAGGACGCGACCGAGGAGCTCGCGGTCATGGTCGACACGTTCCACCCGTTGTTCTTCACTCGCCAGGCGCTGGAGCTCGACGACGACCGCTATCCGTACACCTGGCTGCCGCCGGACGAGACCGCGGCCGGTGACGAGGCGCGCGACCTCGCCGGGCGCGGCCCGGAGGCTTTCCCGGACTGAGGCGACGAAGACTGCCCGGGACCGGTTGGAGGCACGGCCCCGGGCAGTTGGTGACGTTCGACGGTGCCGGTCAGGGGACCCAGCTGCCCCAGCGGTAGTGGCCATACCCGGCCTGATCCGTCGTGACCTGGGTCAGGTCGCTGTCGTCGACGCGGATCGTCAACAGCTGCACGGTGTCGCCACCGCGCTGGAAGACGAGGGCCGCCGAGTCCGGTGACCATTGCGCGCAGCACGAGCCCGCGACCGTTGCATCGAGCCCACGCTGCGTGCTGCCATCGGACGCGGCGACGACGAGCTCATGCTCCCCTGCAGAGATGGCGCTGTCGAACACGATCGACTGGCCATCCGGCGAATAGCGCGCACTCGTCGATTGGTTGGCGCGGGCCAGCTGCCGCGCGAGGCCGCCGGCGGCGGGCGCGACGTAGACGCCCGCGGTTGGACCATTGCCGTAGACCGAGAACGCGATCGACACCCCGTGCGGCGACCACGATGCGGGACCGTCGAAGTCGGCCGTCACCGGCAAGTCCGCAGCGTTGAGACGGCGCAGGCCGGTTCCGTCGATACTGATCAGGTAGAGATCGCCGAGCGCCGGACGTCCGGGTTGGGTGACCCGAACGAACAGCAGCTGGCGCGACGTCGGCGAGAACGCCACCGGGCGATCCTCCGCGCCGCCACCAGGCGTCGTCAGTCGCCTGAGCCGGCCGGCGCCCGTCGATAGATAGATCCCGTTCACCGCCGGCGTTGAATCGTCCGAGACCTCATAGGCGATCTGGGTCCCGTCGATGGACCATGCGCCGCCGGCGACGTTCCATCCGGCCGGCTGAGCGCCGATCTCCCGGTATCCGGTCCCGTCGGGTGCGACGAACGCCGTCGTGGTGCGCCCGTTCACGGTGACTGTGACCATCACGCGGCGGCCGTCGCCTGACCAGATCGCGCAGCACACGTCGCCGCTCAGGAACGGGCGAAGGCGCGAACCGTCAGGGGCGACCGTGAACGCGACGTGGGTGTCGGTCGATGCGTCGTAGCGATCGAAGAAGATCGTGCCGCTGAGCGGTGTCCTCGCCGGCAGGTCGCTGGCGGACGACAGCGCGGGCGTGCCCGGTCCCGTCGGCGACGGGCCCTGCGGCGCGCCGATGGTATTCGACGGCGGACGGAACACGCCGGTCGCGACCGCCCCGAAGACGATCACGGCCACACCGCCGGCGGCGAGGGCGAGTCGGGTCATCGAGAACATGGCTGGGTTCCTCCGCGACGAGCGCCAGGCGCCCCGCTGGGTTGTGCGTTCAATCTGGGCGGCGGCCTCATGGAGCACGCGATCGGGCAGAACGTCCGAACCTTCGGCGAGCCAGCGGTCGAGGACTCGATCGATGTCGATGTCGATGCCGGTGTCACGTGTCATGCCGGTCGCCCTCCAGCCACCACGACGCGCTCGTCCGCCTCGAGGGCGGCGCGCATGGCGCGGTGGGCGTAATGGAGTCGAGAGCGGGCCGTGCCCGCCGGAATGCCGAGCGTCTCGGCGATCTCGGCGGGCTCGAGCCCGATGTAGTGGTGGAGCACGAGCACGGCCCGGTGGTCAGGCGGGAGCCGCCGGAACGCCTGTTCGAGCTGGTCGCGGTCGACGACGGCGAGCGCCGGATCGACCGTCCACGACTCCCGGGCACGGGCGTCGGGCTGGAGCTGCACGGCCGCATGTCGACGACTCGCGCGCGCCGCCTCGTAGCAGCACCGAACAACGATGCGGGTCAGCCAGGCATCGAACCGGCCTGGATCGCGGAGCCGGGGCAGCTCGCGCCAGGCGATCACGAGCGCTTGCTGCACGGCGTCCTCGGCCAGGTCGAAGTCACGCAGGATCCGTCGCGCGAGCCCGAACTGCCGGTCACCTCGCGTTCGGGCGAGATGGACGAACGCATCCACGTCCCCGGCTCGGGCCAGCAGCACGAGATCCTCGTCGGCCACGTCCATCCCTCCCGGCGCGCCAGTATCGATGCGCCTGCCGTCAAGAGGGATCGTGACGGTCGAGCGTTCAACCGTGCCCTATTGGACCTCGGTGGCGGTGCCGTCGGACCAATCCGATCTCAGGGGCGTCGCTCGATCGTCGCGTGCCAGGCCTGCGCGCCGGCGTCGTGGACCCGCGTCGCGAACCGCTCCGCCTCGATCGCGCCGATCGACCAGCCGTCTGAAAAAGCGGCCCGGATCTCCGCCTGGGCGATCCGACGCGGCCCACCGCCCCACGGCTCGCGATCGCTGAAGCACAGCACATGCACGACCCCGCCAGCGCGCACGATTGACGCGAGACCTGCCACGTAGCGCGCTCGTTCCGGGTCGTCGAACGTGTGGAACAGGCCGCAGTCGAGCACGGTTTCGAAGGTCCGGCCGAGCACGGGCAGGTCGAGTGCGTCAGCGACCTCGAACCCGACGGGCAGGCGACGGTCGGCCGCCTTCGTCCGCGCCCGGTCGACCGCGAGAGCCGACCAGTCCACGCCCAGCACGTTCAGGCCGATCGAGCCCAGGAACAGTGCGTTCTCGCCGGTCCCACAACCCGCGTCGAGGACATCGCCGCGAAACCCGCCGGCGGCCACGATCCGCTCGACCGCCGGCTGCGGCCGACCGATGTCCCACGGCGGTGGCTGCCCTCGGTACGCGGAGTCCCAACCGGCCGAGGTCATCGTCCGGTCCCCAGCGCGAACAGGTCGCGGCAGCCGTCGAAGCCGCGGACCTCGATCGGCGGCCGAGGCCTCGATCGCCAGCTCTCGGCCGTCATCCGGAAGCGCTGCGTGTCCCGGGCGACGCCCTCGGGCGCGAGGCGGCCGATCCCATTGAGCTCGTAGCCGAGCGACCGCGAAACGCCGGCGGATCGCTCGTTGTCGAGGAACGCCTCGCTCTCGGCTGCCTCTGCCCCCAGCGCATCGAACGCAAATGCCAGCACCGCGGCACGCATCTCGCGGCCGTAGCCGCGACCCTGGAACTGAAGCCCAAGCCACGACCCGGTCTGCACCAGGCGCAGCACTTGAAAATCGTGGCCGAAAAGGCTCTGCGAGCCGATCGGTCGGCCATCCAGAAACGTCCCGAGATGCAGACTCCAGCTCTCGACCGTCCACGCTGCTCGCGCCGCCCAGTGGTGCTGCGCGAAGCTGCGCTCGAAGGCCGGGGACGGGACGGTCGACCAGGCGACCCCGAACGGCATCTCGTCCGGCTCGTGGATACCGGCGCGGGCAACTGCCGCGAGTGCAACGAGCTCATCGTCTGTCGGCAGGCGCAGCTCGAGCCGTTCGGTCCGGATGCGCAGGTCGAAGGGCGGCCACAATGGGTGTCCCATCGCGGGATCGTGCCACAGCGGCTCGCCCGAAACACAGGAGGCCCAGATGCCCGAACGCCCAGCTGCGATCAGGCTGCCGGTTCGCACGGGAATTCGAGAGCGGACTTTGGCCGGCGAGCTCATGCTCGGAGCGTTCATCCAGCTGGGATCGCCGGTCGCGGCCGAGCTGGCCGGTCGGGCCGGGCTCGACTGGCTGCTCGTGGATCTCGAGCACGGCACCGGGAGCGAGGCCACGCTCGGCCCGCACCTGTCGGCGATCGAGGGCACGGGCGCGGCGGCGCTGGTCCGGGTGGAGGAGGGGACCCGGCTGCGGATCGGGCGGGCGCTCGACGCCGGTGCCGAGGGCGTGATGATCCCCCGCCTCGACGACGTCGACGAGATCCGACGACTTGCCACGTGGCTGCGCTATCCGCCGGACGGGGTCCGAGGGGTCGCCCTCCTGACCCGAGGCGCGGGGCTCGGCGAGGTGGCCCACGCCGACGTCGGCGCCCTGAACGATCGAGTCCTCGGCCTCGTCCAGGTCGAGAGCGCTCGGGCCGTCGAGAACGTCGCGCGCACGGCCGCGATCGACGGCGTCGACGTGCTGTTCGTCGGCCCGACCGACCTGTCGCACAGCCTGGGCATCCCGGGCCGGCTCGACGAGCCCGTCTTCCGGGATGCGCTCGAGGCCGTCGCGCGCGGCTGTCGCGCGTCAGGCAAGGCGCCCGGGTACCTGCTCCGTCGCGCGTCCGACGCGCCGCGGCTGCTCGAGCTCGGCTACACGTTCCTCGGGATCGGATCGGACATGGGCTTCGTCACCGATGCCGCGCGTGCGGCCGTCGCCGAGGTTGCGGCGCTCCGCGGTCGCTGAGCGGTCACTCGTCGGCGACCCGGATGGCGGCCCGCGCAGCCCGCAGGACTCCCTCAGGGGCTGTCTGGGACAGGACTACGCCGGCCAGGATCAATGCGCCGCCGATGAGCTGGATCGGCTCCAGGCGCTCGCCGAACAGGAGGCCCGCGAGGGTGATCGTCCAGATCGGCTCGACCGTGCTCACGAGGGAGGCCTGCGCCGCACCGACCCGTCGCGTCCCGGCATAGAAGGCTTGAACTGCGAGGAACGTGCTGATCGCGCCGACGCCGATCAACCCGGGCCAGGCGGCCGCGGGGATCGACGCAGGCGCCAGAGACCGCCCGGCGGCCAGCGCGACGACCACGTACGCCGCTGCGGTGGCGCTCAACATGAGCGCGGAGGCAGCGGCCGGGTCCAGCCCATCGCCCTCGGCGCCGACCCGATCGGTGCGCTCCCCGGACAGCCTGGCCGAGAGCACGATCCAGACCGAGTAGATCAGCGGCGACGCGATCGCGAGTGCGAGGCCCACGAGCGGCGGCCGGGTCGCCGGGTCGATCCCGCCCACGGCGAGCACCACCCCGGCGAGCGCGAGGCCGAGTGCCGCCCACGCCCGCCCGCCCTGGAGCGCGCGCCCGACCCGGAGCGTCAACACCGCCACGAGCGCCGGATAGACGTACACGATCAGTGCCGCGAGCGACGCAGGCACGGTCGTCAGCGCCGCGAAGTAGGTCGCGCTGTTGCCGAGGTACATGACCCCGAGCGCGAACGCAACGAGCACGGTGCGGCGCGAGAGTCGTCGCAGGCTCGCCCGCCGCTCCGAGTCCGCGAGCAGCCACAGCCACGACAACCCGGCACCGACGACGAAACGGACGACGAGCAGCATGAGGAAGTCCACGCCGGCGGCATAGACCGGCTTGGCGAACAGCGCCCCGGAGCCGAACGAGAATGCCGAGACGACGACCAGCAGCAGACCAATGAGCTGGCGTCGATCGTGGATGGGCACGTCCGGAGGCTAGCAAGACGCGCCGGCTCGGCGGAGCCCGGTCGCGCCGATCGGGCCCGTGCGGGTTCGCTGAGGGTTGGCGCGGAGGTCGGAGCCGGCGTCGTGCCACGCGGATCGGCCGTACACTGGCGTGCGTGACCCAGGTGACTGAAGGGGCCGTCGCGGCCCGCATTCCGAGCCTCCTCGACGAGCCGCTCAGGACGCTCAGCCGACGCGAGCCGCTGACCGTCGCACCGGGGACCAGCCTGGCCGAATGCGTGCGCGTCATCCAACGCTCGGGCGTCGGCGACTCGGTCGTGGTGGCCGATCGGTCCGGCCGCATGCACGGCGTGCTGACCGAACGGGACGTGTTCGCGCGCCTGGTCGGTGGGCCGAGCGACCTGCAGCGGCCGGTCGAGAGCCTGATGAATGCCCGGCCCCACACGCTCCGCCCGGAGCAGACCGTCCGCGACGCGATGCAGCTGATGGCTCTGGGTCCATACCGGAACATCCCGATCGTCGACGAGGACGGCATCGTCGTCGGCATGGTCCGTCAGCAGGACGTGCTCCGCGCCCTGGCCGAGTCGTTTCCCGAGGAGCTGCTCAACCTGCCGCCGCGGCCCCACCAGGCACAGGAGGAATCGGAGGGCGCGTGACCAGCACGAAGGAGCACGAGGTTCCGACCACCGAGCTCGAGCGGGTCACGATCCGGTTTGCGGGCGATTCGGGCGACGGCATGCAGCTCACCGGCGGCCAGTTCACGCGAACGGCGGCCGTCTTCGGCAACGACGTCAGCACGTTCCCCGACTACCCGGCCGAGATCCGGGCACCGGCCGGCAGCCTGCCCGGCGTATCGGGCTTCCAGATCAGCTTCAGCTCCGCTGACATCCACACGCCCGGCGACGCGCCCGACGTCCTCGTGGCCATGAACCCGGCCGCACTCAAGACCAACGTCATGGACCTGCCCGCGGGCGGTGCCCTGATCGTCAATAGCGACGCGTTCACCAACCAGAACCTGGCCAAGGCCGCCTACTCCGCCAATCCCCTGACCGACGGTTCGCTGAAGCAGTACTCGGTCTTCGAGATCCCCATCTCGACCCTCAACGCGCGGGCCCTCGAGGGGCTCGAGATGACCTCCAAGCAGGTCGACCTGACGAAGAACTTCTTCGCCCTCGGGATCATGTTCTGGCTGTACGAGCGGAGCATGGACCCGACCCTGCGCTGGATCGACGCGAAGTTCTCGGCCCGCCCGGTCATCGCCGAGGCCAACAAGCGCGCGCTCAAAGCCGGCTACGCGTTCGGCGAGACGACCGAATTGTTCCATACCCACTTCCGGGTCGCGCCGGCCCGGCTCCCGCCGGGCCTGTACCGCAACATCACCGGCAACGAGGCGACCTCGCTCGGCTTCCTCGCCGCATCCAGGCTGTCCGGCCGCGAGCTGGTCTACGGCAGCTATCCGATCACGCCGGCGTCGGACATCCTGCACCAGCTGTCGGGCTACAAGACCTTCGGCGTGAAGACCTTCCAGGCCGAGGACGAGATCGCGGCCATCGGCGCCGCGATCGGCGCGAGCTACGGCGGCGCGCTGGGCATGACCGGGACGTCCGGACCCGGCATGGCCCTGAAGAGCGAGGCCCTGAACCTGGCGGTCATGGTCGAGCTGCCGCTGGTCGTGATCGACGTCCAGCGGGCCGGACCGTCGACCGGCATGCCGACGAAGACCGAGCAATCGGACCTGCTCCAAGCGATGTTCGGGCGGAACGCGGACTCGCCGATGCCGATCGTGGCACCGGCCACGCCCGGCGAGTGCTTCGACTACGCGATCGAGGCATGGCGGATCGCGCTCAAGTACATGACCCCGGTCGTATACCTGTCGGATGCGTTCCTTGCCACCGGGGCGGAGCCGTGGCGGATCCCCGACGTCGCCGACCTGCCGCGGATCGGCGTCGACAACGCGACGGACGCGGCCACGTTCCAGCCCTATGCGCGCGACGCGGAGACGCTGGCCCGACCGTGGGCCGTGCCCGGCACGCCCGGGCTCGAGCATCGGATCGGCGGCCTGGAGAAGGCCGACCTCACGGGCAACGTCAGCTACGATCCCGAGAACCACCATCGGATGCAGCTCCTGCGGGCGGCGAAGGTGGCGGGGATCGCAAACGACATCCCCGACCTGCAGATCTTCGGGCCCGCCGGGGGCGATCTCCTCGTCCTCGGCTGGGGATCGACCTACGGCGCGATCCGTTCGGCGGTCGAGGAGCTCCAGGCGGCCGGCCGATCTGTCGCCCACGCCCATCTCCGGCACCTGAACCCATTGCCTCGGAACACCGAGGAGGTGCTCCGGAGCTATCGCCGGGTGCTGGTCCCGGAGATCAACCTGGGCCAGCTGTCGATGCTCCTGCGGGCGCGTTTCCTGATCGACATCGCGGGCTTCAACCTCGTCCGCGGCAAGCCATTCAAGATCGGCGACATCAAGGAGCAGGCCGAGCGCCTGCTCGCCGAGTAGGACTGCGATGACCATCCCACCGACCGACCTCAACCGACCGACCGGCGCCATCCCTGACGGGATCGCGGGGACGCCCCTGTCGACCCTGACGCGCAAGGACTTCGTGTCCGACCAGGATCCGCGCTGGTGCCCCGGCTGCGGCGATTACTCCATCCTGGCCCAGGCCCAGAAGGTGATGCCGGACTTCGGCGTGCCGAAAGAGAACATCGTGTTCATCAGCGGGATCGGCTGCTCGGGCCGCTTTCCGTACTACATGAACACGTACGGGTTCCATACCATCCACGGCCGCGCGCCGACCCTGGCGACCGGGCTCAAGACGGCTCGCCCCGACCTCATGGTCTGGGTGATCACCGGCGACGGCGACGCACTCTCGATCGGCGGCAACCACGTCCTGCACTCGATGCGCCGGAACGTCGACCTCCGCCTGATCATGTTCAACAATCGGATCTACGGCCTGACCAAGGGTCAGGCGTCGCCGACCTCCGAGCTCGGCAAGAAGACGAAGTCGTCGCCGATGGGGACGGTCGACGTGCCGATCCAGCCGCTCACCGTGGCGCTGGCCGCAGAGGCGACGCTGGTCGCGCGATCGGTCGACACCCACACCGAGCACATGCAGGCGACGCTGGAGCGCGCGGGCCGCCATGTCGGCTCGTCGTTCGTCGAGGTCCTCCAGAACTGCAACATCTTCAACGACGGCGCCTGGCGCGACTTCACCGACCGCGATGTCCGCGACGATCGGATGCTAGTCCTCGAGGACGGCAAGCCGATGATCTTCGGCAAGGAGCGAGACAAGGGCATCCGCCTCCGGGGTCTGCACCCGGAGGTGGTCCAGCTCGGCGTCGACGGGGTCACCGAGGCGGACCTGCTGGTCCACGACGAGCACGCGCCGGAACCGTACCTGGCGCTCATGTTGTCGCGGATGTGGTGGCCGGACTACCCGGTTCCGGTGGGCGTGTTCCGCGACGTCGTGCGGCCCACGCACGACGCGCTGATCACGGCCCAGATCGACGACGCGATCGCGCGCTCGGGGCCCGGCGACCTCGCGAGAGCGCTGCGCAGCGGCGACACCTGGCAGGTCGAGTAGCAGCCCCGGATGCGCTGCCCGGCCTGCGGCCACGAGAACCTCGAGGGCGACGACGCCTGCTCGAACTGCGGTGCCTCGCTGTGGCCGTCGGACACGCCCCAGCCGGCGACGACGTTCCGCGGCCCGATGCTGGGTGAGCGCCTCGATCAGCTCGGCGTCGGGCCACCGGTCCTGGCCGACGCGACCGAGGACATCGACGTGGTCCTCCGGCGAATGCGGAGCGCCGGCACGGACTGCGTGCTGGCGACGTTCGACGGACGGCTGGTCGGCGTCTTCACCGAGCGCGACGCGGTCGTGAAGCTGGCCGGGCTGCGCCACGAGGCGTTCGCCATGCGTGATCTCATGACCCGCGACCCGGTGGTCCTGCGCGCGGACGACACCCTCGCCGTCGCGATCCACAAGATGGCAGTCGGCGGGTTCCGACACATCCCGGTGGTCGATGCCCTCGGCGTGCCGCTCGGGGTCCTCGCGGCCCGGGACGTGTTCCGGCACGTGCTCGCGATCGCGGGCTGAGCGGAGGGGTCGTGCGAATCGCGGTCGTCGCCGATGACCTGATCTGGGCCACCCGGCTCGCCGACGCCGTCCGGGGCGCCGGCGCAGACCCCGTCCCGGTCCGGTCGGCCGCGGCTCTTGGGGAAGCGCTCGCGGACACCGACCACGCGATCGTCGACCTGACGGCACGAGCCTATGACCCGCTTGCCGCGATCGCGCATGCCCGTGCCGCCGGACGTCGCGTGCTGGCGGTCGGGCAGCACGATGACGCGGATCTGCGCCGGCGTGCCCTCGCCGCGGGCGCCGAGCGAGTCTTCGCCTATCGCGCGCTGTTCGAGCGCGGAACCGAGAGGCTGGCCGGATGGCTCGCCTCGCCGACGCCGAGCGAGCGCCCCCTGCGACTCGAACACCCCCCGGGACCGCGCCGAGCGCCTGCGACCAGCCGATGACCGCGACGCGGCCGCCGACCGCCCCTGCCGTCGCCACGCGGCCGACGATCTCCCTGGACAGCTACCGGTCACGCCTGTCGGGCGCGCATGCGCTGATGGACCAGCGGGGCGTCGACGCGCTGCTCGTGGGGGTTGGCGCGGACCTGCGCTACCTGACCGGCGACGTGGCGATGCCACTCGAGCGACTGACGATGCTCGTGCTCGTCCGCGGCGGATCGGACCGGCTCATCGTGCCGCGACTGGAGGCGATGCCGGCCGGCCGGTCGCCGGCCGGGGCGGGCAGGCTGGTCGAGATCGTGGCCTGGCGCGAGACCGAGGACCCGCACGCGCTCGTCGCCGGCTTCGTTCGCAACGCGGTCGGCGACGCGCCCCGGATCGGCGTCTCGGACACGCTCTGGGCGAGCCACCTGCTGGCCTTCCAGGCGCACCTGCCCGGGGCGCGGTTCGAGCCCGGATCGGGCGTCACGCGCGAGCTGCGGATCGTCAAGGATGCGGATGAGATCGCCCTGCTCCGGCTCGCCGCCGAGGCGGCCGATCGCGTGGTCGCGCAGATCGCGGGTGGGCCACTCGTGGGTCGCACGGAGGCTGCCGTGGCTCGCGAGGTCCGGGACCGGCTGGTCGCGGAGGGCCACGACGATGCCGCCTTCTCGATCGTGGCGTCCGGCCCGAACTCCGCATCGCCGCACCACGAGGCGTCCGATCGCGTGATCCGGGCGGGCGATCCGATCGTGCTCGACATCGGCGGCTCGCTCGCGGGCTACGCCTCCGACATCACGCGCACGCTGTGGGTCACCGGGGGCCAGCCGACGAACGGGCCCGACCCCGAGTACGTCGCGATCTTCGAGCTCGTGCGCGAGGCGCAGCGGGCGGCGACCGACGCGGTCAGGCCCGGCGTCACCGCGGAGTCCCTCGACGCCCTCGCCCGCGGCGTCATCGGCGCCGGCGGCCACGGTGATGGGTTCATTCACCGGCTCGGCCACGGGATCGGCCTTGAGGGCCACGAGCACCCGTACCTCGTCGAGGGCGACGCGACGGAGCTGCGTCCCGGCATGGCCTTCTCGATCGAGCCCGGGATCTACCTCGAGGGTCGCCACGGGGTCCGGCTCGAGGACATCGTGGCCGTCGGAGCGGACGGACCGATGGTCCTCAACAGGGCGCCGCTCGACCTCATGGTCGTGTCCGGCTGACGAGCTTCGCGGTCCATCCGGCGGTCGTCGCGGTATGATCGCCGGCAAGGCCGACCCTCCGCGGCGGCAAGCGAGAGCCCATGACCACGAACCGATCGCGGCGGCCCTGATGGGTCGTCGAGCCCACAATCACGGCCGTCGTCCGCATCGCGTCGTCGGCGCCCGACCTCTGGCGCGACCGATCGGCGCGCTCGACGAGCCCGGGCCGCCGGCAGCACCGCGCGGCGAGCCGTCGGCCCCGGCGATCGACGGTCCGAGCGGCGCGCCGTCGCTCCCGGCGGCACTCCCCGAGGCGCTCCGGTCGTCGCCGGGCCCGGCCGTCGCCGAGCGACCCCCGAACGACTGGCACGCGTCTGTTGGCCTTGCCGTGGCTGTCGACCGCGACGACGGCGGTCGATCGAATGGCACGACCGCGCCCCAGCTCCGACGGTTCATCAAGTCCCGGCCGTACGTGCCACTCCATGAGCTGCGGCGCCGGTTCGTGATCGACGGTCCGGACGATGACGTGACGCCGATCGCCGTTGACGGTCGCGCGCTGTTCGTCGGCCTCCCCGAGCACGAGGGCCGCCTGCTCGGCGAGCTGCTGTGCTCGGGCGACATCGGCTACGAGCTGTCGCACGACCCGGTCACGCCGATCGTCATCGGGGTCTTCCCGATGCGGCCGGTTCCGCGTCCCTGATCGACGCCGCGGGACGACGCGTGGCCGAGCTGTCAGCGGGCTGACACCCGGGCGGTGACGGGGACCACTGGACGCGGCGCCGTCGCACACCCGATGATGCGCCCAGCGTCCGCTCCCGGACGGCACGACAGGAGACGCGAGATGAGCGACAAGCCGACCGCGGACGGGGTCTTCCTTCGCAACACGCCCGAGGAGGACGACGACGTCGAGGGCCACTCGATGCTGCCGACCGATCCGTCGATGGCGCGCCACCTGGCCAACGCGCGCGAGCACGAGATCCGCGAGCACCTGAAGCGTCACGATCTCGAGGCGGAGGCCCGTCGGCCACACAAGCGCTGACGACCGCCGGGCCGTGCCGGATGGCGGTGCGGCCGGCGGCAATCCCGGGGCTCGGAGGGTTGATGCCGGAAGGCACCGACACGGAGTTCGCCATCGACGTCCTTCGTCGCTCGGCTCTGTTCGGACGCGCCGCCGAGACGAACCTGGTTGCCTGCGCCCGGAACCTCAAGCTCCGCCGGTATCGACGCAACGAGACGATCTTCCACCAGGGAGATCCGGGCGATTCGCTGTACATCGTCGCCCGCGGCCGGGTGAAGATCGTGCTGCCCTCGCCCGAGGGTGAGGACGCGGCCATCATCGCGACCCTGGATCGGGGCGACTTCTTCGGTGAGCTGGCCCTGCTCGACGGAGCGCCCCATTCGGCATCGGCAGTCGCCCTCGAGCCGAGCGAGACGCTCGTCCTGCACCGGGAACCGTTCGACGAGCTGCTCCGAACCGACGACGCCCTTCGACGGGCGCTCATGGCCGGGCTCGTGGCGGAGCTCCGTCGCCTGACTGGTCACGTCGAGGAGCTGCACTTCCTTGACCTGCCCGGTCGGCTGGCTCGACGGCTCGCCCGGATCGCGGCCAACGCACCGCCCGACGAGCAGGGCGAGGTCCGCCTCGACTGGCCGTACACGCAGTCCGAGCTGGCCGGCATGATCGGGGGCGCCCGCCAGTCCGTGAACCGGCTGCTGGCCGACTTCGCCGCACGGGACCTCATCCGGTTCGAGCCCGAGGTGCTCGTGATCCCGAACCTGGCCGCCCTCGAGCGGGCCGCCGAGCGGTGACCGAGGAGGCGAGACGG
>OEKD01000016.1_pt2 | contig 13702 bp, 14 predicted proteins | sample 1487541 | NCBI WGS metagenome assembly OEKD01 (sample SAMEA104379579, study PRJEB20068) | metagenome | biome: 1000743; feature: 77; material: 1998 | place: USA | collected 2012 | depth 25 m | reverse complement strand
GACGGCGGAACCGGTGGATCGAGCTCGTTCGAGCCGTCGCGCTCCAGCCGGGCCGTCGCCTCGGCGCTCGACAGGCCGATCGCCGGGTCCACGCCGAGCGCGGCGACCACCTCGGCGACCGAGGCGGCGTGCGAGGTCACCGCATCGGGTGGGTCGGCGGTCTCAGGCGGCGAGGTCGTGGGCGTCGACATCGAGGCTGCATTGCATCACACCGCAGCCGATCGGGCGCCACGAGACGGGCAACTCGGACGAGCGGATGAGGCCGAGCATCGCCGGGTTTGCCTCGAGGATCGTGGCGACCAACCGGCGCACGCCGCGATCGCGGGCCCAGTCGATGGCCGAGGCCATCAGGCGTCGCCCGATGCCCCGGCGCTGGCACCCGTCCGCGACCGCGACGGCGATCTCGGCGGCGGCCGCGGCAACGGGCTCGATGCACAGGTGGCCGATGATCACCCGGCTCCCGTCGGGCGCCTCGGTCTCGGCCACGAAGCCCTCGCGGTGGTCGTGATCGGGGCTGCAGAAGAAGCTGGCCTGGTCGGCGCTCAACCCGGACGATGCCGCGAAAAAGCGTCGATAGCGGCTGTCCGGCGAGAGGTCGGCGTAGAAGGCGCGCAGCGCATCGTCGTCCGCGCACGCGATCGGGCGGATCCGGACGTCGAGCCGCGGGCCGATCACTCGCGGGGTGGCCTCGCTGGTCGGGCTCATGGCTCAAGGCTATTGACCGAGCCGCGCGCCGGGCAGAGTCGAGCGGCACGCTCGGGCTGGCCGAATGGCCCGTTCCCGAGACGGCCGTCGGGCCATCGGGCCCGTCGGATCGGGCCCACCTGTCGGGAGCCGCGTGACCTTCGGCACTGACCGCAGCTGCTGGGTTGGACGTCTCCTATGACCGGATGTCCGGGCATGTCTGGCGACCTGCCGGTCCGAAGGAGGCGAACGTGCGCTCCGTCACGCCCATGTTCCTCGCCCGAGATCGTCTCGACGACCTCATCGTGGCCCTGCGCGCGACCGACCGAGCGGTGCTCGGCCCGATCGTCCGCGACGGCGGCCTCGCGATCGGCGAGATCGACACCTCCGCGGACCTCGCGACGGGTGTCGGGGTCGAGGCGGATCCGGGCCAAGTCAGGCTCGTGCCCTCGGCGCGCACGTTCGATCAGCGCGTCGGTCCAGCCTGGAAGTCGGCACTCTTCCCGTCCCGCGTCGAGCGCCTCCGGGCGCGCCGCGCGGACGACGACCGCGTCGGCTTCGAGGTCACGCCGCCGGAGCCGCGGGCGGTTGCGCTGCTCGGGCTGCGCGCCTGCGACGCAGCCGCCATCGCCGTCCACGACCGCGTGCTCGCCGCCGGACCAGCGGTCGACGCCGACTATGCTGCGCGGCGCGCGGCCGCCCTGCTCGTCGTGGCCGAATGCGTCGCCGCCGGGCGGACGTGCTTCTGCGGCTCGACCGGCACGGGACCCGCGGCGCCCGCGGATGCCGATCTCGCCCTGACCGAGGTGGACGGCGGTTTCGTCGTCCGCTCGGGCAGCGACGCGGGAGCGGCCGTCCTCGAGGGCCTCGACCTCGCCCCCGCCGACGCCGAGCGGGTCGACGGGGCGCGCGCGGCCGTCGAGCAGGTTCGCGCGGCCACGTCCGGACAGCTGCCGAGCGGCGATATCGCGGGTCGGCTGATCGAGCGCACCGAGCATCCGCGCTGGGCCTCGATCGCCGAGCGCTGCCTGTCGTGCACCAACTGCACGCTCGTCTGCCCGACCTGCGTGTGCACCGGCCCGACCCAGCAGACCGACCTCGATGGACGCCTGTCGATCGTGTCGCGCGAATGGCAGAGCTGCTTCGCGCCGGACTTCGCGAGCGTCGCCGGCTGGGACGTCCGGTCCGGAACGCGCGAGCGCTACCGGCAGTGGCTGACCCACAAGTTCGGGACGTGGTGGGAGCAATTCGGGACCACCGGCTGCGTCGGCTGCGGGCGGTGCATCGCCTGGTGCCCGGTCGGCATCGACGTCCGCGCTGAGCTCATGGCGATCGCATCTCCGACCGCCCCTCCGACCGCCGCGGTCGCAGCCCCGACGATGCTCGGCCCGATCCCGACCCCGACGGCGGCGCCGCCGCGAGCCGCGATCGGGCCCGCCCCCGAGCGCTGGCTGCCGGTCGTCGACGGCCACGCCTGGGAGGACTGGGTCACGGCCGAGGTCACGGCCACGCGAGCCGAGACCCGCGACGTCGTGACACTCACGCTGGCGGTCGACGATCCCGCGCTCACGGCCACCCGGCCCGGACAGTTCGTCATCGCCGGGCTGCCCGCGCTGGCGGCGCCACCGATCAGCGTGTCCCGGATCGAGCCCGGGCTGCTCGACCTCACGATCCGCGCCGCCGGTCCCGCGACGACCGCCCTCACCCGCCTGCCCGCGGGCGCCACGGTCGGTCTCCGGGGCCCGTTCGGTCGACCGTGGCCGCTCGACACCGCGCTCGATCGCGATGTCGTGCTGGTCGCCGGCGGGATCGGGATGGCGCCTCTGCGTCCGGTCCTCGAGGCGATCCTTGCCGAGCGCGATCGGTATGCCGCCGTGCGCCTGATCGTCGGGACGAAGACGCCGCCCGATCGCCTGTACGTCGACGAGCTCGCCCGACTGGCGCGCCGGGCCGACGTCGACCTGCGCCAGACGGTCGACCGACCGGATGCGACGTGGACGGGACCGGTCGGGCTGGTCACGCTGCTGCTCGCGCCGGACGAGCGCCTGGCCCCGGGCGCCGTCGCGTTCGTGTGCGGGCCGGAGCGAATGATGACCCCGGTCGGGCGCTCGCTCGAGCGACTCGGGGTGCCGCCCGAGCGGGTCTGGCTGAGCCTCGAACGGAACATGCAGTGCGGCATCGGGCTGTGCGGGCACTGCCAGCTCGGGTCGTTGTTCGTGTGCCGCGACGGCCCGGTGTTCTCGCTCGCCGAGCTGGGCGACCGGCTCGAGCACGAGGGACTGTGAGGTGCCCGCCGTGACCGGACCGATCGAGCGACCCCGGGTCGGCGTCGTCAAGCTCGCCTCGTGCGACGGCTGCCAGCTGACGCTGCTCGACCTCGAGGACCAGCTGCTCGACATCGCCGAGCGCTACGACCTTGCCCAGTTCCCGGAGGCCACCTCGCGCCGCTGGGACGGCCGGTTCGACGTCCTGTTCGTCGAGGGCTCGGTGTCCACACCGGAGCACGTCGAGGAGCTGCGCGAGCTGCGCGGGCGCTCGGACCTGCTGGTGACGATCGGGGCGTGCGCGACCGCGGGTGGCATCCAGGCGCTCCGGAACTACCTCGACCAACCGACCGTGGCCGCCGCGGTGTACCCGGAGCCGGCGTACGTCGCGTCGCTCGCCACGGCCACGCCGGTCGGGGACCACGTCACGGTCGATCTCGAGCTCCGCGGCTGCCCGATCAGCCCGTCGCAGATCCTGGAGCTGCTCACGGCGCTGCGGGTCGGGCGACGACCGCAACTGCCCGCCGAGGCCGTCTGCGCGGCGTGCAAGCGGCGCGGCATCGCGTGCGTGCTCGTCGCCGGCGGCCTGCCCTGCCTCGGGCCCGTGACCGCGGCCGGCTGCGGTGCCCTGTGCCCGGCCTTCGGTCGGGCCTGCTACGGCTGCTTCGGCCCGGTGGCCGGTGCAAATGTCGCGGCCCTGTCAGAGCGCTTCGCCGGCCTGCCGTCGCCGCCCGACGACATCGGCGCGACGTTCGCGCTGTTCAGCAACTGGGCCGAGCCGTACCGCTCGACCGTCGCCGCGTCGCCGGCCCTGGCGAACCACCCGGACGCGCGCGAGCCGCAGACCGAATCGGAGGAGCGCTGATGCACGGCACCGCCACCACCGAGACGACGTACGCCGTCCGCGGGCTGAGCCGGGTCGAGGGCGAGGGCTCGCTGCGCCTCGTCGTCCGGGGCGGCGACGTCGTGCGGGCCCAGCTCGAGATCTTCGAGGCGCCGCGCTACTTCGAGCGGCTGGTCGTCGGCCGGGAGCCGGACGAGGTCATCGACATCGTCGCCCGGATCTGCGGCATCTGCCCGGTCGCGTACCAGATGAGCGCCGTTCACGCGTTCGAGGCGCTGTTCGGGGTCCGGATCGAGCCCTCTGTGCGCGCCCTGCGGCGACTCATGTACTGCGCCGAGTGGATCGAGAGCCACGCCCTCCACGTGTACCTGCTCCACCTGCCCGACTTCCTCGGTCACGCCTCGGCAGTCGAGCTCGCGCGTGACCAGCGGGCGGCCGTTCTGCAGGGCCTCGAGCTCAAGCGCACCGGCAACGCCCTCCTCGAGGCCCTGGGCGGGCGAGCCATCCACCCGGTGTCCGTCCGCGTGGGCGGCTTCTCGCGGGCGCCCCGGCCCGACGAGCTGGCGAGCCTCCGGCCCGGGCTGGCGCGGGCGGTCGAGCTGGCGCTCGCGACGGTCGACCTCGTGGCCGGCCTGCTGCCGCCTCCGCTCGACCGCTCGATGCCGATGGTCGCCCTGCGGCCGGCCGATGAGTACCCGATGAACGAGGGCCGGATCGTCTCGAGCGACGGCCTCGACCTCGCCCAGACCGACTGGCGCGACGCATTCGCGGAGCAGCAGGTGCCGTGGTCGAACGCGCTCCAGGCGCGCACCCTCGACGGCCGCGCCTACCTGCTCGGGCCGGCCGCCCGGATCGTCCTGGCCGGCGACCGGCTGGGACCGGAGGCGTCGGCCGCGCTGGCCCGTCTCGGCGGCGCGGATGCGATCGCGCGCAATCCCCACTGGAGCATCGCCGCCCGCGCCGTGGAGCTGGTCGAGGCGACGACCGAGGCGCTCAGGATCGTCGACGCCTACGAGCCGCCGGACCGACCGAAGCAGCCCTGGGCGCCGCGGCCCGGCGTTGCCGCGTGGTCCACCGAGGCGCCCCGCGGCCTGCTCTTCCACCGCTACGAGGTCGACGACCGGGGCCGTGTCCGATCGGCGCAGATCGTGCCGCCCACGAGCCAGAACCAGGCTGCCATCGAGGCCGACCTGACCGCCTTCGCACCTTCCGTGCTCGACCTGCCGATCGAACGCGGCACGCAGCTCCTGGAGCAGCTGATCCGGAGCTACGACCCATGCATCAGCTGCGCCACCCACTTCCTCGACGTCCACGTGGAGGAGGAGATGCCATGACCATGCTCGCTCCACCCAGCATCCGGCTGCTCGTGTGCGGCAACGCCGATCGACGCGACGACGGTGCCGGCCTCGCCGCGGCCGCGGCCACCCTGCCGACCCTGCCCCGGGCCGTCCTCGAGCGGATCGAGGTTCGCCGCTGCGGGCAGCTCAACGTCGACGACCTGCTCGACCTGCCTGCCGGCATGGCGGCGGTCGTGGTCGACGCGGCGGTCGGGATCGAGCCGGGTCAGGTCGTCGTGCTGGACCTGGCCGAGGTGGCCGCCCATGCCGACGCGCCGGCGCCGCACAGCTCGCACGAGCTGCCGCCGTCGGTCGCGATCAGCCTCGCCGGCACGCTCCGCGGGTCGATGCCGGGCGGCTCGTTCGTGGGCATCGGCGGCGGCTCGTTCACCTTCGGTCGCTCCCTCTCGCGGCCCGTGCGAAGCGGCCTGGCCGCGTTCCGCGCGGCACTCGCCGCGGAGCTGACCCGCCTCGCCGCGGCCTAGGAGTCAAGCGATGTGTGCCACCTCTGAAGGACGCGTCCTGAGCATCGAGGGCGATTCGGCCATCGTCGAGGCCGGCGGTCGCCGGCAGACCGCGATCGCCCTGCTCGTGCCCGACCTGCGACCCGGGGAGCGCGTGCTCCTGGGCCTGGGCATGGTCCTCCGGCGACTGGAGCCCGGGGAGCGCGTGATCGATCCGGCCATCGAGGCCGCACAGCTGGTCGGAGCCCCGGCCGGACCACGAGGAGCCCAGCCATGAGCCCGTTCATCGTCCCCGCCACACTGCCCCGGACGGCGCGCGTCGGGCTCGTCCTGGCCGCGGTGACCGCCGCGATCTCGGGCGTGTCCGTGTTCATCAACGGCCTGATCGTGACCTCGTTCCCCGATCCGGTCGCCCTCGCCGCGGTCCGCAACGGGCTGGTCGGGCTGGCGATCGTCGCGTGGCTCGGGCTGCCGTCTCTGGTCGCCGAGCTGCGCGCGCTCGACGGCCGGCGGCGGACCGGTCTCGTCGTCCTCGGGATTCTGGGCGGTGGGGTGCCGTTCATCCTGTTCTTCTCGGGCCTCGGCGCGACCGGTGGCGCCGGCGCGGCCGTCCTCCAGAAATCGATGTTCCTGTGGGTCGCCCTGCTCGCGGTCCCGCTGCTCGGCGAGCGCGTGGGCATGCTCCAGATCGCGGCGCTCGGCGCCCTCGCGGTCGGATCGCTGCTGGCCGGCCCGATGCCCGCGACCGGGATCGGCATGGCCACCGCCCTCGTCCTCGTGGCCACGTGGCTGTGGGCCGGCGAGGTCGTCCTTGCCCGCCGGCTGCTGGCGGGCGTGAGCGTGCGACTGGCCGCGGCAGCGCGGATGACGATCGGTGCCGGCGTGATCGTGGCCTGGCTCGTGCTGAACGGGCGCGGCGCGGCGATCACCTCGTTCGGCGCGACGCAGTGGCCGTTGATCGCCCTGACCGGCCTGCTCCTGTTCGGCTACGTCACGACGTGGTACGGCGCGCTGGCGCGGACCACGGCCACGAACGTCTCCTCGATCCTCGTCGGCGGTGCGGTCGTCACCGCCGCCCTGACCGCGATCCGGGTCGGGACCGTGCCGGCCGCGCCGGTCGTCACCGGCCTCGTCCTCATCGTCACGGGCAGCGCGGTCGTGTGGCTGGCCGGTCGCCGCTCGGCGGCCGGCACCGAGCCCGGCGCGTGACCCAGGCGATCCTCGCGTCCGGCGGACCGGGCACGGGCACCTCCACCCGGGGCCCGGTCCGCGCCGGCGACGACGCGAGCACCCGGGGCTTCCGCGGCCGCACGCCCGGCGAGATCCGGTTCGCCCGGTTCGCGTTTGCCCCGAACGAACGCGGCCTGTGCGGCCCGGACGGGGCCCGATCGCTCTTCGAGCACGCCCGCGACGGCGTCGTCGATGCCGAGCTGCGGAGCCTCGCGCGGGGTTTCGAGGCCGCCTACCCATGGCTCGAGCTCCTGGCCGGCTCGGCCGGTCGCGCCGACCCGCTCGATCCGGACGTGGTCGACGCGTACTGGATCGGCTCTCCGATCGCGACGGCCACCCGCGCGCGTCCGCTCGATGCTCATCTCGAGGGCCGGTTCGGCCCCTGGCTGCGACGCGGCTCGGCGGCGGCGCGCCGCCTGCGCGCGCTTCCCGGCGACGAGCCGCCGGTTCACCACAGCACCCATGTCCTGCGCGTGCTGCCCCTGGTCGGCCTCGCGCGAACGGGCTTGCCGGTCGAGCTCGTGACGGTCATGGGCCAGTGCCTGGTCCGGCCCGGCCGGGTCAGCGCGATCGAGGGGGACGACCTGCTGGTCCTCGCTCCGCGGCTCGAGGAGCACGCCGGTCGGCTGGCGCTGGTGACGCCCGCCATCGAGCGCGTCCGTCGGCGGATCGACGGTCACGGCTTCGTCGACGAGGTCGAGGTCGGCGACCTGGTCGGGATCCATTGGGGCTGGGCGGCGGACCGCCTCGAGGCCCGCGAAGCCCGGGCCCTGCTGGGCCTCACGGCGCGCAATCTCGCCGCCGCCGAGCTCCCCTGAGACGCGATTCGGACCCCGATGTCGAACCCCCACCCCGCGCACAGCGAAGGAGATGACATGCGCGTCCTCGTGGTTCATGCGAGCCGGCTCGGCTCGACCAGGGAGATCGCCGAGCGCGTCGCCGCGACCATCGGCCGGCGCGGCGTCGAGACCCGGACCGTTGCGGTCGGCGAGCCGATCGACCCGGCCGAGTACGACGCGGTAGTGATCGGCAGTGCCGTCTATGCCGGCCACTGGATGACGGACGCCGTGGATTACGTCCGGCGACATCGCGAGACCCTGGCGGGTCGCCCGGTCTGGCTGTTCAGCAGCGGTCCAGTCGGCGCGACCTCGACGAGCCATCCCCCGGTCGCCCCGTCCGAGATCGGCGAGCTCGAGCGCCTCGTCGGCGCGAAGGGCCATCGGACCTTCGCCGGGGCGCTCGACCGCTCGGCCATCGACGCCGCTGGGTTCGGCCTGGCCATGCGCTTCATCGCGAAGCGCCTCGTGCCCGAGGGCGATTACCGGGATTGGGAGGATATCGATGCCTGGGCCGAGGCGATCGCGCGTGCGCTCGCCCCGGCCCTGCCGGTCTGACGCTCAGGCCGGCATCGGCATCGCGGTCGGCTGCGGCACGGACGTCGTGCCCGAGCTGCCGCGGAGGGTCAGCCAGCCCAGCATCAGCACGGCGCCGAAGCCGAACAGGCTGGCCAGGAATGACAACGGGGGCACGATCCCCAGCACCTGGAGCACGATCAGGCCGATGACCGACGCGAGGTACGGTCGCTCACGCGGCCGATCCGCCATCCGGCGCAGGATCCAGTCGCCGATGAAGATGCCGGTCACGATGTAGCCCAGCAGTCCGATCGCCGGCCACAGGCCGAACAGGATCGCGAGGCCCAGCGGCGCGCCGATCACGGACACGAACAGCGCCACGACCAGCACCATCGGCAGGATGACGCCGGCCAGGCCGGCCGCCAGCGACTGCCACGGACGATGGGTGATGAGCTCCTCCGCGCTGCGCACCTGGCGCGCGGCCAGGCCGGCAACGAGGAGGCCGGCGGCGAGCATCGCGACGGTGAATCCGAGATAGAGCAGCAGGACCAGCGGACCAAGCACGAAGCCGATCCCGGCCAGGTCGAGCCCGATGTCCCGGACCGAGCCATCGACGACGGCGTTGCCGGTTCGGGTGACCACCGAGTCGAGCTTCATCACGTCGCCGAGAACGGTGCTGCCGGTGCCGACCGTGACCGGGCTGCTGATCGCGACGATCGACTCGACCGTGGCCCCGTTGAGGACCGCGGCGCCGTTCACGGCGACCACGGTATTGACCGTCCCGGCGATCGTGGCGGTCCCATTGACCACGACGACGACGTCGGCCTGCTGGCCCGCGGGCACGGCAACGTCGCCGTCCGTTGAGATCAGCACGCGGCCGGTGTGGGCAGGGCCCGGGTTCGCCGCGAGCACCGCGGGAACCGCCGCGAGCAACACGAGGACCGCCGCCGCGGCGACGGCCAGACGTTGTCTGAGTGTCATGTGACACCTCCGGATATCGAGGGCCGGCCCGGCCGGCGAGGCTCGCCCGAGCCGCGCGTGCCGAACGCTCGGCACCTCCGGCTCGCGCGTCCGCCGACCCCGGGCCGACGGTCGCAACGGGGGCACGCATCACCTCCGTCTCCGCTATCAAGCATTCGCCGGCCGCATCGTTCGGACATCTGCCGCATGGACCGATTGACCGGTCCGATCCGACCGAACCACACGCGGTCGGGACGTTCGGCCCGCCCTTTCGGCCCCGCCGGCACTCGGCCGATCGAGGCGCGGCGCCGATCCTGCTCGTGAACCGATCGCGGCCCGATCCGGGCCGCCAGCAGAGCGAGGGCCGCGAGATGAAGATCCTTATCAGCGCCGCGACGAAGCATGGCTCGACCGGCGACATCGCCAGCGCCCTCGGCGCCTCGCTCGAGCGACACGGCTGCGAGGTCGTCGTCCGGGCGCCGGACGAGGTCGGGCACGTGGCTGGCTACGACGCGGTGGTCCTCGGCAGCGGCGTGTACGCCGGTCGGTGGCTCGGGCCGGCCAAGCGCCTTATCGAGCGGGAACAGGACGCGCTGGCCGGGATCCCCGTCTTCCTGTTCTCGAGCGGCCCGCTCGGCGACCCGCCCAAGCCGGTCGAGGAGCCGGCCGACGTCGCGGCGCTCCGGGCCCGGACGGGCGCACGCGATCATCGGGTCTTCGCGGGGCGGCTCGAGAAGCGGCGCCTGGGCCTCGCCGAACGAGCGATCGTCGGCGCCGTCCGGGCGCCCGAGGGCGACTATCGACCGTGGGCCGAGATCGACGCCTGGGCGGCCGAGATCGCGGCGTCGCTCCACGCGCCCGCCTGAGCCGGGGCGCGCGGGCCGGCCATGCGTGCCGGTCCCGCGGGCGCGAGGGCGCCCGGTCAGCGCAGCCCGGCAAGCTCCTGGAGCAGGTGCCAGTTCGCGAGCCGATCGGCCTCGGTGGCCACGATCTCCGGGCTGGGCGTCTCGTCCGCGCCGAAGTGCGGCGCGAACCGCCCTTCGGTCCGGGCAAAGGTCAGGAAATCGATCGAGGCGCCGTCGGGGGTTGTCGCCCAGTCGGCCCGCAGGGCCGGGTTGCCCTGGAGCGACAGCCGCTCGGCCATCGAGTCGCCTCGCCGCGGATCGTACGTGAACAGGGGGAACGCCCGCGACTCGACCGCGAGCTTCGCCTGGCGCGTGGCCGCGTCGTCGGCGATGCCGTGCTCCGGCTGGCAGGCCGTGTAGGCCACGACCACCGCCGGGCCCGGGAACGCGTTGGCCTCGGCGATCGCGCGATAGAAGTGGTTGAGATGCGCCGGCGTTGTCTGGGCGACGTAGACCTCGCCGTGAGCCATCAGGATCCGGGCCAGCTCCTTGCGCCGCTCGGGCCGACCGTGGATCGCCGCGCCGTAGGCCGACATCTTCGTGACCTGCCCGCCGAACGACGCCGTGGAGGCCTGGCCGCCGGTGTTCGAGTAGACCTGCCCGTCGAGGACCAGCACCTTGATGTCCGCGCCGGAGGCGACGAGCCGCGAGAGGGATTGGAAGCCGATGTCGTACATCGCCCCGTCGCCGCCGATCACCCACAGCCGTCGATCGCGCTGGCCGGCCTGGTCCCAGCGTGTCCTGACGCCGAGCGCGACGGCCGGCGCGTTCTCGAACAGCGAGTTGGTCCACGGCACGAGGTACGGGTTGAACGGGTACGTGGCGCCGAAGACGGTGTTGCAGCCGGTGGCCGCCACGACGGCCATCGAGTCCGGGCCGTGCATCTGGCGCGTGGCCGCGATCATCATCCGGATCGCGCTGCCCTCGCCGCAGCCGGCACAGCTGCCGGCCCCGCCGAGGTACCCGAAGGCGTGCTCGCCGAGCATGAGGTCGGCCAGGGCCTTGTCGTTCCGGTACACCTCCGGGGTCGGGGGCAGCGAGCGGAACAGGCGCATGTCTCGGGCGTACCGATCGAGCGTCGAGCCGCCGGCGGGCTCGGCCGCCACCTTGTCGATCATGATCAGGGCGTCGTGGCCGAGCGCCGCGCAGACCTCGACGCATTCCGCGCAGCCCTTGCAGTGGACCGGGTCCACGAACAGCCCGAAGGCACCTCGCTCGATGGCCTTGCGCGCCGGCACCGTGCCGTACTTGTCGGTCGCGGCGAAATGGCTCCGCGCGGTCGACGCGATCCGCTCGACCTCTCCCGTCTCGGTCGCGCCCTCGGTCGCGGCGAACGCGGCGATGGCCGGCGCGAGCGCCGACTCGGGCACGACATAGGGCAGGATCGCGCTATCCGGACAGGCGCTCACGCAGGCCATGCAGCCGACGCAGGCCTCGGCCAGGAAGTCCGGAATGCGTGGCGCAAGGTGGCTGAAGTCGCGGGTCGCGGCAGTGCCCGGGGGCATGATCGAGCGGGCCAGGCCCGGGTCCGCCGGGTGCTCGGCGTCGGCGATCCCACGCCGGTAGGCGTCGACGACGTCGGACTCGAAGCCCGCCAGGTAGGCGTCGAGGTCGAGCACGGGCGGGGCCGCGCGGTCGGGCCGGCGGGGCGGATCCTGGATCGGCGTCAGGGGCTTCATCGGTCGCCCTCCTCGGGCGTGTGCGCGTGCGTGGCTCGGCTGCCGGCAGCGACGAGGTCGTGGCCCGGCGAGGACACGAGCCCGTGCGGCCCAAGCCCGGCCGTCACTTCGATGAGCCCGTCGTAGGCCTCGTCGATGACGGTCATGTTGGCGTCGATGACCGCGCCGCCGCGCTTCCCGAAGAAGCGCCCGAGGCGATCGCGGACCGCGGCCATGAGCGCCGGCTTGTCGAGGCCGGCCCGGGCCGCGAACGGCGTCACCCGCAGGAACACGCCGACCAGCGCGACGCCCTGCATGCGCACCGCGAGGTCGGGCCGCGGGGCGTGGCGCGCGGCGAGCGCGGCCGTGTCGAGGGCCGTGACCCGGATCGAGCGCCGCGCGATCTCCGTTCGGGCATGTTCCGGGATCGATGCCCAGATCGCCGCGGGATCCGTCAGGGGCGACTGGATGAACAGCGTGCCGCCGTCGACCAGGCCGGCGGTCGGATCGCCGATCTCGAACGCCGAGACCGCATGGAGCGGCACGAAGTCGACTCGATCGAGCTCGGCGTGGCCGCGGATCGGGCTGTCGGCGACGGTCAGGTAATAGGTCGTCGGCAGGCCTTTCTTCTCCGATCCGTAGCGCGGGTAGGCCTGGACCGTGAGCCCGAACAGCTCGCCGACGATCGTCGCGACCAGCTTGTTCGTTGTCACCGACCCGAAACCGCCGATGCTGTGGCCGCGCATCGCGTACGCGCCGGCGGGCCGGATGTCGACGTCCAGCGGAGCAAGGGCGAGCGGATGGCGGACGCCGAGGACCGCGAAGTCGCCGAGCGACGACCGATCGCCGTGGTGGTGCGCCCACTGGAGCGCGGCCGCGATGTCTCCGGCGGACACGTCGCGCGACCCGAGCCCGGCGGCGGCGGCGACAACCCGCGGGACGAGCGCGCCCTCGGCCGCTCGCGCGTACAGGGCTGACCGGACCTCCCGGGTCAGCGGGCCGGTGCCCGCCGCGGGGTCGTCGGTTCGCTCGATCACGACCACCGAGCGAGCGCCGGCAAGCGCGGTGGCGAGCTCGATCGTCGGGAACGGCCGGAAGGCGGTCACCGCGACGCAGCCGACCGGCCGGCCGGCCGCCCGCAACGCATCGACGACCGCGACCGCGGTGTCCGCGATCGTGCCCATCGAGACCACGATCACCTCGGCGTCGTCGGTCCGGTGGGCGGCGATCGGGCCGTACGGGCGACCGGTCAGCTCGCCCCACTCGGCCATCGCGTCCCGGAGCAGGCCGGGCAGGCGGTCGTAGTAGGCGCGCTGGGCGATCCGCCCCTTCATGTAGCTGTCCTGGTTCTGGACGACGCCGCTCATGAGGCCGCGGGCCGGATCCAGCAGATCGGTCAGGCGCTCCCGAGGATCACCGACGAACCGCTCGAGCAAGTCGTCCTCGGGCAGCCGGATCGACTCCATCGTGTGGGTCGTCAGGAATCCGTCCTGGGCGACGAAGAACGGCGTCTCGCCGGCCTCGGCGACGCGCCGGGCGATGGCCGTGAGGTCGGCCGCCTCCTGGACGTTGCGCGCGACGAGCATGCCCCAGCCGACGTCCGCGACACCCATCAGGTCGTCGTGGCCCGCGTGGATGTTGAGCGACTGGCTCGTCAGGGCCCGGGCACCGACATGGAACACGACCGGCAGGCGCTTGCCCGAGATGACGTACAGGACCTCTTTCATGAGGATCAGTCCCTGGCCGGCAGTGAAGTTCGTGACTCGGGCGCCGGCCATCGCCGCGCCCTCCGCGGCCGATGCGGACGAGTGCTCCGACTCGGGCTCGAGGAAGCCGAGCCGCGTTCCCCACAGGTTGCTCGCACCGGCGGCGACCGCGGCCTGCCAGATCGCGGCCATCGTCGTCGACGGCGTGATCGGATAGACGGCGGCGACCTCCGAGATCCGGGTCTCGACCGAGGCGATCGCCTCCGAGCCATCGACGATCACCGGCGTGCCCGAGAAT